>Ga0181348_1001191_pt1 | contig 11461 bp, 15 predicted proteins | sample Su13VDMM110DN_FD_130092 | JGI IMG/M metagenome (GOLD analysis project Ga0181348, IMG submission 130092) | Freshwater viral communities from Lake Michigan, USA - Su13.VD.MM110.D.N | ecosystem: Environmental > Aquatic > Freshwater > Lake | place: USA: Michigan | collected 2013-07-16
CAAAGACTCCGCCGCCGTTAGAGTTAGATGCTTCTGTGCACCACTGCTCCTGGTTCTCAAGAAGGATAGCTGTATTTAACCGGGTATGATCATCTTCAATTGCGCGGACATTATCAGAGCTGTATTCCAACACGGGTTTCCACTTCTCTAATAGCGTCTTAGCGCGATTCTCACTGATGTACGCTGTTGATGGACGAATTGATTTCATATGCTTTTTCTCCTATTTAACTGTCAAACCTTATATTTTTAAAAAAAATATAATTATCTATTCAGGTTATTAACTAACCTCATTTACAACTGACTAATACTTCCTAAGTTCTCCTAGGTAAGTATTAAATGCACCATCTAGTTCAACACTCTCCTCAATAAGAGGCGGCATCTCGGCATCTGCAGAAATAGTCTGCTGTGAAGCCTGTTCGGTTAGAACATCTAGGGTTTCTTGCTCGTTTTTATCATACAACCCGAGAATATATTCAAAGTTTTCTGCAATATACTTAGGAGACTTGCTCTTAAGCATTCTTTGCATATAACCTTTCTTATTCTCCTCGAGATTGGAGATATTTTTTTCAACTAGCAAATTGGCTTTAACGGAATGAACAGACTCCTCGAGCTGCTTATTCTTACTTTTAAGTTCTCTAAGAGACTCAGATAACTCATCGATGGTCTTCTTACCATCAAGAACTGCCTCTCTAATAGATTCTTGCGCCATCGCCTGATCTACAGCAAGAATCTTCTTTACCTCTGCAAGAACCATATTGGCTCTCTTGTTGCTTACAGCTGCCTGAATAGAGGCTGTAGGGATCTTCTCTTCAAGATATAGATCCATATACTTACTAAGCGTACCGACAACATCATTCTTAAACTTACCGGCTTCGCTATTTAGAGCCTTTTCATACCCTTCGACTACTCTGCGAAGTTTATCAGTATGATTAATATCAATAGCCTCGACAACGCGATTTAGCTTAATCGCATGATCCTTGTCTATAGTAGACACGAGCTTCTCGAGTTTGTTGGCGTAATCGTTGTCTTGCTCGATTAGAGCTTTTTCAACATGAATTTTAATCTTCTCACCGACAGCAGTATCGAAAGACTGCTGGATGGTGTTAAGTGTGGCTTCTGTTAGAAGATCCTTAGTGGCTTCTTTAAGTAAAGTCTTAATATCCTGGCTCATGGTCTTATAGTAGGTTGCTAATTTTGGCCTTTATGCGGCGATCAATTTCGCGTTGTAAATACTTATCTGCAGTACTGTAATTTTTTTGCGTAATCTGGTTAATAAAATGATAAAGGTTACTCTCCTTAACACTTTTTGTCTTTTTAACACTCTTAAACCTGCGTTTAGCAGTGTTTTTACGCTTTCTCACAACTTCTTCTTCGTCATCCGACACTAAGCCGCCAAGTCCTCCGAGAGCACCACCAGCAGCCGCGCCTATTGCAGTTCCGACGACGGGTACCACACTACCAGCTAAGCCGCCTATTACGGCGCCCTTGGCTGTACCACTGACTACGCCCTCCTTAACAGTTCTTTTGCTTTTTGCAGCAGCGGCCATCTTACTACCAAAATATTCTTCTTTGCCTGTTTCAACCTTACCGTCATTATCGTAATCTTTTCTTGATCTTAGTTTAAGATTGCGCTGTTTGCGGAATTTACGCCTTCTCACAACTTCTTCTTCGTCATCCGACACTAAGCCGCCAAGTCCTCCGAGAGCACCACCAGCAGCCGCGCCTATTGCAGTTCCGACGACGGGTATCACACTACCAGCTAAGCCGCCTATTGCGGCGCCCTTGGCTGTACCACTGACTACGCCCTCTCTGACAAAATTCTTCTTGATCATATAATTATTTATAGTTTATTCTTAATATTATTTATTGAATCTGCTCAATAATTCCGTTTATAACAACTCTATTAAAGCTTACTTTTAATGCTATTGATAAAGGATAACACCTGCTCCATAAGATATTTCTCTACATCGCTCTTAGGTAAAGCGGCTATACCTCGCTCGAATTTATCATAAGACTCTTCGAAATCTCCGTTGCTGTTAACGACGAATTGCTTGCTTTCGAGGATGCCGTTAACAAACGCCTTGTTGAACGATGGGTCAGCGACGCAATCTACTGCAACGAGCCGCATATCTGATACTTTCGATACGCCGCCACCCTGCTCATCGAGCTTACCGAGAGCTCGTGAGCTCATACCTACTCTAACACCGTCGTTAATAAGACACTTAAGTATCTGACCCATGGGGGTTGAGAGTACCTTAGACTTACCATAGAAAACATTACCGTCTTGCCACATTTCAGTCACGACATGACATGCTCTCTCGGGGTTAACTTCAGCTGACGCGGGATGATTTAGCTCACCTATGGCTCTCTGAGTCTTTACCATCTCAGTCACGTATCTGTCTACCTCGGCCTTCATTTGCTGGAGTGGGTATAAACGTTTGTTCTTATTAACCACCTCAGCACCCATATACGGACCACGTATATACATGGTGCTAGGCTCTTTAGTATTCTTCTCCTCAACTATATATTCAAACTCCTCGAGTCGAGCGGGTGGCTCTGTTAATAACTTAAACGGCATATTACAATTATTTATTATAAATGTAACCTTTATTTGATACTCCGCACATTTTCATGATATTAGTAAATTTTTTTAAAAACAGGGGCTATTATAAGAATTTACACCTTATAGATGTAACCTCGGTATAGACGAGCACTTTGTTATGTTGGAATTATCTGCACACCTGTAGGTGTTAGTGATACCGTAGGTGTGATTGTCGGTGTTAAATATGTTGTAGGCTTAATCGTGGGCGTCAAGGATATAGTAGGCTTAATCGTGGGCGTCAAGGATATAGTAGGCTTAATCGTGGGCGTTGGTATATTTTTTTTCATGTAAATACTTATATTAAAATAGATGCTTTTCAGTCAAAATTTGAAATTTATAACCTCGACTATCACACCATTTCTTAGCTGCCTCCCATTTAGCAGTATTTACAATATACTGCGTATTTTCGTATAACATTGTTGATTTTCTACTCTTTTTACCCATTACAGGAGGTAAAACCTGTTTGCTTGGCTTAACTTCGATGATGTATCTTACGATGCCTGCACTCTCTTTCAAGGCTATTACCCCATCTGTAAAATATCTATGAACTTTACCGTCGATGGGGCTAGTGTACGGTATGATTACTGCTTCACTCGCCCATTCTAGTACGTTAGGATTATTATCACACCACCTAAAGAACTTTAATTCGTATCCTGAACGGTAAACAGGTTTTTCATTACCTATATATTTCTTAGGATTTATTGGCAGGAATATACCTTGTATAAATTTACCTTTACCGTTTAGAGGGATCATACAGACTTAGTCTCTATATACACTTCACCGTATACTTCTAGCTGACCGGTTATTGCCTGAAACTCTGATTGAGTGAGCTTATCAATATCTTTTAATTTGTCTAAGCAGTCTTTAATATTAGCCTCTAAAAATTCTAAATTATCGTCTGAGTTAACTTTCCGTCTAGTCTTAGCGTACGCCGGCCCCTTAACCTTAAAGTGGGCAGCAGTTAGTAGCGCAACTCCTCCCTTCCTTCGAGCGTCTTTGTATATCTTGTTTGCACCCACCATTCTTTTTGAAATAAAGTCAGGTATCACAGCCTGAGTAGTATCCATTACCTTCTCGTATATTGCTGTAAAAGACTTAGGAATCATATCTGTAAAATATTATATAAGAAATTATTTAACCGACAAAAAAGCAGGGAGGTTCTGCGTCCCCTAGACCGGGTGCACCTTCATATAATTTTTGCTCGAGCTTATCTCTCTCTGCCAGACCCTGAGACATAAGATCACCGCCGTTAATGTTGCCGCCACCGAACAGGGTCGTGCCGCTATACTTCGATCTTACGATCGCAACAGATAACTTACTTAAAGCAAGAGCATACTGATATACCCACTGCTCCTTAATAATATCCCTTAGCGGTTTTTCAACGTAGCATGAAATAATGCCATAATACCGGTAGCTATTAGGAGACGGGTGAATTACAAGATACTGCGTCCTCGGGTCAAATAATAATGATTTTTTTAAAGCTAATAACTTTTCGCGGTTATCGAGCCAATCCTTCATGATGTACCAGCTGACTAGATCAAATCCGTAGTTACCCATTGCCGGGCTAAAGTATGTCTGCTGAGCCAGAGACTGTTCAATGGTAAATAGAGTGTTCATACCTTGATTAGAACCTTCCTCAAAGTCAGTAACATCTACAACTTTCCGGTAATCCATTGCATCGTAATCAAAGCTGTTGTATCTCTTTTGCAGATCAGTTATAGATGATGCAAAATTAGCAGAGAGCGAATGGCTAAAAGCTACTACACTCAAGTAATCAGTATTAGATAATAGCTGGTTTTTAAATATTCCATCAAGGTAGGTAGCGGATAGGGCGGAACTAGATAAAAATACGCTACTTGAAATAGTAGAAGTGGCTGCATATACGGTATCTTCCGGCTTATTAACACGATTAAAGTATGGAGTAATCGAGAAGAGCTGATCTAATCTGATACCCTTATTGCTATCGTATAGATTTGAATCGAATACAAGATACTCTTGAGTATACCCTGCATATTTTGTAAACATCTCACAGGCTATGGAGATGTTTTCAAATAATTGGTCGTGATGAATCTCTACGTTGATCATAGGAGCACCAAGAGCGCGAACAATACGATCACCGAGACGCGAAAAGCTATCGATCTTACTATTGAGGTTAGTAGACGTGAACGCCGATATTGGAGTTATGTCGGTACAGCTCATAATACTTCACCTCCTGCTGGAGCAGCGGGTGCAGCGGGTGCGGTCTCTGCTTCAGGTTCTGCTTCAGGTTCTGCTTCAGGTTCTGCCCCGGGGGTAGGTCCGAAGCCGGGCGGTAAGCCTCCGCCTCCACCTCCGCCTCCGCCAAGGCCCGGCATAGGTGCGCCACCTAATTCAGCCGCCCCGCCTTTAACTGAAGCTTGGTCCGCCTGCTCCTTCCAGTTAGGTCCCCCAACTTTAATTTGTTCAATTTCCCACTGAAATTCGGTATCCTTCCTCAAAAACTCGCGGTTAGCTAGAATATCAGTATCAGACCACGTTAAATACTTCTTTTGTGCAAAAGTCTTTGATATCATCTCGCTTGTTGCAAGGCTATTATAAGAGGTAAATTTTAGTTGCAGCTTTTGCTGTTCCCGTAATTCATAGAAGTTAGTGGGAACATTAAACTCAAATTCAAATTGCTCCTCTCTAATGTCAAACTTATCCCATAGCTTCTTGAGCTTGAGGTGAGTGATAAACCCCGGCTTAATAGCAGATGCAAGACGTTGTTGCTGTCTGATTACGAACCGAGCAAATTTTAATTCCTCTCTCAAAATACTTTCACCATCATTAAAAGTATCCTCCGGGTTAACTCGTGATGTAGGAACCTTAAGAGCCTTATATAACTTCTTCGTGAAGTATAGTAAATCTGTAATCTCCCCTAGATTCTGGCCTCCTGCTAACTGAGTTACTGATGTTCCCTCAGAGCCTGCACGCTTTGCAAACCAAAAACTATCCAACATTGACTGAGGATTAAACTTATTAACGGTACCAGAGGTTGAATCGGTATCAAACGTTCTTTTTGACCAGTATTGCTGCATTAACTTGCGTAAGTATCCCTCGGCCTTAGGTGGAGGCATATTACCTACATCAACATTAAATATTAGCTTCTCAGGCGCTCTTACAAGTCTATATATAACGATTGAATCCTCAATTAACGAAAGTTGTCGGTAGGCTCGGCGAGCATTTTCGATAAACGGTAACCTAATAGTCTTATTCTCATTCCAGATACCAGAGTTAGCGTAGGTTACTTGATTAATATTAAGAGGAACTAGCTGTTGTGACGTTACCTTTTTAGGATCTGTTGCGTCATAGATCATCTTCCGTATTAGGTACCCTTTCACAAGCTGATTCTGTGAGTTTGAATAGATTGGATCTACTAAGTCACTAGGTATAGGTAAAATACCTAAAATACCCTTCTCAGGATGATCTTTATGGATAACGTGCTCGAAGTATATCTCAGCCTCGATGAGTAGCTGTCTGAAATACTCCCACCCCTTCGTCTGCCACTTAAAGAAGCCTGAATATTGTTTAAATTCGTCAATAATACTACTTTGATAACGTGTAGATATCTTCGACCCCGGGAACTTTATATTAACAACGTCACCATCACTGTTGGGATTGATCATCTCATCACATATCTCGTCTAATGCATCAGAAACCTCCGAAAACGCTGCCATACCCCGATACTCTCCCAATCGCTTACCTTTATCGGGAGTAATATTCGAATACATGTATTCGAAAAACTCCTTATTACGTAAGACGTTCGCGGCGGGTTCATCATATTCGATACTCGATGCAATCGACTTATCAATTAAATTTTGTTGTAAGTTTGTACCCTCATCTTTAAAGATATTAAACTTAGGATTAAGCTCGTTTACGCGATCCATCACGCTATAAGAAGTGTACGGTAAGCGGGAGGTAATATACTTTGCGATATCTCTACCGAACGTACTCGAGCTATTAGGGCTTAGGTAATCTGCCATGTTAATTATATTTATTAAGGGTACGCGACGTTCTACGTAATTTGAGCTGTTAACGTATTTTGAGTTGTAGAATTAAAGCTAGTCGACAATGCCGGGTTAAAGGTAAATACACTCATATAATCTACATTAGTTAAAAACTCTGCATTTTGAATACCAAACGGGTATTTTGTAAGGAGTAGTTGGTTAGGTCTAAAGACACTTTGCGCGATATTTGTATTAGCTGCATACCCCGATAAGACAAAACCCGTTAACGAAACTGTTTCCATATCGCTTATCAGGCCGGTACTTACTGGGTACGTGAATGTCTCGTCAGAGAGTGATTCATATGTAGACTCTAAAGTAACTCCAGAGCTATTATAGAAATTTGCATCAATTTGGAATATATTCTTGGTCTCTTCATCAGGAGCAGCAGGAAATAACCAACCTTTAATGGTGAAACTTGTATCGCCAGTGACCCTAAACTTTGCACCTGCAGCCAGTTCTGTCGGATACGATAGAGCAATGGAACCGTTCCATATTACCTCAGATCTAATCTCATATAGATTAGACAGGTTAAAGTCTGTAGGTATTTTCCACGACAAAATAATATACGGGTTACTATATGGAACAAAATTCGATATTATTTGATCCATATCCGATTGATATTTTGTCAAAATCGACATATTCACAGCGATATCAATTGGTACCGGCGTTCTCATATACGATGTAGTCATACTATATGGCTCCGTATCCGTTGAACGTCTCTGAAAGTAGAACCCTGGCACCTTATTAAACACTCTATCGTTAGCCCTACTGATTGATGCTATAGAAATAGCAACTACGGGTATGGTTATATTCTGCGTCTTATTGACTAAATCAAATACTACTCGTTCCTTAGGTGAGTAAACGTACCTAACCTGAATTTTATTCTGTATTTCGCGATTCTTATTGTATCTTTTAATGATAACACTGTCGAGCGCAGCAATAAACTGCGTCAATAGATCTCGAATTTCAAAAAAATACCCCTGATTTGTCATTATATTTACGAATTACTTAATACTACTGCAGTCTATCTATAAAGTGTTTTGGTAGTTTACCCTTTGCTCTAAAAATGACATCCTTAATACAACCGTCGAGGATATAGGTAATAGAGTGATCCTCTGCGCTTCGTGTAGCTCTACCAGAGGCTTGTACCAGCGTATTGAGCATCCTATTTTCGTACCAGTCTTTATCTACGTCGAACATCTTTTTAATTCTTTTATCAGATAGAGGTAAGTAGGGTAGCTTAACAATAATTTGAAAGCGTGCAAGACTGTCCTTTAAATCAATACCGTACGCGAGCGAGGGACTAATTAATACAGTAGGGTCCTTACTAGCGTAATGTTCGAATAGAATCTCTTCGTTAGTAGAATTATCACTTCTAAATAAAAATCTATCACTCTTGGGTAAAGCAGAGCTGATTGCATTACATATATACTGCGTGTGAGTATGAATAACCCCCTTATCATCTTTATGCTGTTCGCATATTTCTGCTATTTGCTTTATGACGTAAGGTAAGTTTTGTTCGAGATTTGTATAGTTAAGTTTATATTTCGATGAGATGTAGATAGGTGATTTAGCTGCATCAAATTGAGATGGAACATCAATAAACTCGTAATCCGTGATACCTAGACTCTTAGCAAAGTTTTTATGATCGATAATAGTAGCCGACATTAACAAGATTTTCTCACCAAAATCAAACAAGTGGTGAGACAGCTTATCAACCCTTAGCGGAGTTAATTTAAATACTAATTTGTCTCTCTCGATAATATAATCCGCACTCTCCCAGCTACTATCAACGGCTAATAACGATCGGTAAGTATTAGACAAATACTTTAATCGGAAAAATTCACCTTCTGTTGGATCTCCCTGACGTTTTGTTAACCGAGATTTTAATTCCGTGATCGCACCTGCAACTTTAAATACTAGATCACTAATCCATGGGCGCATATTCTCGTGGTAAATATTCTTTGGCGGTTCAACCTCAACATCATTCTTAACTAGCTTAGCTACATCTATCTCTGCAGAAAATCTCCGGGTAAGCTCCTCCTCTAGTTCTGAAGCTTCATCACATACTAAAAACGTCTTATGCTTAACGTGATCCGGTAGAGATAAAAACATCTTATAATTAAGCGCGGAAAAGTTGCTCAATAAACCATCCTTACGAGCATTATAATACTCACAAATATTACTTTTCCAGCATCCCTCCTTTACCTTCTTAGACAAGACACACGGACCGGTCTCTACATCCACACTGGTATCAATCTTACAGGTGTAATTTGACTTGCCCTTCATAACTGCTACATCGTCGAAGAGTTTCTTATATTGATCTTGTAGAGATTTTGTAATAGTTAAAACAAACGCGCCGGACGGTCCTTGCTCTAAACATTTATCTGCATTGGAATATTCTCCGGTAGAATTCAATCTAAAGGCATCATGACTATCAACTAATGAATTGAAGTCCTTGGTATGATGCTTACTAATTTTTTCGAAGGTCTTAGCTATTAAGCTCTTACCCGAACCTGTCGGTGCGCAGCAAATTACAACTTTCTTTGTTTTAAACGCTTCCTCTAGCTTCTTAAGAACATCCGCCTGAGAGGTCGTGGGAGTAAACCCTCTAGGAAAATTCGCGACGTAATTATTAATCACATAACTAATATATTAGATATCAGAGGATTGTCAATCCTTCGATAAAATATAAATATCACGGTCGTATATTTTATGCACTTTAGATCTACTTATGAGTCGCATTGAGAGCTTGACATCCTCGTCTTGTTGGTGAAAGGACTCTAACCGGTAAGATAACTTAATATTATTAGGTCCCGCTTCATATATAAAAGGAACTGGTAGTTCATAATATGTCATGCGGCCTGATATAGGTTGAGCTAGGCTAAATACCAGGTAAAAGTTTTTAATACTAAATAAAACTAGCTTGCCTTCGCGCAGAGTCTTATCATTTAATTTTATTATTATATTACGCTGGAGGAGGGAGCTAAAGGCTTCTTCAAGATTGGCAATGTTGTAGGTCATTTGTTCATGAAGTTCATCTTATCTGCAGCACTCATTACTCCCAGTCTGCGCTCATTAAAGAATTTCCAGAAATCTTGAACCGGTACTATAGTCAATACATCACACGCGTTCATATTTATATTGCGGTAATCTTGCATAAAAATATCCCATGTAATCACGAGATTTTTAATATCCGGGTTATACCTAGGCCGATTATAAGCCGGCCGAAAGTTGAGCGCTATTCTACCTTCAGGTGAGTTCAGGAGTGCTAAATTACCAGTACATAGCATCCGGCGCGTTGGAGGCGAACCGGGCTTTAGTATACGTCTTACGAACTTTAATTCTAAGACATTGCTATACTGCAAGGTTTTTATTGTAGCTAGCGACGCTCTCATCAGATTCGTTTAAGGCTGCAATACCAAAAATTCTCTGTTCGTTTAAAAACAGACCCTTATCAATAGTACCGTGCCCCTCTACTTCAATATTAGCGATAGGTATACCCATATTATTAGGGAAGATAACATATTCGCCTGGCTTTGCAAGTTTTGCGTTCGGTCCTGCAAGAATAACATAACCGATTCTCCAGGCCTTAGAATCGACGTTCACCGGTACAAAAATACTTCCTCTCTTAATAAGACTACCGTCGCTTGTCTCGTCAGCATACCTAACAAGAAGTACATCATCGAGCACTGCTTTCAGCTTAAACCCGTATAGGACGGAATTAAAGCTATTCTTAGGAAACGACGCTAAGTCGAGTAGTGATTTTTTTGTAGATAGAATATCTATGTCTAATGGCATATGTTATATATTACTCGATACGCTCATTAACTCCACTAGTTTAGCACATTCAATAACCTCTCTTTGAGAGGTTTGTCTGGTCTTTGCTATCAGATCTGTATACTTGAACTCCTTATCCTCCTTCGCAGACTTTTTGATATAAGAAATCCTTTTAAACCTAACTCTAGGTAATACACTCACGTAAAAGTCGAAGAGATCCTTCTTATTGTCAAAAACAGTAGAATATCTATTAGTTGTCACATTTACTATATTGCACATCTGCGGTGAGTACATCGATAACCATCTATTCACCATATACGGGCTAAACTCCTTCTCATCATCGGATGATTGAAGTAATTCCTTGTTTTTAGTGAAAATAGTTGCTTCAATAAAATTAAAGATAGTGCTCATAGTGTAATCTTTGTCGAGGCAACAAAGAGATCGTCAGCCAGGTAGTAAAACAACTGTATTACCTCGAGCATGAACGCTTCCGCCTGGGCGTCTGTGAGATTTGTAGAATACGCAAATGCCGGAGCTTTCTTACCCGCGTTTACGTTGATTCCAGTGTGCCCGATAGCGACATTGTTCTTAGTATAAGTAATACTAACAGACGCCTTGCCTTTTGACTGTATAATCCCGTGCTGATTGTGTTCTTTATGAACAATTAGATCATCTCCTTTCATTTCGATAGGGGCATTAATATACTTACTGCTGAGTATATTAGCAATAAGAGTATTAAACAATCGCTGAAAGGCTACCGCGCCGACAGGACACATATTAGGAATTTCCCAGCAGAAGTTTATAGCGTCATCACTATAAATAAAATCTGCATCTAGCAGATCTTCAAGATCAATCATTCCAGATGTCTCCACCTTCATAGGCGCCCTAAATGCTACAATGTTACCGATAGAGAGAACCTTCTTACGGTGAAACTTATAAGCAAATCGATTGTGAATGAGGGAACCGTCGTAAATAGGAATGTCAGTAACGATCATATTGATATATAGTATTATATATTGAATACCAAGTCAACGTATTCTATTAAAATACCCAA
>Ga0181348_1001195_pt1 | contig 11433 bp, 13 predicted proteins | sample Su13VDMM110DN_FD_130092 | JGI IMG/M metagenome (GOLD analysis project Ga0181348, IMG submission 130092) | Freshwater viral communities from Lake Michigan, USA - Su13.VD.MM110.D.N | ecosystem: Environmental > Aquatic > Freshwater > Lake | place: USA: Michigan | collected 2013-07-16
CGAGCACCATCAGGTATGCCCGCTCGACCTCTGTCGCATTCTGATCCTGATCCTCTTGCTCGTATTCGAGCGCATCCTGGATGTATCGCCGCACCGCATTCGAGAATGCCGGCGGATCGACGGAGTCGCTCGCCATCCCCATTTCGAGCACCGCCCACATGATCTCCGTAGCGTCCAGGTCATCGAAGATCAGCGTGTCGCCGAGGTCACCGTCGAACAAAGCGGTAGCGACCGCCACGAACACATCCGCGTCATACCAGAATTGTCCGTTCGTCAGCCCAGTGATGATCGCGTTGAGTTTGTTCTCCCCCTCCTCGGTCACCCAGGTTCCATACCGGGTAAACAGGTCTGACCACATCTCAGATGGATCCATCTGCTCCACGCCTGCCTCAGCATCCCCCATGACCGCGGGGCCGAAGGCGTGGAGCGCAATGACAAACAGGACGATACCAGACGTGTCAGCATCTCCGAGGGCCTTCCTTATCTCGCCCTCGTCCAGTTTGACAGATGCCGTCATCAAGCTGCTCATAGTGCGTCAGATGTTGGCTTCAGGCGGCGGCAGCGACGGTCAAACGTAGTAGAGTTTTTTGGTCGCTCTCCGGCCACTGCTCGACAGCGAGACTGAGGTCGCGCGCATCCCCGGTGTCTTGCAGACGTCTGAATGTATCCGCAGCAGATTTGCTGAGCCGATACTCCGCATCCATCGCATCGATCGAGCGGACTTCTTGCAGCGGCAGTAAAACGTCACGAACCAGGACGTGCTCCTTCGCCGCCTTTTCCGCATCAGAGGCGAGCGCGCCGCAGAACACGATGTCGAACGGCGTCGGCACCAGCGATGAGTGACGGTAGCTGTTGGAGACGCCAGCGACGAAATCGATGGTCGCAATTTTTTCCATGGCGGCGTCCGGCGCGGCATCCAGGTCGGCGAGGGCCGCCTGGTAGTCCGCCTCCACCTGCTCCCGGATTGTCGCGTCCTTGCAAAACTGCGACCGTCCCTGAATTCTTCGTGCGGCCTCCTCTGCGTCCGGGAAGCGCTCTACGCCGTGCCGCATGATGAGATCCGGCAGTTCGCGCGACACGTTATGGTCGTGCGCGGCTTTCACGATCTCTCTGGCCGCAGCCACGAACATCGGAAGCATGATGCGATTCTCCGCTGCCATCTTCGACAGCTCGAACGATGAATCGCGAACGTCGACCGCGTCGTTCAGCGGCAGCAGCTTGAAAACTTCGCCGCCGAATTCGTCATTGATGGCGTAGCGGCCCTCCGTCAATTCGTCGAGCGAGGCGCTCTTTTCGAACTCGCCCGCGAACAGTTCAGCGTAGGGCAGGATGTCCTGCTCGATGCCGTAGCGGGCGCACGCTGACTTGACGCGTTCCAGCGTGGCGTCGTCGTAATTATCCAGATGCGCGAATACGTTGAGTGCCGAGTGAAAGGCTGCAGACTTTGTGCAGATTGGCAGCAGCCGGCGCTTCGTGTCGGCGAAGGCTGCCGATGCTTTCTTCTCGAATTCCGCCGCCTCCGGCATGGGTTCGCTCGCGACCCAGTCTGGAAACGGATGGTGCATCTCTGCTCGATACAAAAACCTGGGATTGTTGAGGGTGTTGAAGTCTTGCATGTTCGTGGTGTAGAGGTGGCTGTCGGTATGGAGACAGCATAGACGGATCTTTGCAACTGTGGAAGTGCAAATCCTGACGTGGACTTCCGGCGGCGGATCGCGATAATGCCAAACACCTGTGCGCATCATTACGGCAATCGACTTTCTGGGCATCCCAGTCACCCCACTGGACACGTGGTCACATCAGCTGGTGTGTCCGTGGTGTCAGGAGGATGCCTGGGCCGTCTCGGACTACCTCCAGTGCTACAATCCCACATGCACAACGCAGGCGGCGACAGCGGAGGATCTGCTCGCGCATCAGTTCGGCAGCTACGAGCAGGCCGCTCAAATCATGGCTCAAAAATATAAGCACGAGCCGGACTTTCAGAGGGCGAAAAGCCGCGAGGCGGAGCGCCTGGTGCTGGACACGTGGTTGCGGTTCTGCGTCACGCCGCCGACGAACGAAGCGCTGCAGGCAGCGGGCCGGCTGCAAGCCAGTGGTTACGGCATACGCAGCAGCCGTTTCGGCGCCATCGTGTTGGACTCCAATCAGATCAAGCAGCTCGTCGACGTAGCCATGTCCACCGGGGCGGAAGTTCCCGAGGCGTGGCAAAAAACACCACCATCGGTCGTCCGAGCGTTCTGTGTGCAGACGCGCCCGCACACCGTGGACCGCATCATCATCATGCACCACAGCGGACGCACCGAGGAGATTATCTGGTACTCGCACGCCGCGGGGTTCTGTTCGCTGCTGGGGTTGCGCCCGAACCAGCCGCGCCTTCTGGCTGCCGACATCGAGACGGCGCTGAGGCTTCAGCACGATCTGACCGCGGTTGGCAAATCGGAGGAGGTAGCCTGCATCCACCTGGACCTGCACCGCGGAGACCCGTGCCCGCGATGGGAAGTGCAGGAGCATCTGCTGACGGCGGTGCCACGTCACTGCGCGACGAGTTCGAACGCGAAGTTTTTCGGACCCAACGACATCGTGCGGATACAGAACGCGATGGACCACTTCCCGGGCGCGGAGGGTAGCGTGCGAGGTCTGCCGATCGACCATGTCATCAATCTGCGTCCGCGCGAGCAAGCGGTGGCTTGGTCATCGCTGCGCTTCGCCATGATCGCCAGCATGGTGCCGTCGACGGTCGCGCAGATGCCGCCGGCCGCCGCCAGCATCTTCGAGCAGACTGGCACCAAGGCCGAGGACGCAGCGGCACTCATCGACTGTTACGCCAAGCAGGGACGTCAGCGCCTGGTGGAGGACGTGGAGATGCTGGCAATGACACGCGTGATCCAGCGCGACAGGTCGATGACCGTAAAGGAGACGGCAAACGACTACCGCATCATTCGCGGGGCTGACACAGCCCTGCTGACCAACTTCAGCCTGCGCATCACCTCGAACGTCACGTTCCGCAACCACAAGGCCGACCGTTACTGCCAGGCCACGATGCGCTGCGGCAAGGCAGTCGTGGACGTCATCTTTCCGCAGACGCTGCTCAACGACCGCGTGCAAAGCCTGGAGGGAGAACTGCAGCGTCAGATCACCGTGGCCGACATGGTGACTCAGGCCGGCAGAATGCCGACAGTCATCGAGATCAACAAGTTCAGGCAGTTCGTCGTCCCGCATCTGCGCACACAGGCGGCCAAGGCCAAACCGATCCGGGGCGTCGACATGCTCGGGTGGAGCGACAACCGCAAGTCGTTCATGTTCCCCGGCTTCGTCGTGACGGCGAACGGGACGGAAGCTGCCAGCCAGATTCTCTGTCCGTCCGTGCCTGTGCTGTCCCGATACAAGGCCATCCCGCTTGCGGGCTGGTCCGAGAGCTGCCCGGCGAATCTGGACTCTGCCTGCCATGACATCATCGCAATGATGGTAGCTTCCAGCGTCCGATACTTCCGCCGGTGCATCACGCAGCCGATTATGATCGCGCAGAACTCAGCTGCGATGACCTTGCTGGACCGCCTCAGCACCGCGATGGGGCAGCACGAAATTCATACGCTGAACAGCAACGCCAGAGAGGGCAGCCGCATCGAGGGAATCTACGGTTACCCGCTGCTGGCCGCGGGCGCCCGCAACGCAGGCCTGGCAGATTCGCAGACGCCGTTCCTGCATCTGACCGACAGCGGATACAGCATGTCCACTCCTACCGAGCCGCAGCAGGCAGCCGCCGCGGGCCGCGCGGCGCAGTTCTGTCTGAAGAAGGTGGTGGAGTGGTGCCTGGCGACCGGCGGCGACGCGTTCCAGGAGGTGCCGGCGTTGATCCATTACCACTCCCTGCTGCGCGAAGGCCGCTGGCTGATCGAGCAGGTGTGCGGACTCAATGGTTGGACTGTCTCACACCTGGAAGCGACCGCGCTGGAAAAGCTGCTCGCGCAGATACCATATGCCGAGGCCGGACGCCGCATCACACTCATCGACGGACAGGATCTCAGCATCGACATCCGCGGACTCGATCATGACCACGACGGTATTCTTCGGGAGGCGCGCGACATGGGCACCATCATCGCCATCAACGAGGATCAGCTGGCATCGTCCGCGGTCCGGTTACTGCCGGCCATCGCGACCTACTACGGGCAGGAGCCGGACGTCACTGTTGTGGTGTCGTGACTGCGCGCCAGCAGTCGTAACACCACACCCCAGCCAGCATGAACCAGCGCCGACACCGTGTGACTCTCGGTGACTGCTTCAGCTGCGTGTGCATCCATTTGCGCGCGACGTCGCGCGGAAATCCCATGTCCAGCATGCGGTCATGTAGCAGCGCAGCCGGTGCGTGCGCTCCGATCTGAGACAGCAGCGACTGCAGAAACCACGGCACGGATGCGATGTCGGTTCTCCAGCCGACAGGGAACGACAGCATGCAACCTCCGACTCCCAACTCCACCTCCCCGGCTGCGGTGCAGACGAGAGTTCGGTAGTATTCGTCGTTCACCAGGCTGAACACCGGGCGGGTCTTCCACGTGATGTGCGTGTTCGGATCCATCGCTACGATGACGCGATAGTAAAGCCCAGCGGCAGTCCGCTGATGCTCAGGATCACATCATCGACCGCCAACTGATTCGTCAGCAGCGTTCCGCCAGTCAGCGTCATCGGCCCCTTCAGTGCGAAGTCGCGCCGCATGGGAGGCGCGACCAAAGATCCGTCCTGTCGCCGGCTGTCGATGGTCATCAGATCCTCGATGGCGAGATGCTCGTTCATGCCTCCTCGGGTTCGATAATGATCTGCTCCGTGATGGAAAGCGATTCCGCCGCCTGCAAATTGTTGGCCAGATCTTGCACCATCATCTCGACCTTCTCCACAAACTCCTCCGCGGCCTTCGCGCTGCGGCAGAGTTTCGTCACCGTGGACACCCGGTAATACGGGCTTCCCTCCGCGGGCTCCGACTCCGGCAGATCAGTCATCTGGATGGCGCTGGCGATGCAGGACAGGCTGTCCGCGGACACGTCCGGCTGTGGCGATGCCTGCATCACGAAGATGAACGCAGGCTCGTCGTCCCGCGTGTAGAGCGCGGTGTAGCGCACCGGCCACAGGTGCCGGTTGTTGATCACATCCTCGTCGCTTATTTCTTCTCTCGTCAGTTTGAACATGTGGTGGGTGGGTTGCTGTCCTAGTCGCCAGCGACGGCAAGAGGCTGACCGGAGATCGTGAAGATGTAGTTCGGACCGCCTGGCGTAGTGGTAGAGACGGCAAAAGTGAAATTCTCAGCGCCAGGGTCGCATATCAACGCTCTCACGTATTGGCCGCGCTCATCCAACAGCGGCGCTCCGAATGAGTCTTCAGGTGGTGTCAGCAGCAGATTCATAGCGGCAGCGGTTTGATGCTGACGAGAATGTTACACGACTTCGGCCGGTGTTCGAACAAAAACCGCCACAGCCGGCTGTTGATTGCGGGTCCGTGATCGGCAGCCACAGCCAGCGCAAGCCGGCTGCCGTAGAACGTGTGCAGCATCTCCCAGAAATCCACGCTGTGCGGAAACGACGGAGCGCCCAGCTCCTCATGCAGGAAGACTCCGGTCGCGCGCTCGTGCAAGGCCGAGAATTCCCAGTAGCGCTCCTGCACCGCAGTGTCGCCGTCGAACATCAAGCGGGCATGCGTCTTACCATTGTGGGGCCCGGGTTCTGGGTTGGCGCCGCCGTCAGTCAGCATGACTTCGCTGACGCCGTCCCAGGTCAGCCCGTTTACAGGCAGGATGCCGTCGAGCGTGATCGGGTGGTCCCATCCGGAAAACATCTGCTTTCGAAGATCCTCGGTGCTGGCGTGCCTGGTGTTCACCAGCTCGAACTTCTGACAGACGATGTAGCCCGGCTCCACGGTTTGGCCCGGCGTGAGATGGACGTGCGGATAGGCGATCTCAATCGCTCCGGCGGACGCGGTGGCGTAGACCATGGTGTCGACACCACTGACCGCGTGCGCTGAGAGCACCACGTCGGCTGAGTGAAAGACGTAGAGACCGGCATACTCCGCCGCGGCCTTTTTGTAAGCCTCCAGCGACTGCGTCTTGTAGGTGTAATCGGCCACCCACTTGCTGCGCGTCAGCTGCGCAGGCGCGGACAGCACGAACCGGTTGACCGACGCGGTCTTCACATACGCGGAGTTTACCTTCACCACGCCCCTGGGCATCACCAGAGTCGGCAGATCGATCATGGCGATGTAACCTTCGAAGGCCAGGAAATCCACACCCTGCACCAGATACTCCCCTGCATTCAGACCCTGAATAACGATCGGCAGGATGTGCGACGGCACGGGAACCAGATACCAGTCACGACTCTGGTCTGCCAAGAACATGTCCTGGTCCTCCTCGACCTTCGCGACGAACTTGAGCGACAGGCGCGCAAGTTTCGTCGCCAACGGATCGGCGCTGTAGCCGCCAACCCCGGACCGGTAGCCGGCGTAGATCGGCGTGCCGTCCGGCATGACGACGCGCCGGTGGCTATACTCCCGCTGCTTCTTGCCGATGACTGCGAATTCGCCGTCCGTAAATTGGAAGTAGACATCCTCCACGAGCACGCGCTCGCTGTTCAGCGCGGCGGCCGCCGCCTGATCCAGCTGGGCAAGCAGCGATGCGCCGCCGGCCGCGCTCACGATGGCGCGGATGATCTGACGGGTGGGCCCGTCGACCTGGCGCTCCCAGAGCGAACCCTGCCCGCCGTATAATTTGTGCCGCAGATCGTAGTCGGCTTTCATGTCAGGCGGTTTCGACGAAGCTCACGTTCTCAGGATCGACAGCGTAACGCACGGTGCGGTTGGTTGCTGCCCAGGCGTCGGCAGGTCCTCCCGGCGAGATCTCCCCGTCGACGATCTCATACGGATTGTTGACCGTCGCGATGTCCGTAAACGTGGGGATGTAGAGCGCGTCCGATTCCGTCGCCCAGTCCGCCGTGATGTCCGCATCACCAGGATCAGCGATCGCGACGCGCAGCAAGCGTGAAGCTGCCGAGACCAGTATGCGCCCAGTGACGCCCACCGTGATGATTTTGTCCACCCCGGCGTTGCGCATGATGTCGTAGATCTCCGTCACGCGAAAATCATCCGGGTGGCCGGCGGTGCGGAGATACTCCACGATCTTGTCCCTGGCCACGCTGAGCAGCGTCTTCACTCCCTGCTTCTTCACGTATGTGATTTCGAGATCATCGAGGACAAGCAGCGGGCCGGACTTCACGAGCACGTCCACGCCGGCCGGTCGATACTCCGGCGACTCGAGCAGCGATGACACCGTTTCGAGCAGCGGATCAGCGTCGTAGGTGATGGTGAAAATGGCATACTGATCGCCACCATCCTCGCTCAGCGGAATCAGCGGCACGTCCAGACCGTCCACGATCGGCATCAGCGATACGTAGAGCGACTCGAACCGCGTTCCGCAGTGCAGGCTACCGTAGAGATCGGCGCGATCGGTCTTGCTGAACACTGCGTAAGAACTCACCAGCGACTCGGTCGTGGTGCCGGACCACTCGATGCTGACGATCCGCGACGCGCGGTGAAGCAACGGCAGCAGGCCGCGGAACGCTTTGTCCCCGACCGACGGTTGCACGTAGTCCAGGCGGACGCTCTGCGTGATGCGTTGCATGTCCCGAGCCGACCGGAAGTAGACGTCGACGGAGGGCGCCGTCAGCGCGAGCGCCGAACCTGCGGCGATTCGCTGCATCTCAGCGTCGCTCGGGACGATAGGTGAGACCATGTTGGACTCCGGCCAGTTGCGATACACCAGCGCCTGCGTGGACGCGCGCGACCCGGACGTCAGCGAGCAGGCGATCTTGCGCGCCGTGCGCGCCAGGTCAGATAGTGTAGCTGACGGCACGCCCGACGTGAAAGTGATGGCCGCCGCAATGCCGACGAGCGTCGTCGCGATCTCAGTGGCTGCGCCTTCCGTGCCGATTTCGATTGGCGCGCTCAGTGTGCCTTCCACCGGCAAGTCCACCGCCCAAGTGTTGGCGGTCGTCTGCGCCAGAATGTAGGTGTCAGCCGCCCCGGTGTGCGTGCTGCCGGCGGCCAGTATCTGGACGTAGGTGGCGTCCGGGTCGACCACCTTCAGAACCCAATCGTCGTCAGCGGCGAAGCGGAAGCGAATCGTGCGATCCAAACTGACGGCGTTTGGACTCGAGAAGGTCAGACGCACCAGACCAAACGCCCGCAGGTTCTCCACGTCGTAGACCCCGAAATTCCCGAGGTAGGCCTTCACGAACTCGCACGAGTAGATCAGCCCTTCGGCGACGTTGCCCAGGTCCAGGTCGCTCATGAACCTGCTGTGCGCTTCGTTCGTGGCTGCCCTGCGCAGTGCCAGCGGGGTGATGACGAGATCGCCGGTCGGCGTACCTGGCGCCAGGTCCACGTCGGGCATGGCGGGACGCAACTCGGCCACCTCTTCCGCGCGCGCAGCAGCGATCTGCTCCGGCGTCAGTTCCGCCACGGATGGGTAATACTCTTTGGTGAAGCTCAGGTTCATTCGATGGATTTGATTTCCTGCGTGGTTTGTCCAGCGCGATTGGTCACGGTGATACCCACCTGCGCCACGTTGTCTTTGACGGCGATCAGCGTGGTTTTTATGCTGGCTACGCTGTCGGCCGCCGCGCGCGCAGGTTCGTCGTAGAGCAGCATGTCGCTGCGCGCCTTCAGCGCGCCGAAGTTCAGGATGTGCTGCAGGCCCAGCATGTCAAACGCGCCGTAGCTGAAAAGCGTGCGCGCCACTTCCGTGCCTCGGTCCGGCAGCAGCTTGTCGGACCCGAGCTGAGTCAGCAGCGAAACGCTGACGCGCTGCGCGACCGCAACCATCCCATCCACTGAGCTGCCCCAGTCGATCGCCACTTTATTGGCTCCGCCGAAATTGATCTTGAGTGCTCTCATGCGTAGTTGTTGCCGTCCTGGATCTGACCGCCCCCGTCGTAGATGGATCTCAGGCATTGGCTCATGCCGAAAATCTGCAGGTAAGGAGCGGAAGCCACAGCGTAGCGCGCGTCCCGCGCGACCGCCAGCTTGAAGCGCCGGACCATCGAAGAGTCGCCGTCGGCCGGCTTCACGTCAGCGAAACTGAGTCGCTCCTGCATCGTCGCGCCGCCGCTGCCTGAGAACTCGAAAGGACCGCTTGGCAGGCGACCCTGCAGTTCCTGCCGGTGCTCTTGGAATGCGCGCGTGCGTGCGCTTTCATCTGCGAGCGCGTGCCCTTTCATGCGTGTGCGCCCTCGATTTGACCTTCCATGTCCTGCATCTTCAGGCCGATGCGGTCCGAGCGGCGGGTCACCTGAGACGGCGAGATCCCGAGCTGCGCGGCGATGACATTCTTCGCCAGCAGCGGCGTCCCACCGTAGCCGGTCGTGTGCTCGATAATCTTGCGGTCGACGCGGTCGGACGTGTCGTAGACATACTCCAGAGCCTCACCCAGGAAGTCCGGCATGTCGTGCCCTTCGTCATACATCTGCGCGGACGCCGCCACTGGTCTGGTGATCTTGCGCACCGCGGCGATGCGCTTCACGGACAACCCGGAGCGGTCCGCCAGCTGCTTCACGTCCGGGTCGAACCCGAGCTCGTCCTGCAGTTCCCTCGATGAGCGTTCGATTGTCCAGGCATCGATCGCGGCGCGATCCGGAACCTTCACCGGCCCCTGACTCTCGCGGCGGTAGCGCTGCAGCGACTGCAGCTGGTTCTGCGTCCAGGTGCGCAGGTTGACACCAGCGCCCGGACTGAATTTCCGAACGGCGTCCGCCGCATACAGCCGCGCCTGGTGCCGCATCTGCGGGTTCACGCTCACGCCCATGGAGGACAGCTTGAAGCTGATCGTAGGGTCGAGCGAGCGCACCACGCGGTTCATGTTGTCCGGTGTCGGATCCTTGCGCCACGCGCCGTAGAGCGCCTCTGACGAAGTCGGCAGCGGGGACGTTGGAATATCTGGAGTCACGGGCATCAGTCTATACGCTTTGCTGCGGCTTGTCACGCTTGAGCCGCTCGCTCAGCATGTAGCGAAATCGCTCATGCACTTTGCGCACGGCGCACTTGCTGCATCCCCCTCCTCGGGAATGCAAGGCGGACTGCAGCTCCGCGTGGTAGCGTTTCTCAAGTTCCGGGTAGCGCGCGATACCCGGAACGCTCACAGCAGGCCCTTCGCCTCGAGCTTCCCCCGGAACGCGCGGATCAACTTTCCGACCTCGCAGCTGGGGCAGGGTGCGCCGCCGTAGCTCGACACGAGCTTCCGCTTCGCGGCGAAGAATTCCTCGCGAAGTTCCTCGCTTCCAGGAATCGGATTGACGTCCACTTGTTCCGTCACCCAGCGTCCGACAACCTGCGCCTTGCGGCGCTCAGGCGACGTCTCCTGCGTGGGTGTCGCGCGCCCTTCGGCGACGTGATCGAGCGCGGTCATGTCGGCATACTCCGCGATGACGGTGAGTTCCGCGTCGAGCTCGATCGTGTAGGGCACGCGCTGGTCGCCCTTCATCCGGAATATCCTCAGTTTGCGTGGTGCTGGCATGGGTGTCAGATGTGGTGGAACAGGCGGTGGCCAATCCAGGCTGCGGTCGCCCATATCAGCGGCACGAGAAAGATTGGCAAGAAGAAACCGGCGACGCCGAACAGCGTCCCGACCGCGGCGACATGCGCGGACAGGCAGCCTGGACATCCGAGGACGCCACGAATGAACCCGGGGGCGTTGGACTCGGCCGCCAGGAACATCTCGAAGTCCTCCGTGTTGAGCGTCAGGATGTCCTCGCGCGTCCGGTCCGCGCGCCACGACTTCGGGAACGCGTAGGCGAACAGCGCCTGGCGCAGCTCGCCCTTGAAGAACCAGTGGAGCCAGGCAGCGGTCCAGCCGGCGACGAGAATCAGGATGAAGGCGACGGTGAGCATGGGGAAAGATTTACCGGACGCGCGGAGTTTTGTCAGCTCCTTTTTCAAAGCAGGTCTATACTTGTCCGGAAGTTTCGCAGGGAACGTCCACCGCTGACTTCACGGCGTGCCATATACCCGGCGTGTGTATGTCTTTTTGGGGCGGGTTACACAGCACACCGAAGAATAGCTTCTCGATGCTTATCACAGGAAAACCAGCGTGGCGTATCACAGAAGCCAGTCTGTGCTCGCAGAATATGTCGGCTGCGAAGACGGAATCGTAAATCGGATTGCACAGCGCATCGAGTGCCGCACGCGTAACGCACAAGAATGAAAGCGGAGCTAAGCCAATAGCGCGACTGCGGATCTCATCCGGCAGTCGCAAATAACCTTCACTATGCCACCATCCCGGATCCGGAATGGCATGCGTATGCGCGCCTGCTATCCCACGCACGCGACCATCCGGAATCACGAGCCGCTTTGTGATCAACAAGTCATATTCAGCGAACACGAACAGGTCCTCCTTGGTTGTGTGTC
>Ga0181348_1001197_pt1 | contig 11424 bp, 18 predicted proteins | sample Su13VDMM110DN_FD_130092 | JGI IMG/M metagenome (GOLD analysis project Ga0181348, IMG submission 130092) | Freshwater viral communities from Lake Michigan, USA - Su13.VD.MM110.D.N | ecosystem: Environmental > Aquatic > Freshwater > Lake | place: USA: Michigan | collected 2013-07-16
GCGTAAGCAAACACACATTAGGGTCGGTGGACATATACCCAGTAACAGGAGTCCTTACAAAGGTGTGGTACCTATCCGAAAAGGTACAAGTGGAGGATTAGTTCTCAGTAAACCGAACCACTAAAAAAAAAAGGGAATTGTGAGATTTTGGATTGTTAGATTAAACAATACCCTAAACGTGTAGTCCTTAATAGGTAATATAAGTAACACTTGGGTTCGAGTCCCAACACTTCCACCAAAAGAAACCCATCATTTTGATGGGTTTTTTGTTTAATAAAAAATATCACATTATCTGAGTATTTATTAATATGAAATTAGTCAATATTTTAATCACTGAAGGTAGAAAGGAAGATTTAGAAAGGAAATATTCAAAATCATACGGTCAACCACAGTTGGATTATATCCTTAACCACCCTTTTATTAAGAAAACCAATTACAAATATGGTGACTTTATTTTAAAAAACTTGAGTTATCCCGCTAAAAGTGAAATTGAGGATGCAATATCTCTATTAAAAAAATTCGATAAATTATCAAAGAATCTTGAAAAAAAAGATATTAATCAATATGAAGATTTGTCTGATTTATCAATTGAACTATCTGACTACAAATCCAAGAATCAATCAAAGAAAATTGATGAGACCGAAACTGAAAAAGTTTATGAAGACCCAAACATTTTAATTGTTCGACCTTTAACTCACAAATCTTCTTGTAAATACGGTGCTGGAACAAGATGGTGTACCACAGATAAAAATGATACTCATTATGATAGATATACCAGTGGAGCTCAAGGATTATATTACATAATTCTTAAAAAATTCGACCAATCAAATAAATTTTATAAGATTGCAATCCATAAATCCCCATCAGGTGAGGATGAATGGTATGACGCTCGAGATAAACTATTTTCAGACAGAGAAAAAGAGGTTTTCAATTTAGGCGCTCCTAAAATTATTCAAACTATTGATAAACATTATGATAAATTATTAGAAGAAAAAGTTGGTAATTTATTAAATAATGTTTTTGATGATAATAATGCTTCGGCATCTTTTGATGTATCAAAAGATTTAAAGGTAGATGTACCGGTTTTTGTCGTATTTCGTTGGCCAGGAACCCTTGACGAGAATCATTATAATGTGATGATGAACTTAGTCGTTAATGGTGAAATAGTTGATAGATATCTTTTATTTATTTTAGTCTCATTTGATGATGATTTTATCTCAATGAACATTGAATTAGATGGTGAGGAAGATTTCGGGACAAAGATAGATACTGATATGTCAAGTGAATCAGTTTCAGTAAAATTTGGCACAGAATTTTTTAAAAGTAAAACACAAGAGGATGGATTTAGGTCTATAATGAATTCTGTTTATAACACATTTATTAGAAAATTAAAAAATGATAACAAATTCCGTGCGTTAACACTTAAAGACCCAAGAAAAGTTTGGACACCAAATAGAGATAGTTACGGTTACACATTTAAACAAAATAAAGGTTTAATCAAACAATTGGTCGATTCATTAAATTCAGGTAAGAAAATGACAAAATTAGATTTCTTAGTTGATAATGGGAAATTAGACACAAAAGTAGAGAACGGAAAAACTCTATATTCGACACCCGGTACTAATATGTTTAGACCATCTTCAGATTTTAGAGGTCATTTTTCCGCATTATTCAATTCGGCTGTTTTGGCAGGAATTATCGCTTACGATAAAGAAGGTTCAAAATATTACATCAAAAAAGGTCCAAACTTCGAGGACTTTGTTAGGGGAGAACTGACAGCACTTTAACACACAAATATTTTATATTTTTGTGGATATATTCTATTTTTTTGTTTATATTTGCAAGATAAAATACGCGTGAAAATGAAGGATAAAGATGAACAAAAACAACATTTAATTGATATGATGGAATCTGATGAAGAATTGGGTTTATATGATGAATCCCGAGAAATCAAACTTAAGGATATCTTTAACGATGAGAAAAGAGAAGGAGCTAAAAGAGTAATCCATCAACACAAAGTTCTAAAAAATTTAACTTTAATCAACCCTGCTCATTTGGAAATAACGAGTAATGGTCACGGAGAATTTCCGGATGGTTATAAATTGACTCATAAAGGTATTCAATACATTATTGAACAATTAAATAAAGAATATAAATTATGAAAAATTCAAAATTAAGAATTAAATTATTTTGCGAGTTTTTGAAATGGTGTTGGATTTATCCAAATGAAATTCGAGAAAATTGGAATGATATGAATCGTAGATATTTCAACGAGACAGACTCAGAAATGTTAAAAATATTTAAAGAATTAGAAGATGAAAGTAATATTTCTAGATAACGATGGTGTTATCTGTTTATCGAATAATTGGGGTGGTAGAGCCAAAAAATGGAATAAGTATAAAAAACTTAATCCTGAAGCAACCAGCGACACAGACTCACCAGTCGATGTTAGATTTGACGATTTTGATAAGAAAGCCGTTAAGGTATTAAATGAGGTATTAAAACAAACCGGAGCGGAACTAGTTGTTTCCTCTGATTGGAGATTATTTGCAACATTGGAAGAAATCGGAGAATACTACCTATCAAAAGGAATCTTAAAAGCCCCAATAGCATTTACCAAACGATACATCGGTTGTGATAAACCTGATGAGTTTGAATGGGTTAGAAGAACAATGTACGAACAACAAAGATGTATCGAAGTTAGACAATACCTAACCGACCATTCTGAAGTTACACATTGGGTTTGTATCGATGATTTAGAGTTAGGTGAAAAGGATACTCACGATAGAGAACAAAAGTGGGGTTTATCAAACTTTGTTCACACACCAAGAGAAACCGAAGGAATCAAACAATCAGGGATTAAAGAAAAATTATTAGAATACTTAAAATAAATTAATCATTTATTTGGTTGGTGTTGTATTAATCATTAATTTTGTGTAAAATAATTAGATATGAAAAAAGAAACTTTAACGTTGTTCGATAAAATATTTAGACCGAAATTATACGATAAGATAATGCGTGAAAAATTACTGATGATATTTAATGGGTTATTAGATGATGACAATGAAATTAATGAGCGTCTTGAAGTGATTAATGAATATAGAGTGGATGATTTGTTAGACAAAATTACTAAATTAGGTCTAAAATCATTAACTAATGATGAATTAACTTTCCTTAACAATCAATAAAAGAATCAAAATGAGTAAAGTAATTAAGAATCCCACCTATTTTGTTGATATTGATGGCACAATTATCAAATATCGAAAATTTAGTGAACTTGGACAAACCAAACTTGAACCAATACAAGATGTTATTGATTATTTAAATGAACAATTTAGTAATGGTGCCGTAATTATAGTTACAACCGCACGTCCTGATTCATATCGACTATTAACTGAACACGAACTAAATGTTATTGGTTTGAAACATAATCAAATTGTAATGAATTGCGGTCGAGGAAGTCGAATAATCTTAAATGATTTGGACCCGGATAATTTGGAAATACCAAGGGCAGTTGGAATAAACCTGAAAAGGGATGAGGGATTAAAAAATATTACAATCCCGAACAATATTAATTCATATGAGTCAAATTAAAGTATCGGCTAAACGACATTTAGCAAAAACAATAAGTTATCGAATAATCAGTACTTTAATTGGATTTTTGATTATGTGGGGATTAACAGGTAAAATTGAGTTTGGAGCAGCATTTGGTGTGATTGAATTACTCTACAAACCAATTCAATACTATATTCATGAAAGAATATGGTATAGATGGATAAGTTATGGTTTAAATAGAGTAAATACTGTTAAACAAAAAAATCCAATAGTAATTAAAAAGAGATATAATCCTAAACCACCACAATCAGAACCAATAATAGTTGATGAAATTGAACAACCAATTACTCCTCAGATTAAAAGATTAACATATACAAAGAACTCCGACAATTAGTCGGATTTTTTTTTTAAAATTGAAGTATTTATTAATATGGAAAAAAAAATATCAAATATCCTATCTTTGTATGAATCTATTCTAAAAACCAAATTAATTAGTGAGGTTTCTAGCACAAGCACAAGTTTATTAGGTGGCAAGTCATTTAATATTCCTAATGACGGAGCACATAGAGGACAATCGGGATGGCAAAGTAATAATGCTTGGGATATTGGAGCTCCCGTCGGTACTCCTGTATACGCAATTGTTGGTGGGAATGTCAAGACATACAACGATTATGGTTCCACTCCAATAAAAAAAAATGGAAAAACTTTATATGGTGCGGGTTTTACTGTAGACAGTGAAAAAAATCTTCCTGATGTGTATTACACTCATTTAAAAGATACAACAGTTAAACAAGGAGATAAAATTAAATGTGGTCAACTTATTGGATATGTGATGGACTTCCCTAATAGTGACTTTGACCATGTTCACATTGGGGTTGAGTCAGGAAATATTAGACAATTTTTAAACAGTAATGGTAGTATATCCTGTGGTGAAGGTGCAGAAGAGAATTCTCCATTATCAACAGACCCTGAAACCGAAGATGATACTCCGTCTGAACAAGGTGGATTTTTTTCTTCATATGCCAAAAATATTGCCAAGTCAATTATGGGGACAAACAGTAAAGGAGAAGATAATACGATTGATATTGGTAAAGATATTAGTAAAATGATTGGACTCACTGAAAATATTAATAGAATAAAAGAATTATTAAAATAAAAAAACCCATCATATGATGGGTTTTTTGTTTCTTTAACTGTTATTATTTTTTTTCTTCAACAACTTTTGTTGAATCAACACAACAAGTGTCTGCGGCAATTGAATCCGTAGCTACGGCAGTTGAATCAACAACTTCAGTAGTTGTTTCAGTTTTAATTTCTTTTTTACAAGACACTACTGTTAATGTCAAGACAGTCAATAATACAAAAATTTTCTTCATGTTTTTTTTTAATATTAATTATTTATTAGATTACAAATATACAAATATTATACCAATATGTCAAATAGTTTTATTTTAAAAATTTTAATTTATACAATGTCGAATATAATAATTCTTGGACAGTATCAATTTGGTTTTGAATGTACGATTCTTTAACACTTTTTCTGTTTTTATCAATCATATCATCTAATGATTTGAAGTAATTAATTACTTGTTCAGTACTTTTATAATCTTCAGGTTTAAATGATTCATATTGTTTAATTATATCATATTTTCCTTGATAACTTTCAATAATCCCATCCACAAGAACATCGATACCTTCGTAATATCCTTGTAATGCTTTATGTTCTGAATATGATTTAGTTTGTAAATGAAAAATATGTACTTGAGTTTGTGAATGTAATAATGTTGAAACCATCCCTTTAAACCCTGAATTAGTTTTAATATTAGTATTTTCTCCTTTTTCATTTTCTTGTTCACTCAATCTCATTACCTTAAAGAGTTGGTCTTTGGTCATTGTTATTTTCTTGTTTTCCATAAAGATAATTATTTTGTTTGGTAATAAATATCATTAGTTAATCAATTGTAACAATATGTACGACAATTTATATCCTGTGAACGCTCCAAGAGCAGATGGTATAGGAAAAACAATTAATTTACCCAAGTCAGTTACATACTTTGGACGGTTTACAATTTTACCCATAAAGAAATAATAAATTAGATATCCCATAAGTACGGCAATATCAACTCTTGTTGCAATAAACACCACCATCATAGCTCCAAGAAACCCAAAGATAAAATTATCCCTAACTCCTTCAAATATTTCACGACGAGTTGCCGTTTTATATTCCTTAACTATTTTCTTAATTTTGGTCTTCCTTTGTTTGAAGAAATTTGGTTTTATATTTTCCATTATTTATCTTTATTGTGGTCTCGGGGAATCACGATATCCCATCCTTTTCGTTATGAGCGAACTGCTCCACCTTTGAGCTACAAGACCAATTATGGGTTTTTAATGAACCCATAAAACATATTCCAATTTATTGGTGGTTCTTAATGTACCTACCAAATTTATCCACCCTCACAGAGAGTTTCTCCAATCTAAAGTTCCATTGTTTGAACTTTCCTAAGCCGGTTCTTAACCTTGCTTGTTTAATTGCAGATTCCTCTGCCTTCTCACGTCCTTCTTCTGTGGTTTCCACAAAAAAAGTGGGAGCCTGAACACCGTTTCTAACGGGAACTACTCTCCAAATTCTCAATTTCTGAGTCATAATTTTAGCTAACTGCTAAAACTACGTGGAGTTCGGATTTTGGTTTTTCATATTAGTAATTTACACTTTTAATATTAGTATCCCCGGTAGGAGTCGAACCTACAGCTTACGATGCTTAAAACCGTTGTGTTTACCATTTCACCACGGGGATATTTTGAGCTTCCGGTTGGATTCGAACCAACGTGACCTTTCGGTTCCTGATTACAAATCAGGTGCAATCAACCACTATGCGACGGAAGCCTGTCGCAGAGTATTTTTTTAAAGTAGAAGTCAACTCTGTCTCTTAAACTACTATTTTAACATCATCACTTCGGCCACATTGGGAGAACCGCAGTTCCCACGTTGTTTAAGGAGGTAGTTGGCGGTGTATCACACCGAGTTATGATAATGTATATTTTTACACATCCCTCAAGATGGGGATAACTATATCTGACTGATTACAGATAGCAGTAACTGGATAATTATCTTACTCAACAAACATAACACTTCTTGTAGTGTTGTAATGAATTTTTCTTTCCCCTGTGTTCAATACACCGAATTACTTGTTTGCCTTTCTATGCGTAAATTTTGTACCCCAAGAGGGACTCGAACCCTCAAAATCTTGTGCCTAAAACAAGCGTGTCTACCGTTCCACCACCGGGGCAATTGTTGTACCCTCAATAGGACTCGAACCTATATCAAAACATTAGAAGTGTCTTATTCTATCCCTTGAACTATGAAGGCGGTTTTGAGCAACTAGCCGGTCTCGAACCGGCCTTATTTCACATTGGAAGTGTGATGCCATACCTACTAGGCGATAGTTGCGTATTTGGGTGGAATCAGACGCGTTCTGTCTACCGGGACCTCGTCGTTAACTTTCGTCAGAGCGTACCGAGACACTTTTGTAGCGTAGGGCAGGTAACGCTCCTGCTTTGGTCGGCTTATGAGACCGATGAGATACTATACCTCCCCCTCGCGATGTTTGTTTATTTGCGGTCTATGAGAGAATCGAACTCTCATCTCTACCGTGACAGGGTAGAATCCTAGCCGTTGAACGAATAGACCTTTTTTTGTGGAGATATAGGGAGTTGAACCCTAATTTACGATTTGCAAAACCATTGTAATAGCCGTTATACTATATCCCCAATTGTAGCCCCGCTGGGAGTCGAACCCAACTTTTTTGGATGAAAACCAAATGTCCTAACCGATAGACGACGGGGCCTTATGTATTTACCAATATGTCAATTAACTTGTTTCATTTTGATGGTACAAAGATAATACTTTATTTCATTCTACCAAACTTTATTCTTCTTCTTTTTCTGTTGAAACATCTTCAACTAAAACATTTTTTAATCCGTAGGTTACTCCTAATATTGGTGAGTAATCCATAACCAACTCTTCAACTATATCTTCCATATCTTGTTTTTTAATTCCTTACAAAGGTAATCATTTTTTTCAATCAACCAAACATAATGTAAAAAAAAAAATCCACCTCTTTTGGAGATGGATTTTATTATATTATTAATTACTTAACTATACATCATACCATCTCCGTCCAAGTCGTATCTCTACCCTCAGCGCCTATCGTAAGTAATAATGTATTTAAAGTTTGCATTTGTTGTGTTGTTATGTTTTTTTAATAAGTATATGTTAGTTTTGTAAAAAGTCAAATTAATTGGAAAAAATTAAAAAAAAGTTTAACAACCCCGCCCTTAGGTTGTAGCGGGCAACAATGGGAAATCCGGAATTCGTCGTGTTCGTCACCGGCGTACTAGTCCTTATCTATCCTTTACCATATTTCTATGGTGCTACTATTGGGAGGTCACCCCTATCAACACGCCTAGTCCATTAGTTTTTTAGAGTATGGACACCCCGGCTGTTAAACTTTCTTATTCTGCGCAGACCGTAGGAATCGAACCTACCCGTCGAGGTTTTGGAGACCTGACCGACACCTTGTCTGTGACCTGCATTTTACTGCTCAAATTTAAGACTATTTACTGCTCAAATTTAAGATTTTTGTAGTCAGGAGAGGAATCGAACCTCTCTACAGGGAGCTACCCGTCATCCGTGACCTTCCATCGGACTCGAACCGACCTTGTATCCAACCCGACCATTTTGGTATCCACTTTCTTATCCCGTTTACAAGTCTTACGTTGTAAAAATTGAGGTAAGTATGGATACCGGTAAAAAACACCCGACCTGACCTGCCAGATAGTACGTGTCGTAGCGCTTTCGTTACGTAGCGGGTGTTTTATTTATTATATTCAACCATCAGTTCGTCAATACGACCAATCGCCTTTGTTTCAAGATTCAAACACATTCCATCACCAATTAGTTTCCAATTGTTAGTGTATAACCAATTTGTGAATCCCAAAATTTCTTTTTCTAATGACATAGTTTCTCCGTTTTTATTTCAACAAAGATACAACTATTTTTTAAATAAACAAATAATCTTCCCACTCTTTTGGAACATAATGAACTTGTTTCATCATCATCAAATAATGTGGTCGTCTTGGTTGTGGAATCTCCTTACCATATTCTTCCAAAGTTAAATTGGACTTCTCACTGTTACATCTTCTACAAGCGGTTACCAAGTTGTCCCAAGCATCTCTACCCCCCTTAGATTGTGGTATTACGTGGTCTAATGTCAATGTCTTACGATTGTCACATCCACAGTAAACACATTCAAAGTTATCTCTACGATAAACATTCTCTCTACTTAATGGAACTTTATGAATTGGTTGATTCACGTATTTATAAACCCTTATGATTGAAGGTTTCTTAATATCTAATTCAGGATTGATTAGATTAAATGATTCCGGATGTTCGGCAATTACACTCGCATTACCTTTATAAGTTATGACAAAAGCCCTTTCAGTGTTTATGATAGACCTTGGCATATAACTTGAATCCAAAACCAATGTTTTTCCGTACTTACTCACGACTTTTGATTTATTAGTTAAACATTTTTTTTTGTACCCCCTGAAGGTAATGCTCCTTCTTCCCGATATTAAAAGTATCGTGCTTCACTTTAAAGCCTAGAGGGCGGTTGAGCTCATTTTGTTTTGTTATTTGGCTCAAATTATAACTAATTTGAACTTAATAATCAAACTCTGTGAGCCACATTTGTCGGTCAGGTAGGCTACGCTCCTACTACCTTTCGCGTATCAGGCGAATGCTCTACTGATTGAGCTACTGACCGAATTGGTCGGGGTGAGAAGAGTCGCACTTCCCGCTTCCTGCGTCCAAGGCAGGCTTCTCACTCCGAGAATACACCCCGTATTTTATTTTACCTCTAAATAAAGAGTTACTTTAATACCTTTTTTAGTTATGAAAGACCCTGCTTCATACCAAAATTTTTCTTTTTCTTCCATAATCTTTTTTTTTCTGCGGAGAGCAGAATACTCGAAATCCATCCCTTTTACAGAACCACTCTCTTAGCAGGAGGTGACAATACCCTGATTGTTTTACTCTCCATTTTGTGTCCCCAGGAAGAGTCGAACTCCCACGTCTCTTGATTCGTATTCAAGTATTTTTCCAATTAAACTATGGAGACAGTTTTAATATGTTAGCGTGAACTTTTCTATGACAATTAGAACACAAAATAATACACTTATCAACTTCTTTCATTATAGTATCAATTGAGTAAGTTGAATAACCCATACTTCCAATATTATATTCTTTTGTAGTACCATCTAAATGGTGAAAGTCTAAACATACGGGTTCAGATTCATCACAAAAATGACATTTCTTTCCTTTCTTAAACTCATTATACCAATCATTATTACTTTCTTTACGTTTACGATTTTTATTCAAATAATAATCTTTATTTTTCTCGTAACTTTTTTTTCGTATCTCTTTATAACATTCACCACACGGATAATGTCTAATACCTTTTTCTTTATTTTTCCATAAAAATTGTTCTATTGGTTTTTCAATTTTACAGGTTGTACATACTTTTGTTTCCATAATAATAAATATACGGATTTATTAAAAAGTTCGTAGTTTTTACATTATTTTTATGTTAAAAAAAAATGAGGTTAAGAACTCCTCTGTGTTGTGTAGGATGATATAACCTACCTCGTATTTCATATTCCTCTCTCACGGGAACAACACATTGTAGTCAGGACAGGACTTGAACCTGTACTGCCGGGAATTCAAATAGGAGCGATTAACACTATTCCCCAATTTACCTATTTTAGCGTTTACCATTCCGCCACCTGACCAATTTGAGGTTGAGAACTCCTCTGTGTTGATAAGTGTATTCCTACAGGAGCAACTTACTTGTCTCTTCATTCCCCTCTCACCGGGAACAACACATTTTACTTCCATTGAGTTTTTCGGTTATACTTCCAAGTTTTATGTTCTCTGTATTTGTGAGAAAATTGTCCTTTTCTGTAATAAACACCCTCATCCCAATAAGGTGGGTATTCAAACTTTAACCAAATCAATCTGTAATCTTTTGAACAAGTCGCCTTGTTCAGTTTCATTCTGTTTGTGTTTACACTCATAATCTTGAGTCTGTTGTTTAGCAGACCTCAAAGATTATCCAATACTTTTTTCATAACCGTAATTTATAAACTCGTTTATATTCGTCCAACGCCGACTTTAGATTCTCAATACATTCTCGGTAATTAACATCATCACCAAGATTAAATCTCTCATTTTCTTGTTCCCTCTTAAACAACACTTTTAACGAATTATCAATGTTGGATAAAATGTCCAAGTAAACCATCTCTTTGTCTTTGGATTTCTTTAAATCAAATTTTAAATCTACAATTAGACCCTCCAATTCTTCAATTTTTTCATTCTCATCCATAACACATAATTTAGGGTGACTAAGGAGAATCGAACTCCCATTTACAGAACCACAATCTATCGTGTTAACCGTTACACTATAGCCACCATATTTAAACCTATCAATGTGGGTTTGAGATGTACCCTTTTCAACCCGCTTTCACACCCATCACCCCTTCTTAAGTAGGAGCTGTCAGTATCGGATACCACATTTAAGGTTTTTGTACTCTTGGAAGGAATTGAACCTTCTTTTCATTCTTATCAGGAATGTGTGCTAACCATTCTACTACAAGAGCAATTTTACCCCACTTCACCGGCTTAATGGACCGGCTGCCATATGGGAGTGGGGGTTTCCCGTTATATCGGGACTCCGCGGGTCCACCGGGGCTCGAACCCGGAATAACTGATTAACAGTCAGACGTGATACCATTTCACCATAGACCCAA
>Ga0181348_1001201_pt1 | contig 11401 bp, 15 predicted proteins | sample Su13VDMM110DN_FD_130092 | JGI IMG/M metagenome (GOLD analysis project Ga0181348, IMG submission 130092) | Freshwater viral communities from Lake Michigan, USA - Su13.VD.MM110.D.N | ecosystem: Environmental > Aquatic > Freshwater > Lake | place: USA: Michigan | collected 2013-07-16
CCGTTGGCGTCTACGATCTGTTTGATATCTTCTAGTTCGTCTTCAGTGAATACATACGCCATATTATCTCCATTCAGAGTATTATTATACGCTCATGTTGGCTAAATGGCAAGGCATTTTAAGATGTCCTTGATGCCCTGATCTAGAGATATTTTAGGTTTCCATCCAAATTTTGCAATTTTAGAAATATCTAGACATTTTTTCATCATTCCGTTAGGCTTAGAAAAATCGAAATCTATAGATATATTTTCAGAATTATCTAATTTTAGAATTTTTTGAGCTAATTCATAGATAGAGATGTCTTTTCCTGAACCAATATTTATATAATCCGCAGAAATATTCTGTGCTGCAAAAATTATAATTTCCGCTGCGTCGTCTACATGGAGAAATTCGCGTCTTGGAGTTCCATCCCCCCATATAGTTATGCTATTTTTCTTTTTTGCCTTTGCTTCTTTGATCTTATGAATGATAGATGAGATAACGTGACCTCTTTCGGAAAAATCATCATTGGATCCATACAGATTACAAGGTATCATAGAAATATAATTTCCGCCAGTTTTCTTTCTAGCTTCTCGAGTTGCTTCCATTCCCAGAAGTTTAGCTACAGCGTATCCTCTGTTTGTATCTTCAACGATTCCTGTTAAAATATGTTCTTCCTTCATAGGCTGATCACAGTGAGCAGGATATACACACGAACTCGACATGTAGAAGAAATTGTAGATATTGCAAGAAACTGCAGCATCGATAACATTCACAGCCATCTTAGCATTGTGGAATAAAAACTCATAGGGATTAGCTAGATTTGCGCCAATTCCACCAACGAAACCAGCACAATGATATATTGCTTCAGGCTTTATCTTTTTAAAGATTTTTATCAGTTCATCTTTTTCTGGATTTACTAAATCGCAATCCTTAGATGAAAATGAGATAACTTCGACATTATCCCTCTGAAGTTTGCGAACAATAGCAGAACCCAGTAATCCACTTCCACCCAACACTAATGTTTTCATCCTATAATCCCTCTGACGTATCTTATCTTTTTGGAAAGATCACGATGATCATTACCAAAAAGGAATCCATTCTTGTCGAGATATTCGGCGTTTTTTAATTCTCCATGAATCCTAGAATTTAAATATTTCATCACTGGTTGTTTTGTAAAATTACCAGTCACGATCGGACGAACTTCGACACCTGCCAATTGCAATTTGTTAATGATTTCTTGTCTTTTATTTTCTCGAGAATTCTTTAGAATCACACCAAATCCAAACCAACTAGATTCCACACAGGGATGTTCTTTTTGTATAATAAATCTATCTGAAAATTCATCAACAAATACTTCTGCATTTTGTTTACGCTTAGAAATAATTTTATCCATTTTCTTTAACTGAACAGATCCTATAGCACCACTCATCTCTAGAGGTCTTACGCAGTAACCAGGAAGAATAAATTTAAAACTATCTTCAAACGCATCACCACTCTTAGTATAGAGTTCTGAAGTTCTTAGATCTCGTATCCATCCATGCGCTCTCAAACTTCTCATATACTCAGCAAGTGTATCATCGTCAGTCACGATCATTCCACCTTCCATTGTTTGTAGATGATGACTAAAGAAGAACGAAAAAGTTCCAAAGATTCCAAATGTTCCAGTTTGTTTTGCATAATACGTTGAACCCAAACTCTCACAATTGTCTTCTATCAATAATAAATTGTGATCACGACAAATAGTTTTTAGAAGAAACAGATTACAAGGATTTCCTAGAAGATTCACTGCTAGGATTGCACAGGTCTTTGGAGTAATTGCGCTGATAATATTTTTTGCAGCTATGTTAAACGTGTTAATATCTATATCAACAAATACTGGAATCAATCCTAATTGCATGATCGGAAAATATGTTGTTGACCAGCTAACTGCAGGAACAATAACTTCACTACCAGGTTTTATTTCTTGCTTTAGAATTAAAGCATGTAGACCTACAAGATTCGCCGAGCTTCCAGAATTCGTCATGATCGCATTGCGCGATTTAATCTTATCAGCGAATTCTTTTTCAAATCTAGCAACGTAAGGACCCATAGTGTATCTACCACTGATCATCACTTTAAGTATTGCTAATTTTTCTTTCCAGTCCCAACTATCAGTGGCTAGAGGATAATTTATCATAATCTCTCGATATCATCTTCGATACATTTTTCACCATACTGTATTTCGATTATTTTACATGGCGTATCAAATGGATTTGTTAATTGATGCCATTCACCCCGATTGATATGAATAGACTGATGCATAAACAATGTGGTGTTAATTGAATCCACAGAAGTTATGCTTGTATTAATCACTGCACATCCTTCAGTGACATGCCAATGTTCTGATCTAAAATTATGTCGTTGCATTGATAAACTGCAACCAGGATTTACAACAAGTTCTTTCACCTTAGTTCCATCAACATCATGCAATACACGATAATACCCCCATGGGCGTTCCGTTTTTGGATAATTTATCATAATTTCCTCAATAATATTAAAAACACCATAAGAAACTGCACTGGCAGGTGGGGTATCCAGCTAGAGGAGATGTCTAAAATCCCCAAATCATCGCTTGCCCATCCTCCTTTTCTCCGCTGCAGCGGAGTTATGAACATATTCCCTCGAGAGTCTATGAACATTGTCTTTCCTTACCAATGCAGTTACTTATGTGCGCCCACCAAGATTCGAACTTGGAACAGGAGTTTAGAAGACTCTTATGATATCCCTTTCACTATGGGCGCTTAGATATTATACACTAATGCGAAACAATTGTCAAGGTATATTTATGTGTGCTCTATAATTTGAATTCCAGCTGCTTTGATTGCGCTGACGCAGATCGGACATGGCTTTGCAAGACGGGCATTTCCATCTCTATCCCAACGACTTACAAATATTTTATATGCGCTTTTCAATTCTTTAAGTTTCACTATTGCGTGGATTTCTGCATGCAAATATATTCTATGATCGTATCCAGTCAATCTGGCATGAATTGCCTGCAGAGGATGAGTTTTAACATAGGAATTTTTACCTATACTCAAAACATTTCCTTTACGGTCGTAAATAACTGCGGTCAATTCATGACGAGTTTTCATAATTATTTCTTAAACGAATGGAGCGGGATGGGAGAATCGGACTCCCAACTTCAGTTTGGAAAACTGAGGTAATACCATTTTACGAATCCCGCATAATATATTTGGTGGAGACTACTGGGATCGAACCAGTCGTGCCTTGGGCGGCGGATTTACAGTCCACTGCATCACCATTGATGCTTCGTCTCCATATTCTTTGGTGCCCTCGAGAAGATTCGAACTCCCGACATCCTGATTACAAATCAGGCGCTCTACCAACTGAGCTACAAGGGCTTCGGATGGTCGGAGTAGCAGGAATCAAACCTGCGACCTCTCGGTCCCAAACCGAGCGCACTATCTGGCTGTGCTATACTCCGAAGAAAGCGATATCCCTATTTAGAACGATTTCGCTACAGAAAATACAAATGCGTTTTTGTAGAGTTTTTCTCCAGAAACAGTATTCGCCAGTTGAGTAGCAGCTGTCATTCCACGATTTGTGTAATAGTGCGCGCCTACATCTACACCAACAATATTGTAAGTTGCACCAAGTTTGATATCAGTAAAATTGCTATCTTTATGATTTGCAATAAAAGTGTGACCAAAATGAACATTACCTGTCAGCTTTTCTATGATAGGCATATTCAAATCAGCTTGAACATACTTAGTTCCTTTGCTATTAGCAACTGCAAAGTAATCACCAAGTGACTGACTATACTTGAAACTCACCGGACCTGTCGAAACTCCAGCATAAACTTCATGTGTATTGCTATTGCTGTTGAAAGCATTGCCAGAACGCGAAAAGTAATAATTATACGAACCTACGTCGATGGTTATGCCCTTAAAAAGTTCTTTCTTAAAGCCACCATAAACGTCATTTTCTAGACCGATGCTGTCGGTATAAACAAGACTACTGACGCTGCTATTCCAGTTGCCAACATAGAATCCACTCTTATGAGAATAATCGATCCCACCTTGCAGAGCTTGTGAATTTTGTGTTTGGCTGATACCACGGAAACGATAGTCCGAAGTCAATCCAACATTACCAGTTACTTGCGCTTGTGCAACGCCGCTTACAAACAACAGTGCAAAAATAATTTTTTTCATATTTTATCCTATAGATTAATTAAAAAATACTCGAAACACAATTCTACTCTATTTATAGTAAATTGTCAAGGTTTATTTTGGTAGTTTAGTGAAATCATCTCCGTTCTTTGAGTCATAACAATATTTCCACCAGTTATTGTAGAAATCACATACTTCTTCATAATTAAAAACACTGTGGCTTGCTTGTTTTATAGTTTTTCCAAGATCTGTATTGTTATTCACTTTATATGTAACGCAGTCATATTCGGATCTTCCAAATGTTACAACTGGAACCTTATGCAAAAGAGATTCGAATCCAACGCCGGAGTTTACAGTCACTGTGCAGCGAGCAGTCTGAATTAATTGATGAATAGATACATTATCATACCAAATAACGTGCGGATAGTTTTTGACAATTTCTTTTAATGATTGCATACTACCAGGATTGACTGGATGACCTTTCACAACTAAATTCATTCCAATTTCTTGGGTCGCTGTGCAAGTTCTTTCTAATGCTTCTTCCACAGTGACGTCGGAATGAAACTTAATTGTTTCGTCGTGAGGAATCTGACAAGGAAAAAATGCATAGTCGTCTGGCAGATTTATCTTTTCGCTGCTCTGATAAATCGGCTGATCAAATTTACTTTGATTGTCGTTCATGCGACTTTGAAGCATGTTAAATATATCAGCTCCGTTGTATGCATCTTCAGCCGTGCCTATATACTTGCGGTCGAACGGATATTTAGATGATCCAGCACCCCATCCTTTTCGATCTACTGAAAACATCCACGGGAATGCAGTCTGCATGTAGTAATACACTTCGCAGTTTTCTACAGGAAAGCTGTGCGCTTCTTTATGCGGAACGAATACGATATCGGGCTTCAGTTCATTAACAAGCTCTGGAGTGAATTGCCAGAGCGGCAGTTCTAGAACCTTAAACGAAACATCAGTTCTGTTGGAATATTCAGATATAACTCGTTCTATAAAATTCCTCCAATGTTTTCTGATTGGTTCAATTGCACCAATTTCAGAAGGAACCGGACCCTTCTTAAACATACAATCAAGTCTAGGTGCTAGCAGTAAAACTTTTTTCATAACCAATATTCCTCAGAGAGTTTAGGAAATGCATCATAATAGTGTTTCTTCATACCAAGATACTTCGGATTGCTGTATTTTCTATCTCCCTTTCCAGTCCAGATCGTAGTTCCGTCAATAAATTCCCAATCCATAAAATCTGTTCCGAACGCAGTGCATGTATATTTAGTTTTGAAATGCTGATACGAAACATTCAATGCGTTCTGATCTAAAAACCATCTCCATTCGTTATCTAGAATAATCTGAGCAGCGCCTTCTAAAAATTCTTTTGCAGTTTCTTTAACAAAAACTGCGCCTGCAGCGACTCTCGATCCTTCTCTTTCCCAATCATTCACACCAGGAAGTGGCTCTCGAAGAAATATTCCAAGATCTGTTTCCAGAGGATCTATATGTTTCATTATCAGACAGTCAATATCTGTAATCAACATTGGCTGAGTGATTATTGAAGAAGCAACAATGAATCTATTACACGCATAATATGTTCGTTTCTGTTCATCAGAGATCGTTGGTAGATCTGTATCCTCTGAAGATATAGTCATTTCACCAGACGGGAACATAAGTTTATATCCCATCTTAAGGATTTGCATATATGTCCAGTCATTTACAGTCGCATTGATCACATGAAGATGAACATTATTTTCAGCTTTAGCACAAGAAGAAATATATGCTTGTGCATGGTCTCTTAGATACTTTGGATCACACGAAGTGAATAGACAAAATTTTCTAGGACGCTCACCAATTACATTCCAATTTATATTCATCATTTGCCTATAAAATCATATGTCACATCATTATTAACGACGTTTGGTTTGTGTCCTTCTTCTAAGATCTTATCGCGATAATCAAACCAAAATTTAACTAACTCCGGACGAGGATGATTAGCACTTTCTCCAGTATACCATTTTGGCATCCATGGTTGTGTGCTCATTCTAGAATAATGAAGTTGCCACATTTCTTCTATATCGAGATTATCTCCATCCAGACAATTCCATCTTGGATCAATTTCTCTGATAACATCACTTCCACTGAATGCACGAATATATCTGGAATGTGATTCTGGAATAACTTTCATTCTTTCTATCGGCGCAATCTCTCCTTTCATCGAAGAACAGTCGATAACCATAACACAGAATTCGTGTCCACCAAATCTTGGACCAAGACGAGCACCAACCCAGTTATCTCCAAGATCAATATTCCATAGCTCATTTAGATCTCTGAAATTAATCATATCCACATCGGTATAAATTGCACGACCCTCGAAATTACAAACTTCAGGTATCGCCCAACGATAGCCACTGAATGGCGTTGGCCATAAAGAAGTATTCCATCCACCCCATACACTAGATGTATCATTCGTTTGACGCATCCATGTAATATCTATAGGAACTGAACAGTTCTTCCTTAGAGAATATTCGTATACCATTTCTGCATCTGTGTCCTCACCATTAGCAGACGTGCCTATAAAAAGCCTAATTGTCATAATGGAATCTCCGATAGAACATTCCATGCATTTTCAAAAATGGTTTTTTCATTGATGATACATCTTTAATTTTTGCTGTCATATCTTTATCATAATAGAAACCACTAGCATTAAATGCACCTTCCCAATAATCTAGATTTCTGCAGTTCACGTGATGATGTCCAGTATAACCAGGAGGTGCAGCAGTAACCATCAAGAGTTTGCATCGCTGAAAAGCATGCATGATCACTGGAACATATTTAGATTCTACATGTTCTAGAAATTCTACAGACCAGCCGAGATCAAATTCAATATCGTTGTTTTCCCAATTTAGAAACGGACCAGTCGTGAAGTCATGAATATGAACATTTCGTCTCCGAGGGAGAGTGTAGTCTCCATCTAAGCCAACAGAATGAATTCCTCGATTATGAGCTAGATCTAGCATTCCGCCAGGACCGCATCCAATGTCTAGCATTGTTGCGATATCGAAATTTTCAATTAGAAAATCTAGAGCGCCTTCGTCTACATGGGTTTTATTTAGATGGCCTCCAAGATGTTCTGGAAGTTCGTCATCTGATGATGCAGAATCAATTATATTAATTTTCATTGTAACTCCATTATAAATATCAAATTATTATACATTATTATATATATGAGAAAAAAGAAAGAAAAGAAAATCTTTAAGGTCTATGTGACGCACTGGCCAGATGGTAAATTCTATATTGGATTCTCTTCGAAAAGCGGCACTCAATATGAGAAATATTTCGGATCGTCAAAACTGATCTTAGATGAAATAAAAACAAATCCTAAATCACACGGCTTCAGAAAAGAAACAATCGCTCAATTTGAAAAGAGATCTCACGCTAGAGCAACCGAACATATACTTCAATGGAACAACAGACTTAATCCACTGATGAAAAATGATATGTGGAATGTTCGATTACGTCTTAGCTATCTAAGAGATCTTTCTATTCCTAACTGGGTCGCGCCCACACATCAGACCATTCCCCTGTAAGAGCTCCCTTGGCGTAGTCCGTAGCACGATTTTCGAAGAAATTAGTATGCGTCGGAGCATTGATCATTTCTTCTACCCATGGCAATGGATTTTTCTTTACCTTAAATATTCCTCGCATACCCATAGAAATTAATCTACGATCTGCGATATATTTAATGTATTCTTTCACTTCATCTGCAGTAAGTCCAATGATACCGCCTGTCGAGAATGAAAGATCAATAAATTTATTTTCTAGTTCTACCATCTTTTCAGCGATCGCATAAATCTTAGACTTAAGATCATCATTCCAGATTTCTTTATTTTCCTCAATATACGTCCGAAATAATTTAATCATAGACTCAGCATGCATGGTTTCATCGACGATAGACCAAGTAATTATTTGACCCATGCCTTTCATTTTACCATGACGAGTAAAATTAAGAAGCATAATAAAAGAACTAAAGAGTTGCATACCTTCCGTGAACGCCGAGAACGCAGCAATGTTAGTAGCGACTGACTCAAGGGTTCCATTCTTTCCTGAGAGTTCGAGGAAGTATTCATGCTTTTCTCGCATTTCTTTGTATTCAAGAAAGTCAGCATATGTAGAGTCTGGCATTCCTAGTGTTTCGATTAGATGAGAATATGCAGCTACATGTAATGCTTCTCTTGCTGCAAATCCAAGTAGCATCATACGAATTTCTGGCTGCTTGAAATACGGCAAATAATTCTCAACATATCCACCAGCGACGTCTAGATCTCCTTGCGTAAAGAATCTAAAGATCTGAGTTAAGAATTGTTTTTCTTCTTTAGTCAGATTTTTCTTCCAGTCCTTAACATCTTCTGCCATTGGAACTTCTGAATGCAGCCAATGAGATTGCTCATGTTTAAGCCACACATCATAAGCCCAACTGTATGAGAAAGGTTTGAAGTGATCTCTTGAATCTGTTAATTTAGTCTTTGCTTTTCCTGCGCTCATACTTTGCTGCTCCCAATATTGTTACGTCGTTTTCCGTTTCAATCCAAACTCTTGCACCACAAGAGAGAGGATTGTCTTTGCTATACACAACTCGCGACGGTCCGTTGATAATTACTTCATGACCATAAGTATTTTTTGATCCTTGCTTGACTGTTATTATCGGATCATTAGCGTCGTATTTCTTATTTGATCGTATAACATTTTGATTCACATGAATATAGGTTTTCATTTTTCAATACCTTAAATTTGTATGCTAATGTAACACGTTGATCTTTACAGTGAATAGTTGGTTCTAATCCGACATGGGCAAATCTAGAATTAAAAATAACGATAGAATTTGGCTTTGGATACACAATATGCATATTATCTAATTTATCTACAATAACAGTAAACCCACCAAGTTCTGGTGACCATGTTTTATTTACATAATAAACAGCAGTCATATAATTATATTCTGGATCAAAATCTTCTAACACATCTGAATGTATACTACCACATTGGCCATGAGCTTGTCCATTTAAATATAATTTCTCAGTTTTAATTTTTATACTAAGTAAGATTTCAATTTTAGTTTTGAATGTGTTTTCCATTGGCTCACATTTACCAAGATTAGATTCCCAAAAATCTTTTTTCCAAAACATTTTATCTGTGTTAATAGAAAACCCATTCAGTTCCCAGATATAATGACCACAAAAATAATGAAACCCAGCAAGTTCTGTTTCATTTAGAAAACTGTCGATTTTATAAATTTGATTTATGTCAAACATATTATCCTTCGCAGGCCAAACAGGAATCGCCTTCAACTAGTTGTTTCAGATCAATCTCATCGATCACTTGTCGTTCGATCTTCTTAGCAACCTTATCTGCTTTGCCAATTTTCTCACTTCGGCAATAATATAAAGTCTTTAATTTTTGCTTCCATGCTTGAAAATGAACTGCATGAATATACTTTATGTTGGAGTTTGGCCGAAAAAATAGGTTAAGGGATTGCGACTGATCAATGTAACTCTGTCTGTCAGCTGCATGTTCCACAATCCATCTTTGGTCGATCTCCATACTTGTTTTAAAAACATCCCTCTGCCAGTCGTCGAGAATGTCAAGGTGTTGGACCGAGCCGTCATTTGCGATGATGGATGACCAGATTTCGTTGTAGTCCATCTTTTTATCAGCATCACATTTATCCTTTATGATTTTATCTAGATATTTGTTTTTATTCAGAGAAGCACCAGACATCGTATCTTGACGATACGCATTGGCTCTGAATGGCTCAATTGATGGAGATGTATTTCCCATAATAATTGAACTTGATGCATTTGGCGCAATTGCCATTAGATGCGAGAATCTAAAACCCGTGCCCTCTGCATCGGGTGTTTCGCCTCTTTCTGTTCCCAATTCTAAATTTGCTATATCTAATCCCTTTCTGATATGCTTGAACATTTCTAAATTCTTACTCTTTGCTGATGCGCTTTCAAATGGAAAATTATTTTTCTGAAGATATGCGTGAAATCCGAGAGCACCAATTCCTATCGAACGCTCTCGCTGTGCAGAATGCTTTGCGCGTTTAATTTCTTTAGGCGCATTATCAATAAAGCACTGAAGAACATTATCCAGCATTTCAGCAACGTCTCTCAGAAATTGTTTATTCTTTTTCCATTCATCAAAATATTCTAGATTTAATGACGATAGACAACAAATGGCAGTTCTCTTTTCATTTGTGGGAAGAATGATTTCGGAGCAAAGATTCGATTGATGAACACGAAGTCCTCTATCACTAAGCCACTTCGGAAGTTTGCGATTAGACTCATCAATGAAATGAATGTATGGCTCTCCAGTTAGCATTCTCATTTCCAATATGCTTTGCCAAAGAGCTTTCGCTGATACTGTATCACGAATTTCTTTTGAGTGAGGATCGACTAAATCCCACTTATCATCAAAATCTGGATTAATCATACAGTTCTCAATGATCTGCATAAAGTCGTCTGTGATATTAATTCCATGATGCATGTTCTGACAACGAACATTCAGATCACCAGTAGGCTTACGCATGTCCAGAAAAGAAATAATATCGGGATGATTAATATTAAGATAAGCAGCATAAGACCCACGGCGAGTGCGACCTTGACGATAGGCCAAAGAACTAGCATCATAAATTTTAAGATGAGCCATAACACCAGTAGACTTATCGCCAGCACTACGAATACCGAAACCGATTCCAACACCACCTCCTATCATAGAAAGCCAATTCGTTTCTGATAAATTCTCGACTAGACCTTCCGCAGTATCTTCAATATAATTAAGGTAGCATGAAACAGGAAGGCCACGACCAGTATCACTATAAGAAAGAATGGGAGTAGAATAAGATAGCCAATGCTTACTAGAATAATCATAAAGACGTTGAGCATGATCCGGATTACTTCCGAAAATTTTGGATACATATGCAAACCTTTCTTGAGGAGATTCCTCACCCTTCTTCATGTATGATTCTTTTAATCTCTTGATACCTAGCTCATCGAATAAATTGTCTCGCGAATAGTCTAGCTTAATTTCCGACATTCTTAACTCCAATATTGTTATTATTGATTTACAAATTCTGTGATCATCGGAAAAATTGATTCCAAGGCATTTGCACATTCCAAAGCAATTTGTCTATGTTCTTTTTGAGTTTCAGGACCACTTCGTAGTTGTATATAGTGAATCCAAGAACG
>Ga0181348_1001206_pt1 | contig 11390 bp, 10 predicted proteins | sample Su13VDMM110DN_FD_130092 | JGI IMG/M metagenome (GOLD analysis project Ga0181348, IMG submission 130092) | Freshwater viral communities from Lake Michigan, USA - Su13.VD.MM110.D.N | ecosystem: Environmental > Aquatic > Freshwater > Lake | place: USA: Michigan | collected 2013-07-16
ATTTTGCTGCGCGTGCGGGTGCGGCTTTTGGTGCATCTGCGGCTTTTGGTGCGACTGGTGCTGCTGCCATTGCTTCTGGACTTTTTCCTAATAATCCAAACGTCGCGCCGCTTAGTGCTGAACTGCCAGCATTTTTAATTTTTTGCCCAATTGTTGCATTAGGGTCAGCGTTGTAACCTGTATATGCATCATATGCTCCCAAAACTGCTGCCACTGGGAGAACTCTACGAGTAAGAAAACGACCTGCTTTTTTTAATCCACTACCACCAACATTTATTGCGGCAGCTTTTTCAGCAGCACTCAATGTTGCGCGTCTTGGACCACCTGCAGAACGCGCCCCGCCCGTGGCACGTGCAGAACCAGCAGGGTTCACTAATGCTCTACCTGCTCTAACCGCTAAAGCATTTTCTTCTAACACTTCAGCAATAAATGATGCTTCTTCTTCAGACAGCTGATCAACAAATGCATTTAATTCTGATTCATTGAGCGTTGATAGATGTTGAAGAATTTCATTTGAATCTTCAGCAACTTGTCTTACTGGACGATTGCCTGCTGCACTTCTTCTTGCTGCAGCTGCTTGTTTTGCAACATTCTTCCACGCACTTGAGCCTAGATTATCATAATCATTATCATCTGCTGGTCGCGATGATGCAACTGTTGTGCGATCATCTGTTTGATCTGAATCAGGAACATCTGTAGTTTCTTCTGGATCATAATCAGCCGATGCACCACCAGATGAACGGTTTGCAACCGCACCACCAACAGCGTCTGCAACATCACCTGCCTTATCTCCAAAGCCTTTTCTAATGTTTCCTGCAGCTCTACCAACTAGTGAACCAATTGCACCAGTTTTTGCACCTTGCGAAAATTTACCGCCAGTTGCCTTGCTTGCAATACCACCAGCAAGAGCGTCTGCAGCAGTTGTACCGATTGCTTCAGAACCAGTTACATTTGTTAATCCACCAGCAAATTTATTTACAAGTGGTGATGCAACGCCTGTGATAGCACCGAGTTTTGCACCATCCTTAAACTTACCACCTTGCAATACACTTGAGACGCCGCCTTTGATTGCACCACCTGCTGCTCTTTTAAGAGCACCGCCAACAACTGTCTTACCGAGTGCTGACACGCCCTTACCAAGTGCGCTGCTTGCAATCTTTGAACCAACAGCACCAACTGCTTTACCCAGTGCAGTGCTTGCGAGTTTGCTGCCAACTGCACCAAGTGCTGTACCGATGCCAGGAAGTGCGAAAGAAGCAATTGTGCTGAACAATGGATGACTGATAACTTTCTTAGCAAATTTACCAACTTTCTTTACACCCTTCTTGAGTGCTTTTCCGATTTTCTTTAGGAATTCAACGAGATATTCTTCGTTGAGAGAAGAAAGTTGAATTGCATATACGAGTTCTTCTTCATTAAGATTTGAAATATAATTATCAAAATCTTCGTCAGAAAGTGTTTGCATTTCTGTGATGAAAGTACCTGATTGTTCTTGAAGAGCACCAAATTCTTCATCTGTAAATTCTTGTTCGTTAAATTCAGCAATTACATTTTCTGCAATGAATGCGACAACTTTTTCTTCGCCATATTGTTCAAAGAGTGTCTCGCCGAATTTTTCGTCTACTAGATCTTCACCATACTCATTGACATATTCTTCCATGATGTCATTGAATACAGCAACTTCGCCATATTCAGAAATGAATCCTTCAAGAACCATTTCTGCGCCATGTTCTGCGATAAGACTCTCAACTAGAGCCTCACCTTCTAATTCTTCGCTAAACTTAATTTTTATCTTACCTGTATCGGCAGGACTGTCCTTATCAAGTGCTTCATCTTCGTCAGCAATCTTTTCAGCCTGATCAGGAGCAACTTTCATTTCTTCTGCAGGAAGACCAGCCCTGCCAGCTTTTGGTGACATTACCATATTCTTAGAAGCAGCTGCTCCATGAGCTGATGGATCAACCATTGTTGTTTCACCGCCTAGATCGGCAGATGGATCCATCATCATAGCAGACATAGGCAATGGCTCCCTACCAGCATTTGTAACTGATGCTGCAAGAATCTCTGCTGCTGATTCGTGTAATGATTTATGTTTGCGAGACATTTTAAACTCCTGAAGATATAATATTATTTATAAAACTTATAACTTTGACATAAAGTTTTCGAAAATCTTCAGAGAGATTTCGTCTAGTTGTTTTTGTTTTGCGCTCTTAATCTGATTATAATATTCGTTCACATTCATTTCCTTAACTAGTCCATTATCCCACACCCATTCTCTTCCTTCCATAATTCCCTGTACAAAAGCACCAGGAGCTGAAGGATCTGCAACGATATCAGCCGCTGTTGCAAGATAAAAGTCTGGTTGTACAACATTTACACCACCTTCGTTTTTAAGGGATCCCATACCACGTGAAGAAACTCCAAGAGTAGCCCCTGCTTCCATAAGATTCTTTGCAATCTTACCCATGGGTGTATCAAGTACCTTTGCCTTACCCTCAAAGACGTTTCCGTTCTTTTTGATGTTTGTAATCATATGGGAAACGCGCTCTAGATTGATCGTAGGAGACTCTGGATGACCGAGTTCGCCGAATGCACGATTCTTTTCCACATATTCCTTCATGTAGCGATTTACTTCGTTTTCGAGAACGCTTACTGGATATGAACGACCATTGCGGTTCTTTGTCTCAGCAACAAGAAATGGACCCTGAATATAAAGAGTTTTAACACCGTTATTTTCTTCGGTGATATACTTTATTCCTTCGACTGTTTCTGTGATAAGTTTCATTGTACTATTCCTTTAATCCAAGAGAGGCTCTTCTTCTCAATGATCTTTTTCTTCTCATAAGAGCGCGAGCCTGTTTTGCTTTACGTTTAATTTTACCGACACGCTGACCACGTTTTCTGCGAAGTCTTTCTTGCGCAGTCATACGCTTTAATTTTCCGCCGCGAATTGTATAGCCTTTTACAGCTGATAATCTTTTTCTTCTTTGAACCTTGCCACCGCGAACGCGAGCCTTGACAACCTTTGTTCTACCCTGACGCATAACGTTTGGATTGCGACTTGCTTCATCGAGTTGATCAACTTCGGATTCTTCTTCTGTTGCAGACTTCGAATGAAGCGCATCATGAGCGGCGCGAATTGATTCTGGTGTTTTTAGCAGTTCAATACCACGTTGACGGCTTAATGCACTTCTTTGTTGTTCTAGATCAAATGCACGACCCAACTTCTCTGCTGCGCTCATACGGCGAGCTTCGCTCAAATCAACAGTTGCGTTGATAGCAATTGCTTTCTTATAAAGATCTAGTTTAGCAGAAGCAATCTCGTTCAATCTAGCAGCAATGCCTTCTTTAATGTTTGAACGACTCATGTAGTTCTTTAGTTCGTGAGACTTGACAACTCTTGGATTTAGATATTGCATAATCTTGACGCGCATTTCTTTCTTTGTATCGTCGACTTCTTCTTCACCATTATCCTCTTCTTCATTATCGTCTTGATTATCAATTGACTTCACATCAAGTTCTTGTTTTGGCATTTCTTCAGAAAGCACTTTACCCATAACATCGCGCGTGATTAAATCAGCGACATCGATGCTTGTGTCTGTTGGTTTGATTCCGTATTTCTTCATTTGAGTCTTTTCTTTTCGCTCTTTAAATTTTTCAAGATTAGCACCTTTCCCCTGTTCAAAATCAGGAGAACCGTAACGATCTTCAAAACCTTCTGTTAGTTCGCTCATTTGATTAACAACGCAAATTCTTTTACTTTATTAAATGTTTCTGGACTCTCTAAGACCATATCTGATAATCGTTGTTTGTTTTCTTCATTTAAAGAATCAAACACAGATTTAATTTTATCCATGATATCTTTTTCAACATTAATTTCTTCGCCTGTTGAAAATACAACAGGAACAACTTCTTCGTTTACATATCCCCTTTGTGCATTCAATGGTCCAGGACTGACTGTATTCATTGATTTAAATCCAGTGCCTGATTGATCATAAGGAACAGGAAATGTTAAACCGTATTTGTTATCAACATAAAGAGCAACACGTTGTCCATTTGGGAACATACGAATTGCTTCTCTCTTTAGAAGAAGCATTGCAGGAGGATTGAACTGTTCATTTAATTCTATCTTTTGTTCTTTTAAAATATCTCTGATTGTTCTTCTTAATTGAGTTTCTGGAGCATTCACAATCATACTAACAGGCACTGCAGAATTAATTGCAGAAAGAGCATCTCGTTTTGGTCCACTCATCTTTTGTAGAATGCGATAGTGAGATAATCTTGGATTTTTCTGCGAAATATCCACATAATCAGTAACTGCTGTAGAAGCAACTGAAGTATTTACAGGAAGTTTTAATCTGTTTTTGACAAGTGAAATGCGACTTCTGATACGTTGTTTAGACGCACCATCAGATTTAGCCTCTGTGAGTTCCAAATTTTCAGTTGCCGTTTCTTCCATTATGCTTCTGTTGATGCCTCAGTCTGTTCAGCAGGAGCTGAAATAAAATTAGATGCAACTTCAACCTTCTTTACTTCAAGAGCGTCTGCGATCTTAGATGCAATTGCTGCGTTGAAGGCTTCGACTGCTGAGTCTCCATTTTTTGACAAAATCGAACTTATTAATGATTCAGTGTTCATATGTACTCCAATATTTAGACATTATTGTTGAGGCTGTGCAGCTGCTTGTTGTTCAGCTGCAGCCTGTTGTTCCATTGCAGCTTGCTGCTCAGGTGAGACTTGTGGAGCATACTGCGCTTGAATCTGCGTAATTTGCTGATTCATTGCAGCTTCTTCCTGAGCCTTCTGAATATTATCTTGCTGCTCTTCAATTCGCTCTGTTTCTAGTTCAACTTTAATACTATTAACCACTTCTTCATCCATGCGAAGAACGTTTTTCTGCACCCAAGATTTTGAGAAGTATCTGCCAGTAAACTGCTCGATCTGCATTAACAACTGCATACGAGCTGCCATTAGGTCTGCTTCACGGAGTTCAGAGAAATTATTATCCTTGAGGAAGTCATAGTGAATTTTCTCGCGGAGTTCTTTCCATTCATCAACTGAAGCAATACCCTTTAGGGCAAGCTGACGTTCCATAAGTTCATCGAATAGGGTCGTAAACTTAGAACGAAGTTTCCCAATAAACTTATTTAATTTAATTTCGTCGCGTGTAATTTCTTGAGTGCGACCAAGCATGAAGCCTTGTCCTGGCTCCAAACGTGTAACTGGAATGTTTAATGACTTATAAAGTTTCTGTTCGAAATACTTAACATCTGTCATTTCACCAAGATTTTGTCCTGGTGGCAATGTGGTGATTTCTGTTGACTTACCTTCGCCACGACGTGGAATCCAAAAATCTTCCATGATTGACATGAACTTACGATCGTCTTTAATCTCACCAGTTGTTGAGTCATAGACAACCTTGTTGCGGAACTTTGTCATAAAGTCGCGAAGATATTGATCTGCCTTGATGCGTGGCATGTTACCAACGTCAATATAGAACACACGACGTTCTGGAGCACGCGATAAACGATAGATTACAACAGCGTCCTCAACCATGCGTAACTGATTGAGTGGCTTGATGGCTTTGTGAAGATATGAAAGAACCATCTGACGTTTTGGATCAAGCAATCCAGAATTAACATTTACGATAGCATCTGTTGAAATTTTAACAGAGGCATCATTCATGCTACTGACTGTCTGATTTCCTTGTGTATAGGTTTTGTCATTGAAGACATAGAATTCTTGAACACCAGTTACAAGTTCAGCGCCTGTGCGTGGATCTTTTTTCTTATTGACTGTGCGAACTTTCTTGATTTTTCTTGGATCAATATAAACTAGTTCTTGAATACCAAGTTGCGGTTGTGCGCGATCTACTAGGACTTGAAAAAATAATCGTCCGTCAATGTACCAATCGCGGAAAAGTCCAGAGCCATCGTTTGAGAAGTTTAGAAGTTGGAGAACATATTTAAATTCTTTGCGAAGTGCTTCTTTAATTTCTTCTGGTTGATCAAGGTCATCAAGAATAATCGAAACTGATTTGCCTGCATTATCATGCACGACTGCTTCGTTGACAATTTCATCTATAGCTGATTCTAATTCTGGTTGTAGTGACATCTCACGATAACGAGAGATGAGATCAACTTCATTTTTAAAGCCAGCTTCTAGGTCAAGATAGGTGCCAAAATACCCACCGGTGGAAATTTCAACAGCACCATCATCAGCTGTTGGTGCTGTAATTTGCGATTGGATATCTGTCTCTGGCTTCTTGCGTATGATCTCGAAGCCAAATAAATTAATGCCTGCCATAGTTTACTCCATTATAACAAAATCAAATAAGCATAAAAAATTATCTATTCTTAGGACCAACATCTGTCCTAGGAGCAGGTCTCACTGGTCGTTTGTTTACGTTTCTACCCGATGACACTTGACTTACTGGTGTAAGACCAAGAGGTTTTCTTTGGGGTTGAGGAACAGACCCAGGAAGTTGTGCTGATGGTCTTGACTTTTTCTTTCCACGAAATTTATCTATCAGCGGCTGAACTGATCTTACTGACGCCTTAAAACGTGATACTGTTCTAGTGATATCATTAACGCCACGTGTGACGTTATTAATTTTCCTTAAAAAGTCGTTAAGGCTGCTCATTGAATCAATTAACCAACAAAGACTTCTGGTGATGTCCAGTATTGGTACTGGAATGTAACAGCGTATTCTTCGATTGCATCATTTGCATCCCAGCTTACGTCAATTGGAGAAATATCAACAGGGAACATATCAATGAATGTATATGTTTTGATGATATTTCCTTGCTTGCCATACTGATAGACTTCAGCGTCGAATGCATACTGGCTGTAAAATGAATCAGCAATATTGCTTTCGTGACCGTTGATTCTTGACATCCACTCTTCAAGTTGATTGCGAATTACGAAGTCTTCATCGTTAATAACTGTAATAGTCCATTCTGGGAATGTTCTATTGCCAGCCATCTTGATGGTTCTGCCGAAGTATGGAACTTCAATCGTTCCAATTGTAGAACCTGGCAGCTGTGCCGTTTTTGCAGTAAAGGTAAGTTTCTGATCAAATACTGGAATGTTTACTTCAAACAGATTTGGACGTGCGCCGTCGAATGGAAAATTCCCTTTAAAGTCTGTAATATTGAAAGGCATTGCGTTCTCCTGACTTTATAGTATTTATTAAAATCTACCAACGACTTCATCAAATGATACGCCAGTACGAACTGCAACAAAGTTTAGTTGGATGAAGTTGATGCTGCGGTTTGGTTTGACATAAATGTCACCGATAAACTCATTGCGATCAATTGCAGCTTGAGTATTGTTTGTTGAATTACATACGACTTTGAAGTCTGTGATTCCACGACGACCCTTCACCGTTCTCAAAAATGGTTCGACAATTGACACGAATTGCGATCTTGTAAATTCATCATTGAATTCGAAGAGTTGTGATTTGGCAGCACGAGCAATCGCTTTTTCGATTGTGATAAACAAGCGACGAACATTGATGCGATCAAATGCACCTGGCTTTGATAACATTGTCTTGTCGCCGAATAGGATAGTTCCTTCACCAGCAAATGACACGACAGGATTGACACCGTTCTTATAGAGTGTGTCTCTGTCAGCCTTTGCAGGATAGTAAGCAAGTTTGATAACGTTCTTGATCTGACCACGTGAAGAGCCAGCTGGTGAATACCATGCATCTCTTTCAAGGTCTGTGCGAACACAGAGACCAGCAACGTCGCCGTTGAGTGGGATCCAACGATACTTGTCGTTGTACTTGTCATATTGATACTTCCAGCCGCTATCCATCACAGCGTATGAAGAAGACACATTTGACAATGCATTCTTACGATAATTTACGACAGAATCAGATGGTGTTGCAGAAGTTACATTTGCAAGAGTCGGCGATACGAATACCACGCAATCCTTGCGAACTTCAGCTACGCTGTTGATTGCATAAAGTGCAGTTGCTGGTTCGGCGTCGCCAGTCATGATAAGTGATACATCAATTAGATCACCATCAATGAACTTGCCATAACCTGTTTGAACATTACCAGCCAATACAACACCGTCTGCACCACCACTGAGTGATGTGGTATGAACAGCAGAGACATTAACTAGTTGAGCAAATGTCTTACCTGCAGAAGTTGTACCCCATGTTATTGCCGTGTTAACAGCATCTGGGTGATCTGTCCAATAGATATACTTTGATTTTCTCCAGAGCACATCCTTGTAAAAGTTTGAATTGCCAACGCTATCTTTTGCGTCAGAAGCCTTTGACAAGAATGGGAATGTTTCAAGAACAGTTCCTGACGCACCGGTGAAGAGACCATCTTCGTCTACAACCACAATGTGAATTTCGTCATTTGAACCACCGACGCTAGAAACGAAAGCAGAAGTTCCTGGAGCTGCGTCGAAGTAACTCTTGTATGCCCATGCATCAAAGTGCGTTTGATTTGTATTTGCCCAAACACTGACTTTGAGTGAGTTGCCAAGTGCGCCAGCATATCTTGCTACCCATGCACCTGTGTTTGCAGTGTTTGAACTGTAATTGTTTGTGAAGTATTCATCTTCATTCTTAATTAAGAATGTAGTATTTCCTGATGTTGTTGCCGTTCTCGTGTTTGAACCGTTCACTGCGCGAACAACACGAAGATCGTTACCATATGTCAAGAAATTTGCGCAGGTGAAGAATGATACTGCTGTATTGTTATCTGGTTTGCCAAAAAATTCTACGAGTCGAACTTCATTTTCGGCTTGTGTTGGGAATTCAGCTGGACCCCACTGGAAAACTCCAGCAAATGCACCAGTAGTTGTACCTGAAGATGGAACGGCAGTTGTTAAATCAATTTCAGAAGTAACAATACCAGGAGATAATTGAAACGCCATGTCTATGCTCCTATAAATGGAGAATTAAGAAATCTACGAAATTATTTAGTAAATTTGAGTTTTTAAGGTTTTTTTATTTATAGGTTCCCCATTTACTGTCTTGAACGATGTTCCACACAGCTCCATCTTGTACAAAAGGGTTGGCTCGCTCATCTCCCCGAATAGTTGTAATTGGTAAAGGAAGCATTTCATCTTCAATTTGCTGCATTTGTTGCTCGTGAAGTTTCTTTTTAATGTTTGTATCGCTCAATTCTGAGAAGAAGTTTTGACTAGTACACCAAGAGAATAAGACTAGGCACATAACCAGGTCGTCATGACTTCCGCTTGCAGCTTCGAAACTGGTTCCATTCGTAACAAAGGTCGAAAGTTCGGATATAATCTCAAAATCTTGTATAATCATCTGTTGAGATTCAATCAGATTCTTTAGAACGGAGCATCCTAGACGTTTTACCGACTTCGTGGTTCGAATTCCACGATTTGATTTATTACCATATCCCCAAGTTAGAGCCATCTTACTCTTCATTTCGACAGTGGAAAGGATATTCTCGTACTCATAATCATCAAAGAGAGAATCAACAACTTGCTGACCATTATCATTAATTTCGACAAGGGCATAAGCATTGTTATAGTATTCGCCAACCTTTTTGATAATGCTTGGATAGACCAGTGGACTTATATCATTATCCTTGTAAGTGGCAACGACTTTATATGGAATCTCAGAAACGTCTAAGACCACAAACGCTGAGTAGTCCAGACCTTTTCCGCGACTCGTATCCGCGACGAGTATATAATTTTTTTCAGAGACGGGTTGGTGATAGATTGAGATTCCGCTTCCAGTTTTGTTTAATGGAGTTACAAAGGCGAGAGACTTTAGACCGCTGGCTGAAATAAGAGTTCCCGACGAACCCATGAACTCACACTCAACTTCTTGGAAATACTTTTGTTCTCCAAGAACAGCTCGCTGCTCATCTGCCCATTTCTGATCGCGCCCTGGAACCTGTCTCCAGTTGGCTTCAATATGTAAGAATCCGTTTTGATTTTCAACGGCTTGAGTCCACATCTTATAAAAGTGATTCATACCATTCGGCGTCGAAGAAATTAGAATTTTAGATGATGTACCAGAAGAAATCGTAGGATAAACGGAAGTGAAGAATTCTTCTGCGATGTTACTTGGAACGAATGCAAACTCGTCGAGGTATAGTAACGAAATAGAGAAACCACGAATCGCGCTAGATGCAGTAGATGTAGCCATTACACGGCAATTGTTTTCTAATTCAATGTCACCTTTGTTCCAAGTCTTAACACCTTGTTGAATCCAGAGCGGCAATGCTTCGTAAGCAATTTTAATACGACTCAAAATTTCACGTGCTGTTGGTGCCTTGTTAGCAAGAATAGCAACAAATTTGTCTTGATTGAAAAGAATATACCAAAGAATATAACCAACAATCATCGTGGTCTTACCCAGCTGACGACCAGCCTTTAGAATCACACGACGGTTTTGATTGATATCTTCAATGGCTTGTTTCTGGAATGGGTAAAGCGAGATGTTGATAAAACCCTCGTCAAGTGTAATGATCTTTACATATCGCTCAATAAAATAAATTGGATTTTTTGAACACTTCACATACTCACGGACTTCATCTTCCGTAAGTTGCAATGGCATATTAATTTTCTTTAAATGCGGATTGCCAAGATAGTTTTTAATTCTAGTTTGAAAATTCATTCTTTATTTTCTTTAACAAATCAGTAGTAGAGCCAACAAACACTGCCTTATCTACGGTGATATTTGTTGGAACAACTTCTTTTGGTTGAAGTTCCATTTGCTGTTTTTGGAGAATCATAAGTTTCTCTGTGACATCAGAGAGATTCTTGATCATATTTGCTGCTACTTCATACGCTCTTGGGTGCTGCGATTCTCTCGCCACTTCCAAAATGCCGCCAAGAGCTTCGTTACCTTTCTCGATGAGATTGTAATAATTAGCACGAGAATAGTTAGCGTCAGGATTAACATCTGATCCTTCTGGCTCGTGAATAGTAACACTTCTATTTTCCTTTTTTACCACAGGAACATAATCAGTGTTTAAAATTTCTGCTAGGTTTTTATCTGTTTCGCTCATAAATTATGTAATATTTGGTGCCGATTCAATTGATACGTCAAATCCAAATGCAGTATTTGCATTTGCTGTGTTTAGATCTGGTATGACTGTAATGTTATTTAATTGATAGTCTGTCGCTGATCTGTATGTTGATAGATTATAAGATGAATTTGAAACAGCACCTGTAATAAATTTGCCTGTTTCAAACGACCCAGTAACGTCTGATACAATTAGAGTATTTGAATTGTTGCTCCATGAAGAAATGAAGCCTGTGGCTGTTGCACCATCAACATTTCGACCCTGATAAACGAGTTCTCCAATTTTAAATTCACCTTTGCCTGTGGACAAAGCAAAACTCTTTGCTTCATTTCCACCAGTGTTCTCTTTTCTTTC
>Ga0181348_1001209_pt1 | contig 11381 bp, 16 predicted proteins | sample Su13VDMM110DN_FD_130092 | JGI IMG/M metagenome (GOLD analysis project Ga0181348, IMG submission 130092) | Freshwater viral communities from Lake Michigan, USA - Su13.VD.MM110.D.N | ecosystem: Environmental > Aquatic > Freshwater > Lake | place: USA: Michigan | collected 2013-07-16
ATATTAAAGTTGTAAAAAATATGTTTTATAAATCTTATAACGGTGTTAAAATTATTTCAACAGAAAGAACAATAAGAACAACATATAATAAGAGAATATTTGACGGTAATAATTCTACCGCATTTCAAAAATAAAAAATATACTTTACATATATATAAGAATGAAAAATTTTATAGTTCATCATTATGGAAACAAACAACGAGACATCAAACATTTTGATAAATACCTACCTAAAAAAGAAGAAATAGAAACAGTGTGTGAACCTTTCGCCGGGAGTTTTGCGGTGATTAGAATTTTCTATAATGATGTTAAAAATATATATTGTGCTGATAATGATGTAAAATATACAGAACAAATTAAATTAATTTTTAATGACTTAGACGGATTTAAAAAAGAAAAAGAACACATAATAAAATTTTATGATGATAATAACACAAACCCAGACGAAAAAATGAAAAGACGTGCATATATTCCAAGAGATTTATTAAATGAATTTAGAAAGACATTAAAATTTCATAAATATGACAATCTAATCAATAGAGGTGTTATTAATAAACCATCATTGTTATATGATTATAAAGATTTAAAGAAATTATATGATAAAATTATATGGTTCAATGATTATAAAATAGTATTTGAAAAGTTGAAAAATGATGATAAATCGTTTTTATTCATTGACCCCCCGTATTTTCAATCAGCGAATAAAAGTTATCGCGGAACTGATTATGTGGATAAAGATAGAAATTTAATAGATAACACAAAAATTTATATTGATATTTTACAGTTTATGATTGGAGCAAAATGTAAAGTGATGCTTATTGTAAATAACAGTGAAATAATAAAGTATTTATTTAAAGATTATTATAAAGATTGTTATAATAAAAGATATGGATTAAGTGGAAATAAGGAAATATTAAATATTTATACTAATTATTAAATTCTTACAAACTTTCTAATAGTATTATAATATTTCATATACTTGAAAGCATTTATTAAATGAGGTTGGATATAGTTAAAAGTTCTAAAAGATACCCCTAAAACATCATATTTTATGTTTGTATAATATAATGTATTTAATAATTCGTTTAATACCATTTATATATAGAATTTATAATTTTTTCTCATTTTCTTCTTTTTTATGGTGTTTGTGGTGGTGGTGATGTTTATGAGGTTCTTTTATTTTATTATCAATATTACTCTCTTTAACACAACAGGATGACATACAATTTGATTTAATACTAATATTTTTTAAGCAATCTTTAAAACTAAATTGCGGTTCACTTTTAGCACAACAACTACCCATTATATTATATATTTAGAAAATGATATTTTGTCGCGTTGTATGTATTCATTAGTATGTTTATTTACAACTGACATTAATATTTTATTAATTTCATCCACTTCTTTAATTATGATATCTTTATCCCACAATTTTTCAATATTTTTAATTCTATTAAATAATGAGACGTCAATATCATCCAAATAATAACCACCTAATTTTAATATAATTGTGTTTATATGTGTATTTAATGCTATTTTATTATAAAGTATATCAAAATCAAAATTTATTAAATCTGCTATTATTTGAATATCAGTTTTACAAGAATTTAATAAATTTATTGGTGATACTAATATCGGTGCTATCTTTTCAAGTGTGATACAATCTTTTATTAATCTCGCTATACTATACATATTTTTTAATGCTTTGAGAATATTATTATTTATTAAATTTGTTGATAAACCTATCCTCATCTGGTTTATAAAAAAATTTATTTCTTTCATTTCTGGAAGTATTATATTTGTTATTTCTACATACTTACCATAATAATTATAAAACATATCAATTTTGGTGATATTTGAATTATAAACAGATGGGTCTAATAAATATCCGTCTTTATTAATACCCTTATTTATTTCGTAAGCATTCCACCTACAAGCGATAAACGATGATATAAATTTATATAAAATTAACCACTGTTCTCTCGTTGGATTTTCTGGTGCGTTTTGAATTTCTGGCACAACTGTATCCCTGACTATAATTTTCATCGCGTTTAAGTCATAATTTTGTATCTTATTACCTTGAATATTACCAATATATTTTAATAAATCTCTGTATTTATTAGTTCCGCATTTTATATCACCTAAAATTATTTTAGACCCATAATCGGGGGATGAAATTATTTTATTTATTATTTGTTTTATTGCTATTGCTTGATTATCAATTGGGATAATTTCAAACCCGTCAATATCACCACTAAACCACAACGACTTTTGACGAAATGAACCCATAACTCTAATATTATTAATGTCATAACCTATTAACGATAACGCATTTATAATTTCTTCTGGATATTCTGCCGGAAATTCGCGAATATTGTATGCGAATTTTTCAATCTGTTTATTACATTTTTTATGTCTTATACTCATACTATTAATATATAATAAATTTATATATTAATATTTAAATAATTACTCTTTTCTAAAATTAAGTTCTTCAAGCAACATAGCTTTTGTTTTTGCTACTCTTTTGCCTTTCGCGTTTACACGTTCTAATTCAATACCGGCTTTTACCGCGTCTTCTCTTAATTGTGCCACAGTTATCACCTTCTTTCTTTGCTTAGGCGGACAATATTGAGTGGCCCAATTTGTTAGTGCTTTCATATTTTCTTTGGTTCTATACTCACACGGAACTTTGTGTAATACTCTTAATTTACAACCTAAATACGCACTTCGGTTTGGATTTACCGCGGGATTTTTACGACACTTTCTTTTATTTTCTGTTTCTCCTGAATATTCAAAAGGTGGATTTTTTGGTACTTTTCCTGCTTTTTTTGCGGCTCGTGCTTTTTCGAGTGCGGCCAATTGTTTCGCCGTTGCTGGGCGACGACCACCATAGTAATTTGCTAATTCATACGCCATATTTATATATATATTATATACATAAAAATAATATTTATATATAAATATTATATATAAATATGTCTGTTGAAACTCGCACTGGTTCTCTTAAATTATTGCTTGATTTATATGAAAAAATGATAAATGATTTTAAAAATGTTAAAAAAGAATTAGATGAATGTAATAATAAAATTGATGAAATATTACAAGAAAATGAAAATTTAAAAAATGAAAATAAACGATTACAGGGCGACCTTAATATTTTACACAATTTTAATGATAGTCTTATGCGGTTCGGTTGTGTTCGTGAATTTGTAAATAATAATATAGATATAATGGATAATTTAGAAGATTAATTTAATAATAACATATAATATAATAATGAAAACTATTAAATGCGATATTTGCGATAAAGATTATAAAATCAATTATTATTACACTCACAGAAAACATAGCAAAACACACCATAAGAAAGCAAGGACAGAATTAATATTAAAAACGAATGATAGTAATGACAATAATATTAAATTGTTTCTTGAAGACCTCAAAAATAAAATTGACAATTATATAAAATTATTATAATATAATAATATATAATGGCATACATTAAACGTTCTTATAATCGTGGTGGATACAATACGATAAAATATTATGGTGGTAATTGTGGATGTAGTAATTGTTTAAAAGAAGGTGGCAATAAAATGCTCCCAAATCCATTTAATGAATACGGATTACCAGATAATACAGAAGCACATATTTTACCATATCCTTATCCAAATAAGCCAACTTGTCGGTGTCCTTTGTGTTTAGAAGGTGGAAATTTTTTTGACACATTATCTAATTTTATGCCGACTGCTCTTAAATTTGTCCCTATTTTCGGGCCGCTATTAAGTAGTGGGGCACAGTTAACTCTTGATGCTCTTGACCCATACCGCAAAAATCCGCAACATCCAGAAGACTATGAACCAGAAGAAGAACCGTACCAACAACCAGCGTACCAACCAACAAATACAAATTACTCATCATCACAACAAAGTATAGTAAATAGATTAAATAGGGTAAATGGAAGAGGAAAACCAAAAAAGCGTGTTAGGTTTAACGTTCCAAAAAAAGGAAGTGCTGAAATGAAGGCGAAAATGGCATATTTAAGAAGTCTAAAAAAACAATAAAAACCTATTATTTTAATCAATCATATTTAAATTACATATTATAATAATTATTTTATTATAATATATTATATAATGGCTGACATTACTTTATCTCTAAAATCTGGACGAAGATTAGCAAAAATTAAAGGGGGACAATTTAATGACACAATAGTCTATTTATTAGACAAGAGAAAAGCAAAAAAACTATTAATGGATAAATCTAACGATAACTATATATCTTTAAAAGAAAAGAATGAATATTTCCAACAAATGCCAAATAATGAAGACCAAAACAGTGATGTATTATTCATCTGTGGACGGAGGGGCTCGGGTAAGACATACTATCTCGCTGAGTATTTGAAAGAATATATTTTGTCATATCCAAAAAATAAAATATTTCTTTTTTCATTATGTAAAGATGATAAATTATTGACTAAATTAATAACTAAACAAATAGATTTAGATGAATTCACAGAAGAAGGCGGAATGAAACACGAAGACCTGCCGGACGATTGTTGCTGTATTTTTGATGATATTGACGTTTGTGATGGAAAACAAAAGAAATTATTATATCATTTAATGAATTCATTAATTCAATTAAGTAGAAAACGAAATATTACAGTTATTCAAACAAGTCATTTAGGAAGAAACCACGGAGAAACTAAAAACGGACTTAATGGGGCATCGTCTTATACTTTCTTTTATGGTTCAATTTCTCATCAAATAAAAGACACATTAAAAATATATTTAGGAATAGCACAACATAATATAAAAAAAATATTAGACCTCAAAAATTCTCGTTATTGTACGATATTTACAACATCGCCACCAGTTGTAATGACTGAAAAAGAAATGATTATATTAACAGATAATTAAAATAAAATATAAACATATAATATATAAAATGGACGACCCAGAAGTTTATAACGGTTATTGTTTAGCAAAAGGAATGCACCCATTGGAAGCACAGCAACACGTAGAAATGGCAGGAACTGGGATAGTTGATTGGGTTAAAAAACACAAAAAACCTATTTTGGCCGCTTTATTAACATTAGGAACAGCAGGTGCTTATTCACTATTCAAACATCGCGGAAAAGTTCAAGACAATAAACCGATAATTTACGAAGAAAATGAGTATATAGTAAATAAACCGAGACCCACAAATATGCCGAACTATTACAATACTTTGAGAATGTCAGGTGATGGAATGTCAGGCGGGAATGCTTTTACAGATTGGATAAAAAAGCATAAGAAAACAATTTTAAAAGTTTTAGGAACAACAGCAGGAGTAGCGGGGACGGCATTGGGTGCACTTGGAGCATACGCCGGACACCAAAAATATAGAAAATCACAGCAACGAGCACCTATGTTTGCTTTTGATGACGAAGGGTACGGAATGTCAGGCGGTAATGCTTTTACAGATTGGGTAAAAAAGCACAAGAAGACAATTTTAAAAGTTTTAGCAACAACGGGGGCAGTAGCAGGAACCGCACTAGGAGCATACGGAGCACACAAAGGATATAATAAATATGATAGATATAGATATATTAGAGATAATGCTGACAGTTCTGGTTATGTAAATTTATAAAATATATAAATATATAATATATAATGGTTCACGCCGGTCACCAAGTTATGCACACTTATTTAGTTCATCAAGGAATGCACCCTAATGATGCTCACCACGTTGTTATTAATTCAGGTTCGGGAATTGCTGACTGGTTTAAGAAAAACAAAAAAACAATTCTTGACACAATTAAAAGAGTAGGTTCGGTTGCCCTTCCTTATGTAAAAAAAGCAATTAAAAGCACCGCGGGGGAATATATTGACGACCCAATGGCGAGAGACGCATTTAATTATGCTTTAAACACTGGTTCAAAACGTTTAACGAAATATTTAAAACCGAAACAATTAACTCAAAAAGATTATGCTAAAAAATTACTCAAAGAGAATAATATTTTAATGAAAGGCGTATCACCTTATTTTAAAAAATATTTATTAAAATATAGACGTGAAAAAATCGGCGAAGGTGTAATAAATACAATGTTATTAAAAGTATTAGAACAAGGCGAACAAGAAGAGAATGTTATTGAAGATATTGAAACCCGCGGTTTAGAAGGTTTAGGAAGTGCACGAGATGCCAGAATTCAGCGTAGTATTGGCAGGTTTGGACGTTCTTTATTTGATTTATTTAGATAAATAAATAAATGTATATAATATATATGGATAACCCATTAAATGGCGGAGAAATTAAATATTTGTTAAATAATAAAATTAAAATATTAACATACGACCAACTAAAAAACTATAAAAATATTGAAAGTCTTTTATATCCATTTAATAGAGTTATAATTTTGTATGTATGGAAAAAAAGCGAAAATATGCGACACGGTCATTGGATAGGCGTACACGTTAATAATCGTAATAATATTGAAGTTTTTGATAGTTTCGGCAATTTTGTAGATGATTTTTTAAATAAAATAGATGTTAAATTTAGAAATGAAAACGGACAAAGTTATAGATATTTAACAGACTTATTATTAAAACATAGGGGCACAATTGAATATAATGAAAAGAAATTACAAAATGACAAATCAAATACTTGTGGCAAATGGGTAATTTATAGATTTTTAAGAAATGATTTAACATTAGAACAATTCCAAAACCTTTTTTCAAAAAATACACAAAGAAATGATAATATTATTTTAAAATTATTTTCATAGTATATAATATAATGAGTAAAGACCCGCTATATTATAATCTCAGTCTTATTAATGGTTTTAATTCATCTCAATCACTTTCACCATCTGTTATTGAAGAATTAAACAATCAAGTAATTGTAGAGAATGGCACGCAATTATATATGTCTGTTGGGCGTTTTTCTATTCCCGCATCAACAATACCACAATTAATTGTGCCGGTTGTTTTAGGTCAAGCAGATATTAATAAAACTCAGTACTCAATACAATTTAAATTGTGCACTGGACTTAATACATTTAATGAAGCATTAACACAGACACTAAGCGTTCCATTTTTGTCTCAATATCCATTATTAGCATCAATTACACAACCGCCATTAATAAATCAAGACACAAATAATTCATATTATTGGATTTATGACATAGAACAAATAATTTTAATGTTTAATAATGCTCTTAAATCTTTATTTGCTACTTTTTGTGCTCAGGGTGGATTACCATTTGCTTATAATTCGGCATATTTTCCATATATAACATTTGATTATAACACACGTATATTTTCAATTAATATGACAGCAAACGACGGAGCAATAACTTATTTTGACGAAAACACAGGGGCATATCCTTTTTTAGTATGTAATATAAATAATATCGCTTTTAATTTATTTCAATTTACAACAATAAATTATTTCCCGCCATATTCAAATCCATCATCATATTTTTATACGATTAGTAGTTTTAATAAATATGATAATAAAAAAGTATCTGGTGGGGTGACCGAATATAAAATGACCGCTTCTTACAGTAGTTTAAATTTATGGTCTGCTTTAAACAAAATTATTATTTCAGTCGGTTATGGTATTTCAACAAAAACAGAATATGACAGCGTACCAAATACTAATCAAAGTTCAACAAATTCACAAAGAGTGAATAAACCAGTTCTTCCAATTTTGACAGATTTTGAAGTGGATAAAGACGCATATAGTATAAATGCTAATTGGATACAATATCAAACATCAAATATAACACAACAGCGTCTCGTTGCTATAAACGTAGACGAAATTAAAAACTTTCAATTGACTTGTTATTGGTTGGATAATTTCGGCATTCGTCATATTTTAGAATTAGACAAAGGTCTCCCGCTTACTATAAAATTATGTTTCTATGACAAAAATATGAGATTAATGAATTTTTAATATTTCTATATAAAAATAAATATATTATATAAATATATAATATATAATGTCTGCCTTAGCGTATCCCATCCCCGTCACTCGTGTTATTGATAGTGAAGTCGATTTTCCACAAACTGAATATTTGGTTCGCACTGGTTCATCTCTTAAATCATTTAACGTAAATTTTCCTAACTCATACTCTAATAGTTCTATTACTACTAAACTTGAAGTTAGTAATTCTCAAATGCTTATTGAGCGTATGATACTATGGGAACAACCTGTAAGCGTTTCAGTGGTTGGCACTACTTCATCAGGTATTAATATTTTACAAACGGGGGCACAAGCACCTCGTTCTCACGCACTCGCGAAAGCGTGTAATACTATTAATTTACAATTTGGCAATGCTTCATACACTTATAATGCGAGTGATGTTATTTCTGCGTTTGAGCGTTATAATTTGAGCGATTGTAATAAATATAATAGTGATATTGATTTATCTATGTTAGACCAACACCAAAGTTATGATACTGCGTTCGGTTCTAATCGTTCGCCCCTTCAACTTTATAGTTCTGGTATGAATGCCATAATGCACCGGGGATGCCAACCACTCACAAATATTGTCAATACTCCAACTTCTGCGACTTTTGACACTCTTTTTCGTTGCTATCTTCCTATTGCTCCACTTAACGACCAAATCCAAAGACAGGGCGGTGGGTTTGCTCTTTCTCATCTTGACAACCTTAATATTGACATTAATTTTGTGTCAAATCTTTTCTCCCGTATGTTTTCATTTTGTAAGGTTAGAAATGGCGACACACTAACCATTACAAACGGTTCAGTTGTAATCGGGCAACCCGTTTTTCGTTTCGTTCAATTGAGCGACCAAATGGCACAAATTCCCCCCGTTCTCACTTATCCTCTTAATACTGTTGAGCGTTATAATACTGATTTTGTATTTTCAAGTCCTTTACATCCAGTAGCGTCTCCCGTTATTCAAACTTCTCGCTTTCCTCACGCTATGTACGTTTTTGCTCGCCCTGCTAATTCTGTGCTTTTGTCTGGCGAGGGTGCACTTGCCGGGGCACAAGTTCCCGACGCTTTCGCAGCTTTAAACAGTCTTAATGTTACTATGGACGGACAAGTTCTCGCTTCAAACGCTGACGTTTCGGCACTTTATAAAATGTCAAGTGAGAACGGATTAGTTGATAGTTTTATCCAATATTCCGGACAAAATTTATTAACTGAATGTAGTAGTGCGAATGGCACATACGCACGAACTGCTGGTTCAGTGACTAAACTTGTATTTAATAAAGATATTTGTCTCCAAGGTAAAGCAATAGCACCCGGAATGAATTATAAAACAAACTTACAAGTGAATGCTATATTTAATCAAGTAAATCCCGCTATTACAAGTTACTCATTTTATATCATTCTATGTTATAGCGACGTTTTACAACTATACGGGCAAAATAACGCACTTATCAATAACGCTCCAATTTCACAGATTGATGTGTCTATGGCAACAAAAGCAAACCCTAATGTGCACTATGATGTTTTACGCGAAAAGAATATAAGTGGTGGCAATTTGTTAGACCAAGGTCACTCTCTTATGGATAGTAGACGAGTAATGCCCTTTTTACGAAGGATGATGTCAAGCGGTGGTGCTCCATCTGGTGGTGCTTATTCGGGCGGTGCTATGGCAAGTCGAGCAAAAATGAACCATAAACTTTTGATGTAAATTGTTATTTAATTATTTCTATAAAAATATATAATATTATATATTTATATAATGGCAGATTTTAACACTATATTAAATCCAACTAATACAACATTAGATTTATATTGTCATTCAATAAATTGTGATGTAGTTAATACACCCGGTAGTCTCGTTTATGGTAGTTTTGTTAATCAAATAAATGTTTCAATTAATAGTGCTAATCCAACATTGCCGGTTCCTTTAACGAGTGTAAATATTAATAAATTAAGTCTTATTTCAAACCTTTTAATTACGGCAGATGTAGCGGGATATTATAGTATTGTTACCTCTTGTAATGGTGCGAATACAACAATAGACAACGTTTCGCCCGCTCCTTCTCTTTCATTAAATTATAAAATTTATGATAGTGGCGATAATTTACTATTAACAAGTGAAATAATACAGTCAATTTTTCCTTATACTATTGATGTTCCGGCAGTGAGACAAACGACTGGTATGCTTTCAAATAATGGTATATTTTACATTCCTAAAAATGGATATTGTACGTTAGTTCTTGGCACAGTCATAAGTAGTGCTCCATATAATGTAACCTTTTTTAATGTTGTCTCGTCAATAAATAAATTAAATTGAAAATTATTATATAACACTATAATATATAAATGGCGGATTTTTCAACTATCGTTACACCTTCTAATACTTCGTTAGACCTTTATTGTAAATCTATAACAACTACCGCACCAAGTGCTAACTCTGCCTATGCGATTTTATCATCTACTACCTCATCTGCTACTGTTAATCCCGGTACACCTGTAATAATCGATTGGACGACTTCTCAATATCAAGCATATAAAAACATCACAGTAGGTGGGGGTGGTACGACTTTTACTCTTGGAAAAATAGGGACATATTTGGTAGATTTTAATATTGCGTTAGATATGGTAACAAATGCTGGTGCACAAAATTCAGTGAATTTGTTAGTTAACGGTAGTTCTCTAACATTTGATGTGGGATTTGGCAATGGCAGTGTAGGTTTTATTTACAAAGGGACACTAAAAGCGTACGTACAGAAAGCATCAAGTGCTCCCGTTGTGATATCTTTTTCAGCGACCACGTTAGTTGCTTCTGCCAATCACCGATACGCTCAACTTTCAATTGTAAAACTTGAATAATCATTCTATAAAATTATTATGTATTTATACTATATAAATACGTAATGGCAGATTTAAGCACAATATTAAAACCAAATAATACAACATTAAATTTATATTGTAAAAATGCTATTTTAGACGGCACAAATGTTTTAAATGAATTAGCAACATTACAGACAGAAATTAATAATCTAACACCAAATCCAAATGTGTGGAATAATGGAAACGGACAAACAACAACAAATCAGCAAATATTATATACAGATAACTCACAAAATGGAGCAATAACAAGTGATAAACTATATTTTGATACAACGAATAATTGGATTATGTTAAATAATGAAATTGTGCCATTAAGAAGTGAAATAAATTTTATAAATGATGAATTAAACACAATAAACGGGGAAATTTCGGGTTTAGGCGTTTTAATTAATTCACAACAAACAGCAATTGATAATTTGGGAGTTGTTGTTAATAATCAAGGGACAACAATAAACAGTATAGGAGCATTAACAAACACAAACACAAATAATATAACATCATTACAAACATACGCTAATAATGCTATGTTAAGAGCGATGAATTGTAATAATTGG
>Ga0181348_1001212_pt1 | contig 11368 bp, 20 predicted proteins | sample Su13VDMM110DN_FD_130092 | JGI IMG/M metagenome (GOLD analysis project Ga0181348, IMG submission 130092) | Freshwater viral communities from Lake Michigan, USA - Su13.VD.MM110.D.N | ecosystem: Environmental > Aquatic > Freshwater > Lake | place: USA: Michigan | collected 2013-07-16
GGCTCTGCGGTTCATTGTCAAGAAACATGACGTATCAATCTGATGTGCAAAGGGTTTAAAGCGTCCGGGCCAGTTGTACTGCTTGGTGATAGGCGATGGTACGTTCTTAACTCCTAGGTTGCGCAACACTCTTGCTTCGTCAAGACCCCAGTAAACAGCTACGTCATACCCACCATCCATGCGCTCAACAATCTTGTGCCTTGGAATTATTTTGTATTTGCTTGGGTCTCTTGTACGCAGTACAAGCGCCTTGTTATCAATTATCTGCATTGCTCGCTTTCTTTATTTAAATGTACCGTCTAGATTCCGCTCTCTTAAATACCAAGGGGTTGTTAATTTCTTTCTTTCTTGCGCATAGTAATTATCTCTGCAAGGGGTAGAACAATACTTGGCTTTTCCCATTGGGGTTGACTGGGTAAATTCTATACGACATGCTTCACAAATACGCTGTGGTCCACTACCCATAAATATTCTACTTTTTCTTGCGTGTTCTTTTGACTCGTTAGATTTATAAAAACCTTTAGCCGAGGCTTTTAGTTTTTCTATGTTATCAAGCCTGTATGGGTTGTGTACTGCTATTCCAACTTTCTCACGATTACTTAAAGTTTCACATAAATCTTTTGATATTACACCTGTATGTAAATTAAACCCCGCTGCTTTTTTAAAGTTTTTTGCTTCAATACCGTGTGCTTGATTTACGTGAATAGATAAATGTTTTCCTGTCCATTCACACCCCTCTATTAAACAGTTAAGTTCTACCCTATCTAAAAAGCCATCATATCCTTGGGGTAAAGCTAATTGGTCAGGGTTAGCTATCTGCCTATCAAATCTTTTATTTAAATAAGACCTATAGCATGGCTTTGTACAAAATCTTTTTTTACCTATTAAACCCTTCTTACAATAAAATAATTTCTTACATTCTAAACACTCAATGTCAACTCCTGTTTTTATAGTCGTAGCTTGTTTTGCCCTTGAGTCAGCACTTAAAGATATTTCCCTAGCTTTTTTTGATACTACCTTAAACTGTTCAGACTTTGTATAACAATCCATACTACAAAATTTAGGGTTATTTCTACGAGTAAAAAATGTTTTACCACATGTTTTACAAGGCCCTCTATTAGGAACAGGAGTGCTAAATTTATTTTTTAAAAAGGCATACCTACAAACATCTGTACAAAATAAATTTGAGTTGTTATAAACATAGTGTTCAGCTTGTTTCTGTGTACCAACAAACATAGAAGCGCAATGAGCGCAAACTAGTTTGTCTTTGATTGAAGTAGCATACGCTCGTTTACTCATTAATCAAGCGCCCCCAAATAATTAATAAAGTCGTCCGAATTTTTAAATAAAGAGGCGCTTCCTAGTTTGTGCATTGAAAATATTTTTAGGATACTTGCATCCCCAGTCATCCAAGAATACAGTTGTACTAAATAAAACCCGTTTTCTAATGCGTCTAAAATTTGACCTTGGTATTCTCTGTCTCCATTATGGGTGTGCGTAATAAACCATATTCCAACTAACATATTTTTACTCATCTACTACTCCTCATTTGTTTAGCTTCTTCACATAATTTAGCGTAATCCTTGGGTACATCAGGATGCCACCCACCTAACAACAACTCGCAATTCAACTTATATACTTCTTCTTTACGGCTTATTTGCGTTAAATAAATTATTGACCCACAAAATATAATCCACATTGCTACAAAAAATTGTATTGATTTCACACAAAGTCCTCCTTCTTGTATTTTTCTTTAATTAAATGTTTTAGTTTTCTTAATGCTTTTCTTTCTACTGCCTCGACTTGGCTTCTTGACATACCAAGCGCTTGTGCTACTTCGAGTTGTGACATGTAGTTATTGTTGTTCTGTATAAGTCTTTCTGTGTTGTACCATTCTTCGTCTCTGTACATCATTCGACAATCCTATAAACAAGTCCTTCTTGATTTATCTTGTAATGCTTTTCAACTTTGTTAGTTGATATTAATCTTAGCAAAACCAACCGCCAAAAATCATCAAATAAAATATCTTTTTCTGCTACCCATTCGCCACCCCAACGCACCGTCCACATATCAACTACCGCCGATAACGGCGCTACCATAGCCTCGCTTTGTAGTTCGTTTTCTGTTACTGTGTAGCTAGCCCTTTGTACAGGTGGCGGTGCTATCATAGCGTTTGCCATAAGTCTAGGGTCATTCCAACCGACTACATGTTTATCTCTTTTCGCTATAGCATCAGCCATATCTTTATCTGATATGCCCATTATTTAATTGCCCCTTTAGACGTGCGTTTGTATGAACGGTTCTCTTTAGCTGGCACGGCTTTTAAATTAGAGCGTACTGTTGTACCGCCTTTGCTTAGTGGCTTCTTATGGTCTACGTCTTTACCATCGCCCTTATGCACAACCCCTTCACGTTCTAATATGCGTCTAGCTTTGTTACGTTGAGCACGTTTCTTCTTTACTACTTCAGTACCATCGTAGCTTGCGTATTCTGCTTTGTAATCTCTTTTGTAAGGCATTTTAATCTCCTAATGATTGGGGTTAAATTCACAACTCTTTACTTGACACCACCCACAGAGCGGTGTGCTTGTGGGATTCCACACGTCGTTGGCGTGAGCCTGTTCTAGCCTAGCAACCCTCTCCCGATACATCGACCAGTGGAAGTCCTTCTGATCTACGGTCATCGTTTGCGTAACCATAGAACCTTTTACTACGAACAGCAGGGCTGAGTTAACCTGACGTATGTGTGGGAAGTGGGTAAACACCATGAGAGACATCAGCGTTAGTTGGTCTCTGTCAGGGTACTTGTCGTTGCCTGTCTTGTAGTCCAACACCTTAGCCTTAAGCCCATCGTCGTCAATGATAAGCAAGTCAGCAATACCACGTACCCATACGTTCTCATCATCAAAGCTACATGGCTTTAAGTCCACAGTAACTCCCATCAAATGCTCAGTTAGCTTACGCCCTGTCTTCTTCTTAAGTGCGTCAAGTGTTGGCTGTATGTAGTCATGCTCAGAGGGTAGGGGTGTACCGTCCTTGATGTACTGCTCAGCCGAGTCATGTACTTGTTTACCATAGATGGTGTACTTGTTTTCCGTAAAGGGATAGTTTTTAAGAACCTTGACCTCATGGAAACGTCTTGCACAACCTTCAAAGTCTTTAAGTCCTGAGTGACTCCACTTAATTGCCTTCATTCAAATTTCGCAGTCTTAATTGCTTGGTCTAGTCTATCGGCAAACCTACTAACAAATCTCTCGTTGTATGCTAAGCCACTATCCATATCCCCTAAAATTGCATGCGTAAGCTCATGCCAAAAAGTGTTGGACTTTTGACTATTAGAATATTTGCGTGTCCCAGACGGGTTGCCCTCGGCTATGACAATAAGTTGCTGAGCGTAATCGTAGCATCCACGACATGGGCTTCCATGCACTCTTAAGTTTTTATTTTTTATTACCTGTATCTTTTTCTTACCTACTGTTACTTGTTTTGGTATCTTCACTTCGCTTCTCCGTATCGTTTGTTACAACCTGTTTCGGCACCTAGTGGGATGCCTTTCATGTACTTCGGTTCCTCAATCATCTGCTCTAAAACCCATTGCTCTGCTTCTATGGCTTCGTCCTCGGGCACTAGACATACGACTTCATCGTGGACGGTTAATACACAGGAATACCTCTTCTGTATCCTGAGCATGCCATCCGTCATCACACATCTTGCTACTGCTTGTACTACGTTCTCTACTATCTTACCGCCATACAACTTCTTGTTATCGTCACCATAAGACCACTGCACTCTGCCTTTAACATCTGCCGAGCCTGTTAAGTTTGGATAACGTAATGCTAATCCATTTGGTAATATTATTCTTTCCTTGGAAAAAGTCAAGCACTTGTATTCAAAATCTTTACCGCCTACTAAACTAAGTTGTATTAGGTGGTTACACATTTCCCAAAGGTCAGTTACGTTATGTGCTGCGTCACGATACTTGTCAATAATCTTCTTGGCTGCCAAACAATGGATTATTAATTCGCTCTCCTTACATGTGTGCGGTATGTTGTTAAGTAACTCCATGTTGGTTTCCCAAGACAGGAAGTCGTGGGCATACATCTTATCTACCCCAAGCTGTTTTGCAAACGTCTTGTCATACATGGTAGGTGGCGCACCTAGAAACCCAGTAAGTAACTGCGCTGAGAAGCTAGCCCAACCCATACCATAGCCACACCCTAGCAAGGCTGATTTGGCTGACTGTCTAAGCGTCGGATGGCTTTCTTTAGTGAGGTTGGGTATTCCAAACATTTGTGCCCCAAACCTTGAATAAGCGTCCTGCCCTGATGCGAAGATTTGTATAAGGCTCTCTGAGCCTGCAAGGTATGCGAGGACTCTTGGTTCGATTTGGGAGAGGTCACAGACCACGAGGGTATAACCTTCCGGCGCCTGTATAGCTTTACGTAGGAAAGACCCCCTCTTGAGGTTTTGTAAATTAAGCCCCGAGCCTTTGGACGCAGACCAACGACCGGTGTGTGCGCCGTAATAGTTGAGTGGTACAGGGAGCGTACCTCTGCCAGCAATGTCGACAAAGCGTTGCGCTCTTGTACGCTCAAGTGTGCTCTTAACCTTGAGGCGTGCCTCGCAAACAATGGATACGTCCTCGTTGTCGTTATTAAGAAGGGCTTGGAATAGCGCATCGTTCTTGGCAAACGCATAGGCTTCTTTACCAGTTGTCTTGCTAATTTTCTTAGGGGGTATACATCCGAGCCCAATAAGAACATTTGCAAATTGATCGTTACTTGCCAATGCCGTTTCTTCAACGCCAATCTTTGCCAAGATGGTTTCTCGCTTTTCTTTCTCATCTTTAATCGCTTCACGTAACATATCCTCGTCTAGTTCTAGCACAGGGTTGGTAAACATCCTGAGCGTCATGTCGATTAGTTTAAGTTCCTTAACAGGAAACCCGCCCTCAACTTCTTTGATTAGCCTTACAAATATCTCCTCACATAAGAACACATCGTGCGCACAATACTCGGCAAGCTCTTGCTCTACTTCATAGCTTAGGTCTGTTAAACCATTAGTGCTATGCACGGCATTGCCCTTCGGGGGTAACTCATAGTGGTCGGCTAGCTTAGCTAAGCTATTGCCTACTTCCACCCCACGTAGCGCACGAGCCATAGACAGGCTATCGAATATGAAGCAAGGCTTAGCACCATACACCCATGAGAGAATCGCTATATCGAACTGCGCATTGTGCGCAAGCACGGCAGTCCTACTCCAATCTTGTTCATCTACCCACCCTTGTATGTCATCGTGTGATACCCATTGTGGTGGTACATTTACGTCTAGTGGTTTAAAGCACAAGCCAAAGGCTTTGAAGCGTGGGTCTCTGATGTACTCTTCCGTAGTCATCTTGGATAGCGTGTACTCTTTGCTGTCCCATCTCGTCTCAAAATCTATGACAAGTAGTTTGTCAAATGGGTCACTCATCTTATCCTTAGTAAAATTATTGCCACAACAACGAATAGAACCGTTGCTATGGTAGCCCTGATGTTGTATCTTAATTGACGTAACTCAGGGTCTTTGATAAGGCATTTCTGTAGCTTAAGCATGTCTCGGTCGTTCTCAATGTAGCGTGGCTTTAATGGGTTCATGTAATACGATGAGCCAATCTTAACCTTGCCGTTGTTATAGGATAGGTCGTCCATTATTTCTCCCAAATTGTTGGTGTCCATAGACTCGGTACTTTCTTTTCCTCTAGCATGCGTTGTGCATACGGATGGGGCTCAGGTTTGTACTCCGTTACGGGCGGATAAGTTCTAGATTGTGCAATCTTAAACTCGTCAGGTTTAGGTTTGTATGTGATAAATCCTTTATGTGCTTTCATTAGTTCAATGTCCTATTTTTAAGTTGTTTTTCATGCGCTATTACATTAGACGCCGCTTCTATTAATAACTCAGGGATGTTATGCCCATCTAGATTTAAGCCGTATATCTTCACGGTGTTTTCTACGTTATCTACGGATACTATTACTGCTGAGTGATGCGAGTTCTCCACAACGCATAGCTCTATTGCTGTCTGTACTAGCTTATAGCCCTCCTCTTTTAGATTGTTGTCCATTCGTTTGCCTTCATCCTTTCTTCTACGTCGTTTAGGTTATCTTCGTTAACAACGATTGCTTCGCCACCTGCAAGGCGTATGCATTTCATTTCATGTTCTTGCATCGGGGTGGGCTTTCTAGTACCTGCCTTGCACTCTACCGCTAAGAACTTACCGCAGTAGCAGATGATAATGTCGGGCACACCACTACGCCCATAGCCACCTGTTGCAGGGAAGAAGTAATACGCAGTAGGAAACTTCTTAATAATAGCAACGACTTGCTTTTTAACTTTTGCTTCGGGGGTCATAGCGTTTCCTTATATTGTCGATGTGTTCTAAACACATAATGATTTTGCCAATCTGTTCCTCTAACATAGTAGTGTCACTAACAGCGTTAGCTTTCACAGCCAAGATAACTTCAGCTTCTAGGTTAGACAGAGCCGCATTTTCATGCATCATAAATAATAATTCCGCATCACTGATTGACATTGTTTAAGTCCTTAAAAAAGTTAACGGCTTTGTTTGTCAGTACAAGTATATGGTTTGGTTTAGCAACATACTTCTTCTTGCTTAACGACGTCAGATACTTATGCGTAGTTGCGTGTGACATGACCTTACGTTTCTTAGCGGTGCTAAGCACGCTCATGGTCGTAGGGTTTTCTTCCTTGGCTATCATACCTAGGATGTACTCCTCACTCCATGATAAGTCATGCTTATCTCTTACTGCCTGTGTTGTGTATATATTACTCATTCGTCTTCCTCTTCCCCTATTTCACCTAGGTATTCCATGCGAACACCGCCTTCCATAAACCTATCCCAAAAATGCCTATCTATCGTTGGGTTTGGTTCATCTACTAAAGTTGACATAAAAATTTCGCCATCATAATCCAACAATGCGTAGCTATAAAAAGTATCCATAAATCCCCCTTAAAAACTAAACTTAGACAGGATGTCATCGACGTCTGCCTTAACGCTGTTACGTGTACTCATATCCTTGCGTAAGTCTTTGAGGTCTACGCCGTTAAGGGTTCTCTTTAGTGCGATGCGTGCTTCTTCTATCAATGGGTCGTTGATTATATTCAAGGACTCTGCCAACTCACACAACTCATGCGCAGTATCTAGCAACGTGTAGTTGAATACCCTAGGCTTAACTTCTCCTGCTACAACATCAACGCCTAGCCTATCCGACATACGCTTGAGGTGGTCAACAACCTTGAACTTAAACGAACCGATAGCGTGTTCGACTCGCTCGTCAGCAAACTTAGATAGCTTAGCTTTCAAGTCCTCCTGTGCATCGTTACCTACGTCAACCCTAAAGTCACCCGATGATGGCACAGGCATGTAGTTGACGCTGAACTTAAAGCGATGTTCTATATCGTTAGGTGCGGGGTAGTCGTTGCGGTTAAACATATCACCTAGTGCCATAGCTTGTGCAGTAATTAAGGACGGATACACACTAACAAACTCAGTAACAAGCCCAAAGAACTTGTCCTCAGCTTCTTGTATCTTGCCATTAAACTCCATAAACTTAATGCTTGGCAATAAGCGAATACCCGAGTCACTCCACGGCAACGTGTTGTCATACAGATAGCTTCGTGTCTCCGTCACGTACTGGTTGATAGTTTCTAACTCACTACGTCCTGCAAACAAGTTCTTATTAACTCGAGCCGCACCCTTCTCGGATGCGTGCTTGTTGGTAACAAGTTCGTCGGTGGTAGACCTGTCTAGTTTCCTAGCAGTCCATTGTGATACGCTAAGTTCCACCAACATAGCGCATGTATCTATGTTATATCTTGCCATTATTTAATCCCTAGTTGTGCAAACAAATCTCCCAAATCATCTAGCTTCTCATGCCTAGTGATAAGTACCTTACCATCCTTCGTTGTAATCGAATGACTACCAGTACCCCATAACTTACTAGCGTTGGATGATACTGAACGATAGACAGTAGCTAAATCAAACTTACCAACAGGTATCTCAACTGTGGTGTTGACCTTGATGTTATCTATATACGGCTTAATGTGTTTAATAACTTCACCATGAGGATACAAAGCTTTGCGTCTCTTGATTTTTGTTACTACTTCTAAGTTACCTGTCTTGACACCATCTGTATCTATGATGGCGTACTGCGCCCCAATTGCGTTGAGTAATTTAACTGCGTTATCTACTGCTCTTTTATGTAGTGTGTTCATAAATCTCTTTCGTTTGGTTAGTTTGAATAAATACGTACTGCCTTACCTTGTGGTGGTACGAAGTGGTCGTTGTCTACTACACCCCATAACGCAGGCACTTCGACTACTGCGTTGTCACCATCAAGATACCCATCAGTCAACCATATGACACCCTTTGGTTGATACTTCTTCTCCCGAATGTATTGCACAACGCACTCAGGAGACGTGCCACCCCCACCGCTAGGCTTGAGGAGTGACGCAATGTTTGCGAACTCATGTGGTTTGAAGTATTGCTCGCCACATACTGAGCTATCCCACCATATCAAGCGGACACCATCAGGGTTTACGTTCTGTGCGATGCGTGCTATCTCACCGAACACAGTAGGATAGATACCCATCATTGAACCTGACGTATCGCATGCCACAATCAACTCGCCTGTTGACTCTGAGAAGTGTGACGGCATGACAATGCCTAGGGGTAGTAAGCGTTTGTTAGGTGGTGCAAAGCGAGAGTAGTCGTCGCCCTCGCATAGCGCAGTAATCCACTCAGTCATATGCTCACGCCAGTTGGTGTCACGCTTCTGTGTTGCCCTGTCAAGCGGATTGTTTGCTGACTTGTTGCCTGCTATCTTGTCGGCAAGAAGCTTACCCTGACGTATGGCATCGTCAATCTGTCTGCCTAACTCGTTGCCCTCTTGCTCGCTTAGCTTGTCACCGAACACGTGCTTGTCTAACGGCTCGCCACCCTCGCCACCACTCTGTAAGATATACGATTGCACAGGAACTTTTGTAGCGTTGCGTAGCAAGTCCTGTAACACCTCGATGAATGACCAACCCTTGTACTTGATATTGTATAAAGGCTTAGGCTCAGTAGTGAACTCGATGAAGGTATGCGTAGGGTCGATCTCTTGTATCGTGCCGTTGACCACAAAGTCCATCGCAATACCTGTCAACTCAGGATGTTTCTTATCTACCTCAGCATAGATAACGCAATGGTGCAACGCCTTGTGCAACGCTTCATGTGCTACAACAAAGCGTAACTGCTTACGAGTGAGCGTGTTGACAAACTCACTGCTATAGGTAACGTCACGTCCGTTAGTACAAGCCGTACCAATAGAGTCGTCAAACTTGACTGCACCTACATACACTACACCTGATAACCCTGCGAACAATGCGTTGTTGCTCAGGTCTACGTGAACGGCAACCACCTTATCGTGTGCCGATAATTTCTCCCATGTCTTTGACATATAGTTCCTTATTTAGTTGTGAAGTAAATCTTGTTGTCGTTGAGTAAGCCTTGGAACGGCTTGAGTGTAATGAACAACGTAGCCCTTGATGACTCGGCTATGTTGTGGCAGAACATACTCTGTAACTCACGACGATTGCGTAATACATACTCAGTCGCCGCCTCTGCTTCGTCCCTATCGTTAGCCTGTGTAATACACTTGAGCACAGTAATAATCTGTGCGACAGGGTTAGTAGGAATAGGACAAGTGCTAGGGCTAGCGACAATCTTAGAGAACGATGGTGTCTCATCACCGAAGCGAATGTACGCACCAAGTATCTCTGCCCCTGCCCGACCAATCGTACCCTCTAAGCAAGCGTGTAGGGTATCGGCATCCATGTACTCACGCTCAGATACGATGTCGCTTGCTGAGTGTAAAGAACGTGGGCTAATGTAAGCTGACTGCGCTAGCTTGGGGTTGAAGATAACATCGTTGTGCTTGTCCTGTGGTGTACCTGCATACTTGCCACCTATCTCGTAGTCAAGGAATGAGTCGAACCATTGTGGATTCTCTTCTGTGCAAGCAAGGATGATAGGGTCGATGCCGTTGTCGATACCCCATTGATACCACTCTTGTTGTGTAGGCTTGCGCATGTACAAGAATATCAACCTGTTGCGTAAGTGCGCCTGTATGCTATCGCCTAACCCCTCGGTCGCTAGGTTAGTAGCACAGAACACCACGCTACCCTCCGTCATTCCGTAACTACCAACACGTTGCTCGTACACGATGGGTGCTAGCACGTCCTTGATGTATTGCTTAGCCTTGGCTATTTCATCTAAGAATACTAGCGATGGTCTAGAACCATTGACACCCTTCTGATTGACCTTGCTCACACCGAACCGCTCGTTAGGTAACTCACGTGACACGCCTGCGTCTCGGTCGATGTCAGGCATCCATACAGAACCGTCGGACAACTGCGTACAGTCAAGCTTGACTGATACATGGTTAGCGAAGTGTGGGTCACGCTCTAGTGTGTGGAAGATGCCCGTCTTACCAACGCCATTCTCACCACAGATAACGATAGTACGCTTGTGACCAATAGTCTTAACAGCGTTTGCAATTCTTAAAGCATTTAATAATTTCATAAGATTCCTTGTTTGTTTTAGATAATATAATTATGATTTATAGATACTACTATAGCATAGTTTTTAGAAACTGTAATACTTTTAACACCTCCTTTCATTAGGGATTACCCGTAGCTATATCTACGTGGCAACTTGACAGAGAACTGCGGTATGGCAACAGGTTGTGAGCCTTTAGATAACCCTGCCAACTTGAGTAAGCTTGCAACCAGACTCTTCCTAAGTTCGTCTGGCACGATGTTATCCATGACCTCACGCATTAATTTTCCTGCGCTATCTTTGAGTGCTTCGTCATCGCCGTAGTCATGAATAGTGAACAGATTCCTACTACGCCACCCATTTTTGTTGAGTTCAGGTGGAACAGGGTAGTCGTGTATCTTCTTGCTTGCCAACATATCAAACGCACTCTGCGCTAAATCATTGAAACACGCCATAAACTTGGGGTCATCTGTTCGCACAACTTCTTCTTGCAAAAAGTTCTGTAAATCACGTGCCGTGCCTCTGTCTAACTCTGACTCACCAAACGCACGCCCCATACTCTCGTTAACAGTAGCGTTATCTATGAGTGAACCTTGCTTGAACATCTGAAGCGTGACGAATGCATCATGCTGAGTTTTTAGTTCCTAGCACGTTCTCTTATCTTCTTCGGTAGACTTGAGCGTAAATACGTCACAGTGCCACGACTTATCTACAATAAGCTTGCCGTCCTTGTCGAACGTCAGGAGTGCTGAGTATTCTTTCTGTTGCCC
>Ga0181348_1001213_pt1 | contig 11358 bp, 16 predicted proteins | sample Su13VDMM110DN_FD_130092 | JGI IMG/M metagenome (GOLD analysis project Ga0181348, IMG submission 130092) | Freshwater viral communities from Lake Michigan, USA - Su13.VD.MM110.D.N | ecosystem: Environmental > Aquatic > Freshwater > Lake | place: USA: Michigan | collected 2013-07-16
AACACCTACTATTACACCAACAGTAACACCTACTATAACACCAACAGTAACGCCTACTGTGACTCCAACAGTAACGCCTACTAATACACCTACTAATACTCCTACTAATACAGTAACACCTACTGTAACACCAACAGTAACACCTACAGTAACCCCTACTAATACTCCTACACCTACAGTAACACCTACTATTACACTTACACCAACAGTAACGCCTACCCCCTTCCTATCACCGACACCTACCCCAACAATAACACCTACTATTACACTTACACCAACAGTAACACCTACTATAACACCAACAGTAACGCCTACTGTGACTCCAACAGTGACTCCTACTAATACTCCTACTAATACAGTAACGCCTACAGTAACACCTACTGTAACACCAACAATAACTCCGACTAATACACCTACTAATACTCCTACACCTACAGTAACACCAACAATAACACCAACAATAACTCCAACAAAAACTCCTACTAATACTCCTACTAATACTCCTACTAATACACCAACAATAACTCCTACTAATACACCTACTCCAACAGTAACTCCAACAAAAACTCCTACTAATACTCCTACACCTACAGTAACACCTACTGTAACACCTACTGGATTAGGTATCGAAACCATCTGCGTCGAGTACACTCAGGCAACGTATGACCCACTTGTTACCACGGAGACGCAATTCAACATGTCTGGGAATGTTGTCGTCGGATTTACCGGGACCGGACCTGGAGGCACGTTCACACTCGACTATAACATCGCGACATCATTTTGGGAGCTGGACGATCCTACTTATGGAGTCAGCTATATCTACAGTGACGGCTCTTCTCCTGACGGTTTTTATGTTCATAACCCACCTTTCCCTGATTACTACGCCACTGTCACCAGCGGCGCATGCCCAACACCAACACCTACACCAACACCTACACCAACAGTAACTCCTACAATAACTCCTACACCTACAGTAACACCTACTATTACACTTACACCAACAGTAACGCCCACTGTAACACCTACTATAACAGTAACTCCTACTGTAACACCTACTAATACTCCTACACCAACAGTAACGCCCACTGTAACACCTACTATAACAGTAACTCCTACTGTAACACCTACTAATACTCCTACACCAACAGTAACGCCTACTATTACACCAACAGTTGGCAGTCTCCCTGAAACAATCTATGTCAGACACTATCAATATCCTGATGGTCCGGAGACAGACTTTACGATGACGTGGGTCGTCAACGGCCCGTGGGGTGGGTTTATTGGCGGAGCTACGAACGATTATTACGAAGGTAGCTTCGACAACGGCGCTTACATCGAGGATCACTGGCTGACATGGTATCTTAACGCGACCTACGTGGAAACATATTATGATGAAGAATTAGGGGAATATGTGGATGTCTATACACCTGGATGGCGTTTCTACTACCACCCGCCTGTAGGTAGTGAAGATGCAACAAACCCAGCTGGAACGTATGATCGAGACGAGCCGCAGGGTTTTCGTATGATCGTCTCCCTCACTCCGTTTCCTTAATTTCAAAACCACCCACTATTACGCGTCCTGAATACCAATAATAAAAAGTCACACCTGATGACCGTCTCTCATGTCTCTAGCTATTGAACTCAGCCATGGATACTCCTAGATGACAATTATCATTGCTTTATAGCTAATTAAATATTACCCATCATCGCTTCAACGGTAAGATCATGCTTCATAGAGTGAAAGCGTTCATCAATATATTTCTGAAATGCAAGAGGTTTGATCCATTCATTGTTATCCTTACCATAGCCAAGCTCATCACATTTATTTGATACCTGCTCAATACCTTCAAGCAAACACGCCCAACGCGTCAGCTCATCGATACCCATATTAATTTCTTTACCGGTTTTAAGTTTAAAGTTAAACGTTCTCATTATACACTAGTATAAGGAAGTTCCCTTTTCTTTAAAGCATTAAATGCATTCTCAATGTTAAGTGGTTCAGTTAATAAGACAGATTCAAAAGTGGCATTAACTCGATACTTACTTGCGCATTTTTCGCAGATAAAAATATTATCTTCGTTAAGTAGTATAGGTGCTTTGGTTGGATTTTGCCCACAAGGGCAGTTTATCTCTACTGTTTGTGTCTGAAGAAGGTGGTTGAATGCAGACTGTTCACTTTCTAAAAAGATTTGACTCTTTTTATTAGGGTTAAAAAGATAAAAAATTAAAAAATGAATAATAAAGGCTGCTGTAACACCTTGCCAAAACCCTATAAAACTTTGCAGGATAAACCCAATACCAAGACTTATTAAACTAGTAAGTATGAGTGATATTCCGATTTTTTTAATCATAAGTAATTATAACTTATAATGCTAACTTATCAAGCAATTCAGGAATATTTTGTGTGATTTCTGTACCTATATTGTCAATAACCTTATATATAGGTTCTAGATTTTTAGCCTTCACTTGTGAGTTGCTTTCTGCAGTAATAAACATTGCTCTCAGTTCAAGAAGATCAAGATATAGTTTACTAATTAACTCGTTTGCTGAATTAAAATTAAACGGAAGAACTTGTGGAGCTTCATGTGTTGCAGCTTCATCTTCATATTTTTTAATCTGAGCAGATACATCAAAGTCTGCTATAGGCTTTGATGCGACTCCTATATTGTATGGATTTGTTGCAACTGGCATTGTATTTATTTATGCTTTGGTATAAATAATTATATGACTAAGTTTGAAAGTAGATTTTTTAGAGCCTTACATGAACAGGACGAAGACAGACAAGCAATGGAGCAATCGCTTGATCAAGGTACAGATCCTGGTAAGTTTGATGTTGATCCTTCCGGTGGTAAAGGTGCTAATAGTGAAGTAGCTCAACATACAGCTGCGGCTGCTGAAGCTACAGCTCGTGCACATGCACAATATGTTGAGAAGATTAGTGGTTGGTTGCAACGCTTAACAGAATTTAACGAATTTCTTAACGGTACAGGTGATTCAATTCAATCATCAATTGCTGGTGCTGAAAAAGATACTATTCTTAAAGATCTTGAAGATCAGCAAAGCAGAATTACACGCGCAGCTACAGAAGTTGCTGCTCTTATTCAAAAATTTAAGTCTGCTATTACAACAGAGAATAAAGCTAGCTACTTAGGAGTCTAAACTTTTTAATTTCAGAGAGCTTAATAATTCCTTCGAGTGATTCGAAGGAATTTTTTTGTATAAATTCTGCTGATATCTCATCTATCTTACAATGCATGGCGATATCGTTAAAATCTTTAAATCGTGTACCAAACTTTTCAGGCCATATAAAGACTTTCTCACCATTTAGTAATAATGTCTCTGATTTCTTTAGAGATGCATTGTCAATCCACTGACTATCAAGTACCCAAATACGATCTAACCATTTTAGGGTTGTATCTACCTGTTTTTGTTGCCTTTCAGTAAATGTTGCATTACCCCTCTCTGTAATACCCGCGACAGCTACACTATTTTTAGTAAAAAATGCATTTATTGGCCCTTCAAATATAAAGACACTCGATATATCATTAGTAACTTTGTCTATATTAAATAATGTTTTTTCAGCATTAATTCTCGATACATATTTCGGTCTTGTCTTATTATCAGCTGGTAATATTGTTCTAGACTGATAGAACTCAATATTACCATGTTCGTTCTTAAACGGCAACACTAGTCTATTCTTATGAACAGGATCTGTTAATGAAAGATAAAGATTGTCAGGGCGGTTTACCGCTGTATCTAGACGTCTACTGTGAATTAAGTTTAAACACGCGGAGACGATGGGATTCGCACCGTAAAACTTAAGCTGATAAGGGTCACTCAGGTTAATAGAGTCTTTTGGTAGTGTCTCTGTCTTAGGGTTAACAATAGGCTCATCAAAGCTAGGCAAAATCTCACGTTCACCTGTATATTCCTCCACTTCGGAAATAATCTCCGTATCAGTCTTACCGGATACTTGTTTGATCCATGTATATGGCTTACCAGACCACCCACAGTTATGGCAAAAAATGTTATCATTCTTAGGAATATAGTAACAACGCTTCTTCTTACCAAGTGAGTTACCTTCTCTACAAATCGGACATGAACACTGGTATGTGTTGTTATACTTGTTAGTTTTAGGGTAGTATCCTAATTCGTAAAATTTCTGTACGATATACTCTTCAGGTAAGTTAATCATGCAAACATTGATAATAGCTTATGCTTAACAAAAAACAAATTATACCAGTCTTCTTTCTTGGATAAGATAGAGTTAATATCATGCTCTTTACATAAGTCGATAAATTGCTGAAAATCAGGCTCGCAACTCATAGCATTTGGCATTTGTTCTTGATAGTATATCAACTCATCACGATTTTCTATTTGCCGATACTTATCTAGGCGAAATAACTCGAGATTGCGTGTAAAAATTGAGTATTCTTCGTCTGTGAGTTTAACTGTACCTTCGAGATACTTTTTAACCTTAACCTTACCAAATTTAGGTATTCCTGGTACATTGTCTGATTTATCACCTACTAAGCATTTGATAGTCATGAAATTAACCTGTTCACATCCTACATTTTCTACAAAATTAGCTGTATTTGTCTCTTTTTTACGAATTGGATCATATACAATAACGCTTTTATTAATTAACTGTAAAAAATCTTTATCAACCGAGATAATAACCTTAGATCCCTCTAAAGACTCGGTCAAATATGCAATAACATCATCAGCTTCTAGCTTCCGTGGAAAAATAGAAGGAATACCTAAGGTATAAAGAAATTCCTTAATCTTTTCGTTGTTTTGATGTGGCGCTGTGTCAGATGACCTATTACCTTTATAATCAGAAAAAAGATCTTTACGATCATTGCGTTGATAATCAGGCTTTTCATCCCAGCAGGCGAGGATCTTATCAGGCTTATAAGTGTTGACATAACTTTTAATCGCATTAAGTGTAAAGTAAATATGAAAGTTATTTAATTTTTCTGGATCTTCAAGTCCTACTATCGTTTTAGCCGTCCAAAAAGTTCGATGTATCGCATTATTCATATCCATTATAAGTGTCTTACCCATATATATTATTATAATATAGTTCCCTCTAAAATCACTCTTTTAAGAATAAATATATATAGCTCGCGGACTCCTACCTCCCAGCTACTCTATTATTATGGATACAAAACAACAGCTTGATACTATTTATACACCCTATTGCTATTTAATAGGTTGGTCAACACATAAAAAATTTTACTACGGAGTAAGATTTGCCGCGAAGATAACAAGTAACTGTTTGTATAAAACAGGATGCCATCCCGATGATTTTTGGGTTACCTATCATACCTCTTCTGAATATGTTAAACGATTTAGATATATTTACGGTGAGCCTGATATAATACAAATTAGAAAAACATTTAAGGATGGTGAGAGTGCTGTTAAGTGGGAATCGAAGGTAATAGAGAGATTAGGCGCTATAGTGAGTACTAATTGGTTAAATCGACGTAATAATAGTCAGGTGCTTAAGTTCAACTCTGGTCCACTTACAGAACGTCATAAAAATAATATTAGAAAATCACGTATAGGTAGTAAACAAAGTTTAAAAACAAAAGAAAAAATCAGTATAGCTCTAACCGGTAAAATACGAAGTAAAGAACACTGTAATAATCTTAAAAAATCCCTAACAGGTATTAAAAAGCCATCTTTAATGACAGGGAAGTACGAGCCGTGTATAATATGCAATAGAGAAATTTACCAAACACAATATATGATAACTAAGGGGTATATTAAAAAAACATGTTCGAAGAATTGTAAGTCAGATCTTACAAGATTAAACTATCTAAAAAGATTTAATAGGGTTTAATCTATTATTAGAGTCTTCATTTTTTTTATATTGTTCTACGCATACTGCAACAACTTCTTTTGGACCTTGCTCGACGTACTTAATAATATTAGAGTTCCTTGCTAATTCAAATGATTCTTTAGGTACATTTCGATTTAACATAGTCGGTACTGCAAGAAAATTATAAAACTGTGCTGTTTTTTCAACAAGTATTAACATCTCACCTGCATATGTACCGCTATGAACTGCGTAAATATGACCTATTTCAGATTTACGACTAAACATCTCATTCTTCTAGTTGCGGAATACCTCTCTCAATTAAACTAGTAATAACTACTTCCATTGATGATGTTTTTAACGAGTAATTGCGTGGAAATAGTCTACCACCGTCATTAAACTCAAACATCATTTCACCTTTAAAGTCCTTATTTTCATAGCAAGTAATAAACAAGGATGAATTACCCGGATCAACTAGAATAGTCCATTTTCTTGGATCTGCAATAGAATAGTTAGTATTAATTTTCCATGTATTAAACTTACAATCTTTTAAACGTTTTACGAAATATGATAATGTGGTAATTTTATTTTTAGCAATCTTCATTGTGTTAGTGAGGTTACAATATATTTTAATTTAATGTCATTTGCTTGCATATCAAACACGCAAACACCATACTGTGTATTTACTCCTACATCTATAATATTTCCAATAGTAGATAAAAGTTTAATATTATCCAAATTAAGGGGTAAGGGATTAAGTACAAAATTAACTTCACCTAGATCCAAACATAATGCATCAGTATTATGTCGAGCTCTATCAGTTAACTCCGCTTTTAAGCAGCCATCTTCTGTAAAAAGATATACTTTATTAGTCTCAGTTGCAAATGTACTACCTTTAATAATTGATTGTAGGATATCTTTTGTTAACTGAAAACTAATATCATATTTAAAACTCTTAACTTTTTCAATATTAATAGTAGGCTTTGCAAGCAACCCGTCTTCATACAAATGATACTTAAACTTAACACGGTTATCTTTATATTCATAGTTATTTGAATTAACATTCAATATCATTTCCTTTACAGAAATGCTATCTATAACGCGAATAAGTTTCTTAATGTCAGGTATATTATTTGTACCGTTAAAATTAGCTTCTACCGAATTTAATTCCGCAGACAATATTAGTGTATTGTCTGCGGAAGAGACGAGACAGGATAGTTGACCAGGCTCTCCAGCCTGTACATTTACTATCGCTGACTCGTTGATTTTCGATATCGCATCTAGAAACTTTACAAATTCAGGCTGCTTTAGTACTCTTAGTTCTCTTTTGTCCGCCATGGCTTTCAAGTGTAGTCGCGATTCTAGCTAAGTTCAAGCTAATTTCCTTAAGAACGTCAATAATGTCTACATTATTTGTTACTTCTGTAGGTCTAATAGCTTGCTGAATATGTTTTAACTCTTTAACAGCCTGCTCAACACCAACAATTGGTTCACTGATCGGTAAGGATTGTGGTGGGATTATAGGTTGTTCGTATACCAATGGTTGCTCAATTGGTTGTTCTATCGGAGCTTGGTGATGCATCTCTGCACGCTGTGTAGGTGCTTGTAACACTTGCGCAAACGTATTTTGAATGTCTGTACTAATAGGTCTTAGGTTAACCGACTGACCCATAATCATCTGATCAGTTTGCTTTGCAATGCCATGCATAGTCCCCGCAAACATTAAGAATGCTTGTTTTTCTTCGTCAGTCATATTACAGGTCCTTGAGAAGCTCGTCGATTTCATCATCAATAGAAGTATCATTAAATTGAGATGATGCCTTAAGTGGTGAATTATCTGCATTTTTTTCTTCTTGAGTTGATGGTGTTGAAATTCTAGCTTGCTGAGTAGTTACTTCGGGTTCAGAGGCTTCCGTCTTACAGTAGTAATGTTCATTAAGCATAGCTTTAAGTTCATCATATGACTTAAGACTAAAGACTTTTGTAAGATCAAAAGTGCTATCGTAGATCTTCTTTTGCTCATCTTCTGTAAGAGCAAGTTTACCTGCTGAAGTAAATCGTGATGATACATAGGTAGGAAACTCTCCTTGATTTTCACACTTAACTTTAAAGTTAACACCGGTAGATCCAAGATCGAAAATTCGTGGACCGAACTCTTCTGCATCCTCACCCTCAATAGCCTCCATAATAATTTTATGAAGTTGCTTACCGTAACGAAGAATCTTAACTTTGCCGTTGTTATCAGGATTCTGTGAATCATCAACAACATAAACGTTAACAAGATACTTCTCAATACGTTTAATTGCTTTGACTTTTTCTTTATCGTCTTCTGATCCTGCACGTAGAATCTTGAAGCGTTCTTCAGCGATCGGATCACGTTCACCGAAGGTCATCGGCGATAGAGTTTGTACGTATTGACCTGTTGCAAATGACGGCCATCCATGATTGTAATAATGGAAGAACGTATTTTTTGGATCCTTAGCGAAGGGCAACAATCTAATAGTATAGGTATTGCCTGGTGTAGTCTTCATGATTTCGTTGTAGGTAGCATTACTACCTTCACCTTCATTTTTGACTAGTGCATCCTTGATGGATTGAAACATTGATGTATTGAATGAACTCATATTTTATATTTTGGTTGTTAGTTTAATTTTGGTTATACTTTATTATATCTCACTTTTTTTATTTTTCAACAGATATTCTTCAATAAGTCGAAAAGATTCTCTTATCATTACCTTTAATTTTGCAGATTGTTGGAAATTAATCCGTGTATCATTCAGCAGTTTATTAAAATCAGTAATAAAAAATTCTAAGAGATCTGGTTCAACTTGTCTAATAATTCTGTCACATTCAAGACCGTGTATAACATAAAAATTTATGCTATGATCACGGAGGTGTTGTAACACCAGAGGTGTTGTACCGTTATTTATACTCTTGTATTCAGATAGTGTTAAGTTATTAACAACACAATAACGCATAATAAATGTACAGCATTGTTTACATTTTGTAATATTGTCATCACTATCCGGAGAAGATGTTTCTTGGTTTCTTTTATATAACGCATAGCACTTAATAGCTTTCGGCGTTGTAAAATATTGTAGATCGAAGTATTCATTATCACCATAATACTGATACGGTGCTTTAAAAAAATCTGATATAATTACATTTCTATTACTTTGAAATAGTAAGGATAGTTTCTTAAGAATAATATAAGTCTTATCGTCAATCTTAGTAAAATCTTGCCTTAATTTAAAGGGCTTATCTTTTGCTGTTCTACTCGCAATTAAATATGCGTTATAAATTTGTTTTTCTAATTCAGTTAGAGACATAGTCTAGCGTTTTTATAAATCTATCTTCTGGTTAGAATTAAGCCATTTCGTTATATACTTACTTTTAGTGATCGTAGGATCATATTCTAAAAATAGTTTAACGATTTCGTAGTTAGAATCAACTCCTAAAAGGTCTTTTAATATACTTCTCAATTTTTCATCCTGTAAAGCGAGTATAAACACATTTTGAAAAGATAATTTCTTACCTTTCAAGAGTGTACAAAACGAACAAAAAGAGAGTAATATATGTTCACTTTCTCTATCTATAATACTCTGTGAAGGATTTACAACAGGTGTTAAATGCATGGTGTTAATTTAGTTGTAAATTTAAGAAACTTTTCTGTAAGTTTACCTTGAGCAATTTCTTTACTTTCGTCGATACAATTACCATCACATAATAGTTGAGATAATTTACACAAATTAACGTTACAAACTGTTTTATTTGTTTTTATTAATACTTCTTTATCCTTAACTGATACAACAATAGCAATAGCTGCACATAACTTTTTAATCATGTGATTAAGCAACTCTTCTTGAAACTCATCTGCAAAACAGCTAATTACAAGATATTCTTGCAATTCACCTCTAAAGAATTGTGTAGTACTTAGCTGATCTTTATATTTTAAAAAATATAATTTAATATCGTTAAGTTCTTGAACATCAAAATCTCTTTTACCATTACGGAAGGCACTAATACTAACCTTAAGGTTGTCGTTACAAGTAGCTGGTTTCACTACTCGTATTTACAAATAGTTGCTACATAATCAACTTCCAAAGGATTGTAGCATATTATACGAGCTGTCTTCTGTAGAACTAATACTATCTTCTGCTTGCGTAATAGTAAGTGTAGTATAATCGATTCTCATAGCTTGAGTATGACCTCTTGGTCCATACCTATTCTTCATCATACCTAATCGAATAATACCTAGTTCTCTATCTTCTTCGTTCTGATAAATCGATACAATAACATCAGCAGTAGCTGCTAGACCAACAGATTCAGAGATCGTAGTAAGATCTGGGTTAGCAGAACTAAAGCCAGATCGATTTAACTGAGTTGCAGATATAATCGGACAATTAAACACATAAGTCATAGCACGAACTTGCTCAGTAACATTTTTAATGCGTTCATATGAGTTAGAACCTATAGTAGAATGTAGTAGATTGAGATAATCTAATACAATAGCATCAATCTTAATACCTTGATCAACGATCTTTTTAATAAATGCCTTTAACTGATTAGGGGTAACTGTACTAGGGGGAAATTCTTTAATAAAAATACGGCCTTTACCTTCATCCTCTTGTTCTTTTAGTGCTTGTCGTAGTGAGTGCGAGTTAATTGCTAGTTCTTTTAGTGGAATCTTACTAACATTAGTACAAATACGACGAGCGTACAGTAGTTCTGACATTTCTAAAGTAATAAGAAGTACATTCTTTCCTTGATTAGCAATATTTGTAGCAATATTACCTAGAAAGATAGATTTACCGATATTAGTCTCACCGGCAAATACATAAAGTGCACGACCATTCTCTTGAAACCCGCCATTCAATGCATCATCGAACCACTCCCATGTACTAGGAATAGCTTTTTGAATACTCGTTAGATCTTCTACAATAATATCTACATCACGATACAAATCAAGACCTCTATCGGTTACAAGGTTAATATTACATGAAGTCTCAAATTTATTAAGAATATCTGAAGTATCGATTGAACCTTTAGCAATATCACTCGCTACTTCAAGCATTGTATGGTATACAGATTTTTCTTTAATAAATCTCTCTGTGTTATCATACAATTCACTATTATCTATGTTCTTATCAATGTCTTTAAATGACTCAACAAGCTGTTTAAATGAATCTTTATGCTCTTCTGTAGTAAGATACGTCTTAACTTCGGTTAGCGTTGGTAGCTTTTCACGTTTAGCATAAAAATCGTTAATAATCTCAAATATTTTTGCAATATTTTTAGATTTAAAATACTTAGGCTTAACGTAATCAACAATAGAAGCTAAATACGTAGAGTCACACAAAGAACGATAGCAAAGTATCTTCTCGAAATAATCAAGGTCAAGGTTACTCACAATATAATACTAATATAGTTCCCTACAATTACAATCACAGTTTACCTCTCCACTTGCTTAGGAACCATTTTTGACCCTCATTAAACTCAGGAGTGAATTCCCTTAGTCCTGGTGATGTCTCTTC
>Ga0181348_1001214_pt1 | contig 11358 bp, 13 predicted proteins | sample Su13VDMM110DN_FD_130092 | JGI IMG/M metagenome (GOLD analysis project Ga0181348, IMG submission 130092) | Freshwater viral communities from Lake Michigan, USA - Su13.VD.MM110.D.N | ecosystem: Environmental > Aquatic > Freshwater > Lake | place: USA: Michigan | collected 2013-07-16
CGCGCCCTTCAGCAGGGACTGATCAACCTCTTCGACAATGTTCGCAAAGTGGTCCAGATGGACCTTATCGTCCTTCTCATTCTTCATGCGGATGATCGCGCCACCATCCTCCGTGTCCTCAACATCGTTATCAACGTCCTCCAGCCGAATCTTCTCGCCCTCGGCCTGATCGTCATCGTCCAATTTGTCAGGCATAATTGTCCTCGGTGATGCTGGCGGCAATCGCTGCAATTACGGCAGGGTCATAAACTGGGGCGCTATCAACAGAGCCGCCTTGGGCGTAGTCGGTCTGCTCTTCCGCTGGCGCCTGCTTGTTCTTGTTGCCGGCCGCCGCAGCACCGCCACCAACCATGCCGAGCAGGCCGTAGCGGCGTAGAAGGTCGATCAGCTTGTCGTCAAACATGACGTAGTTGTAGCGGGGAAGCGGAAGGGAATCGTAATGTTTCTGGGCGTTTTTTTCCGAGTCAAACCATTTGGCTCCACCGGCGGTGCCCGAATTAACTTGCCAATAAACATTCCCAAAACTATCAGGCGATAGTTTTTCTATTGAGGGGTTGCCTAGTGTGCGACTGCTGGGGTCTATGTAGCGGATGCCGTCAATGCCGGCGTCTTTATACAGGTTCATCGTTTCGGCCCGATTAGGCGCAAGATACCGCCCGGAGTCTTGCGACATGAAAGTTTGTATCTTCGCAATATCGCCCGATCTGAGCGCTTTCTGCACCCCCTGCGGCTGCTCGCGTAACGATTTATTCCTATCCAACAACCGTTCCAAGCTGGTGTTGAGGTTCACCTCGTAAATGTTAGATTTTGCAGATTGAACCCGGTTTAACAGGGAATTCGCCTCGTCAAACGACAAGCCATTCTTTGCAAGGTCGCGCAGAATATTCAACTCGCTTTGCCCTTCCCCCAGCATGGTAAGGATTCTGCCCTCGTCTTGATTTAGCCTCACCTTGCCCATAGCGCGAGCTGTAAATTGCTTGTCATAGTTACCGCCTCGCCCGCTAACTGCCGGGCTGTCAGACACATACAGCCCGTACCCGTTAATCTGCGCGCCCTCGCCCGTGCCGATCTTGGACATGTCGAACTGATCAAACTTGTGCGGCGAGCTGTGGAACGCGCGAATGCCAACCGGGTTCACCGCCCCGGCAACCGTCATGGCGTTGTCCATCAGCCCCTGCCCGCGTTCTTCCAACGCCGGCAAGTCAGCCCCAGTCACTGGACCACGCCGCCCCAACAACCCAAGGCGCTGCGCGTCCGACATGAGCGTGCGCGACGCCACGGGCGACACGTTCGGGTCCTGGTTGCTCATATACTGCGGGGGGTAGACGCTAGACCAACCTACCGGGTTATTGCCCATCTCCTCATACGTCGGCGGACGCTGCCGCGCAGTCGGCCCCCCGTAATACTTCTCATAAAGAGCCGCTAGCGAGTTGTCGGCCGAGCCGCCATCAGCGTAGCCCTGGACGTGGCCGCCCTCGGCAAAGTCAGTCTGGCCCTTCATGATGGCCTCACGCATCTTGGGGGTGATGGTCAGGCCAGGGGCTTCGAACGGCGGGTTGTTGTGCCCCATCCCGGGTCCCGTCCCCTGCGGCAACATCACATCAGTCAGACCAACCTTCGCGTCCGGGTCAAGCCTCTTCACCAGCTTGCTCAACTGGTTCGGCACCATCTTGTCGTAGTAGGCCTTCATGCCTTCGCCGCCAACTCGAAGCCCTTCGCCGGAAATAAAATTAACGCCAATCTCTTCTGGAAAACCAGTCGTTGATTTGGGGGAACCTTTGCCCTTTAGTATTTCTTCTGCCAACTCCCTCCCAACTACATTAGGCAGATCTTTTTCAGAAACATAACGTTGGTCAAAAACAGTTCCGTCAGGACCGCTTGCTGACAACCCAATTTTACCGTCTGCGCGCCAATACGCTAATTCATCAATCTGTTTACTCAAATCATACCTCTTCACCTGCTCCGCACCCGGCGTCCAAACAATCTTGTCGTAGCCGCCTTCAGCAGCCTCCTTGAGCGCGCGCTTAAGAGCAAGGTCAGTCCATGCAGCAGTGTTGGTGACGTAGGGAGCGGAGGGGGTGCCGCTATCTGTTGGTTTTGGACCCAACGCCCTGATCGCATCCTTTGCGGCGTCAAGGCGCTCCCGACTAGCTTGATAATTAGGATCAGCGGAAAGAAGGGCTTCGCGTTTGTTGAAGTGTTCAGCTTCCCTACGTTCAAATGCCCTCGGGCTTTCTACGCCACGATTGAAAGGCTCAAGGGGTTCGCCATTAAATCTTATCCGATCAACCACTTCCGCATGTTGTCTTTGCGCTCCAAACAACACTTTGTAGGCGGCTGCCTCATCTATCTCCCATTGGGCTAAAGCTTTAGGATCAACAAACCCCTCCTTCCTCCCCTTCTTCCCCCAGTCGCTCTGGAGCTCTTCCAGGTGTAGTATCTTCTCACCGTTCGGGCCGGTGCGGTCAGACATGCGAAGATGCGCGAGGACGTTGGGGTCGTCCCAGTGGGAGGAGGTGAAAGTCACGCCTTGTTTTGCAGCGTCAAACCGCAACGCCTGTTCAGCATCAAATTTCTCATAAAACCGAGAAGTTATTGTTCCGTCGGGCATTTGGACGCCCCACCTTCCACCGCCACTACCTAGACGGCGGTCGACTTCAAGATCTACAACCTTTGCCTGTGGTCTGTCCAACCTCAACAACACCTCGCGGTAGTTCTCGCCGCCGGGAAGGGTGTATTGTTGGAATTTGGTGGCGCCCTCTTTTCCAATTGTTTGGAATTGACTGGCAAAAGCGGGGCTAATTGCCATCTGTTCATTAAAAGCAGATGTTGCGTTATCCAAATGCCAAGTGCGAACGTCATCTGAGACATTGCGCCAATTTCTAATTTCGTCCAGATCGCCTGAATGGTATGCGCCCTGCGCCGCAGCATCTTCAATCCATTTTTGTTTTGCAGCATCATTCATTTCAGGTTTGCCACGCCCACCCAACACCGTCTCCTCAATCTGAGGCCGCCGCTCACTAAAGTGCTGCGCAAGCTCCTCACGCGTCACACTGGGTCGGGACGCCCACTCAGGGCGCAAGACCATCGCACTGTCCATCTCGGAACGCATGGCGCTAAGAGTTCTGTCATACTGGTATTTTGCTTTGGTTTCGGGAGAATCCCTAATCTCCAACGCCCTGTTATAATCAGGAGATTTCTTGTTTATCGTGTTCTCATTCAAACCAAGAGCATCCATCTCCAGCTTGGCCGCCGCCAACTTTGGAGCGTAATCGCGCTCAATCTTCGAGCGCATGACATTCGTGGCGGTTTCGTCAGCAATGCCAGTGTTGTAAAATTCGTCTGGCTTAACGCCATACTTTCGAAGCATCGCCGCCATCTGGTCAGGCGTCCCCTTCGCCTGCGCCAAGTTAGCCGCCGTCTCCGCGCCGTGGCTGTAAAACCCCAACGGCGACAACTCACGCGGAACAACAGCCACCGCCTGCGCGCTCTCACGCGCCGCTGCCTTCGCCCGGCGAGCAGCCGAACCGCTAGGCTCCAACCCAACGCCCTCACGTGCAACAACGTCAGCAACAACATCAGTGCCAGCGGTAACGCCCTCAGCACCCTCACGCGCAATTGCCTGAGTGCCGCGCGCACCCGCAGCCGCATCCTCACGCGCAATCAAACCAACGCCACTGCCAATGTCAATGTCATCAACGCCACCACGCACAACCAACGCAGTGCCAGCGCCCGCGCCCGCACGCCTTGCAGCAGCATCACGTGCCGCATTCGCCGCACGCCTGGCAGCAATTGCCCCATACCCAACAAACGGAATGGCGCCAGCCGCCCCAAAAGCCGAAAACTGACGGTACATGCTGGCCAGATCTTCGTCGCCAGCTTGCTCAGCCTCCACCGCCCTGTTCCGCGACTCATGCATGTCCATAGCCGAACGGACATTGCTCACAACCGGCACAAAATCTAGGGCCGTTCCAACCGGGTCATTCTTAACGCCCTCCCAGACCGCCGAACCGAACGTGCCAATGTCCTTGCCCAAACGAGTGAACGGCTTTGGACCGGTTGCAACGTCAATGGCATACTTCTTAACAGTGCCCGGAACCTCAAAATTACCCTGAACAATCGGGCGAAAGTAATCCCCTATGCTTTGTGACACGTTAGCGCCCAGAGACGGGTCGTCCAAGGGTGCCGCCATCTGCATTGCATCGCCCACAGCGTAACGCCGAACAAGGTCCGCAAAGGTGCGGGGCCGTTGCTCCTGCACCCGCTCCTGCTCCTGCGCAGGCGCAGCATCATCACTGCTAATGCCGGTTGCAGTGCCGCCATCAGCGTAGCCCTGGGGCTCAGTAATGCTCGCAGCAATCGCCGCAATGACAGCCGGGTCATACACCTGAGCCGCACGCGAAACCGAGCCGCCGTCCGCATACTTGCGCGCAAGCTCAATCAACCCACCATCGGCTAGTTTTGGCGGCGCAATTGGTGGCGCCATCGGGCGCCCGTTTTCTACCGTCGCCATTGCATCAATGAGCTGGCGCCTTACAGCAGGGTTGGCCATGTCTATCGTAGCGCCAGGCTCAACACCCAAATTGCGCGCAACCGTTGCAGCGTAGGCCGACGGGTTGTTGTCGCCGTCGCCAGCCGGAGCCCAACGGGCAATGATGGATTGCGGCGTGTTTAAGCCGCGCTCGCCATACGATTGCAGCAGATTATCCGCCGCTTTAATGCCGTCGTCCATCGAGGCAAACTGACCAAACCGCCCGTCAGTGCCCTTATATCCAGGCTGCCCTCGAACAAACGAGCCGTCAATAATGTTAAGCGGATTGTTGTTGCGATAGCCGCGTGGCACATTAGGATTGCCCGTAAGCTGCGTATTAGGCGCTGCCGCCTGTGGTGCTACCGCCTGTGGTGCTGCCTGTGGCTCTGCCTGTGGTGCTGCCTGTGGTGCTGCCTGTGCCGCTGCCCGCAAAACAGGCAAGAACTCACGCGGAATGAACTCCGCAGGCGGCTGCGGCCGAGGATCAGGCACGCCTATCAACTGACGCGATGCCGGGCGCATCCGCAATTCTTGTTCTTTCTGCCCCTGCGGCTGAGCACGGCGCTGCGTATCCCGTTGAGTTACCATTTCACCCTGTCCGCCCAGTAAGCCGCGCTGCTCTTACCCTTAGCAATATTAGCAGCGTGCCTAGCCTTAAAACTAGCACGCTTGGCCGTCATCCTATCACTCTCGCCAGCCTTGGGTGCGCCAGCAGTGCTAGCACCCTGTTCGCCAAAGCGAATGATCTTTGGCTTACCATCAACCGTGGTCTTAACAACGTGAGACTTAGTAGGATGATCAGGCGTGCGGCGTGGCTTGTTAAGAGGCAAGCTATCCTTGTCGATCGGGTTGGCCATCGCTACCACCTCACTACGCCGCATAGGGATTGCTGTATTCTCGTTTCATCTGCCTAGGATCATCCGGGTCTTTAGCTTTCGGCAGCTCGAACCACCCATCGTTTTTGAGGTATATCACCGCCTGCGTAAATGTATCAACGTAGTCATCATGCTCGGCTACCGGAAACTTCGCCAGCTGCTTAAGGAAAACACCAGCCCAACTCACAGGATGGCCCGGAGTCTTTTTTGACTCTGGCACCCATAGTAGCCCTAGCTCCAACGTTGGCGCAGACTGGTGTGCACGACTGGTCTTACTCGCGTTGCCCGGGTTGTAACCAACGGCTGGTATGCGTGCTAACCTGAAATCCTGCAGTAGGCTTTGGCCGCTGGCCTTGGCCTCAACCAACACTCGATCAGGACGCCGAGCACGACCATACGGCGAGTCCTTGGACATACCACCATATTCTGTTTGCCAATCCTTGATCGCGCGAGTACGCAGATCGGGATAACTTAGGTGTTCGTCCCATGCGTCGATCAGCATGACATTGCGCTCGCCCTTGTGTGTAAACACCGCCCAAACGGTGCAAGCGGTTGGATCATTAGCAGCACTCTCACTAAATGCGCAGTCATACGACTGTAGTATGTATTCAAACGGTGGCAGCGCCTTATCGCATGGCCAATGTTGAAATTTGGTAACATCAAGAATACCGCCCTCAGCTGGTGCAGGGTCCTGCTGCAATTGTCCGGCAGTGCCATAGACCCCTAGGCTTTGCTTAAGACTGGTTATCTCAGCATCACCGAAGCGCTCTGGACAAATCAACTCGCCTTTGGCAGTGCGCGGATCATATGGGCCAAGCATTGTCTTACGCTGCCGACCGTCATACTCGGCGGGAATGCAAACATGCTCCCATCCACCTTGTTCGAGGATGATACCGCTGGCGTCGCGCTCATGAAGACGCTGCATCACTGTTACCATGGCGTCTAGCTTTGGATCGTTAAGCCTGGTTGCCCAAACCATGTTGATCCAGTCAATCGTCGACTCGCGTATAGTATCACTCTGTGCATCGCGGGCAGAATGCGGATCGTCCAGAATTAACCGGGAACCGCCCTCGCCGGTAGCAGTGCCGCCAACCGAGGTAGCAATGCGGTAACCAGTTTTGTCATTCTCAAATCTTTGCTTAGCATTCTGATCACCCGCCAACGTTAGCATATGCCCCCATCGCTCTTGATACCAAGGCGATTGCACCAGCCGACGCGCTGATAGATTGTCGCGGATGCTCAATACACTCGAGTAGGACGCGCACAGGTATTTATGATGCGGCGCTGACAACCACTCCCACATTGGCCACATAACGCTTACAATCAACGACTTGCTGTGCCGCGGTGGAATGTTAATTAGCAGTCGTCTAATCTCGCCAGCGCTAACAGCTTCGAGGTGTTCGCATATCACCTCGATGTGCCAGCTGGGTACAAACGGGACCCCCGGCTCTACTACATGCCAGGCCTGTTTGACAAACTCATAGAGACTAGCGCTTGCAGCACGACGCGACAACTCGGCTTCAACAACTGTCATCATCACGCGCGGATCAAACGACGCATTCACGGCGCAATCTTGCCCTTGAGTAACAATTGCTGCATGATTAGCAGTTCATCATCGTTTAGGCCACGCATGTGCACCTGCAGTGCTGCAATTGCAATAGGACCACCATCAGCACCAGTGATCTCTTGCATTACTCTGTCGCCATACTTGCGCGGTGCAGTTTTCGCAGCGTGCCATTTACGTGCATCAATACGATTGCGTGCGCGTTGTGGATCGTCATCATTGTCTGCGATATCAATAATTTGCCCGGCGAAAGTGTCCTGTTGAGCTTCGCGAGCACGCGCGTATGCTTCGGAAAACGAAGGAAGACGCTGCAACCAACCGTATACAGTATCCAAACTCGGCATGTCTGAATCCGAACAAATAGACGTGATCGTACGACCATCGGAGAGCATCACGCAAATTTGTGCAGCAATTTCATCGCTATAAATCGGTTTGCGCCCCGTTTTCAGCAGCAATTCCGGCGGTTTCTTTTTTGGCATGCAGCCCTCCGATTAACATGCGACGCCTAGCACAAATGCAAGCGCAGCGCAAAGGCCGGCTGCAAAGCCCAACGGCAATCCCCAGCGCAAGCGCAGAACGCATGCGTTGGGGGCATGCGAGATATGCAGCAATATGCGCTTGAATGCTTGCGAGAAAGGGAATACATTTTGATGGTCAAGAGAAACACATAGGAAGAAAAACAAAATGACAAACGCCATCCGCACTCAGATTGCTAACGCCAAAGCGGCTCTTGCCGAACATGGCTGGCGCGAAATTGCCAGCGTTATGCACGATGGCGGCGCAACTGGTGATTTTGGCACAATGTATATGAAAGAGAAAGAGACTGTCTTCGTCAATTTTAAGACTGCTAAAGACATCCTCTATATAATTGCAGCCTAACGCCCATCTGGGGGGGGGCTCCGGCCCCCCGCCACCCTGCGCAAAAAAAAAGAGAAGCAAAATGACCCACTACATCGTAATGACTGCCTCCGCCAAGGTCTCCGGCAAAGCCCGCCAATTTGGCCGCTACGGCCACGCGGCTGTGGTTGAGGTCGAGACCGCCGACACCGTGCCCGCCATGATCAGTGAGCGCGCCAAGGGCGTGGTGCGCATCGTGTGGGACAGCGGCGCGTGCTCGATCGGAAAAACAGACCGCAGCGCATTCGCCGTGGCCAAGGCGCACGCGGCAGCGATGGCGGCGCGGCTTAACGCCTAACGCCTAATCCCCAGCGCAAGCGCAAAGCGCATGCGCTGGGGGCATCCCCGACATGCAAACCATACAGCAGATTACGCTTGTATCGTCGCGTCGGGGGGCGCACATTGTGGGCATAGAGAAACACAAGGAGACACGGACATGGCCAACCTTCTCAACGCCTACCGCGCCGCACCAACCGCCGCCAACCGCGCCAAACTCGCACGTTACCTTGACCGCCACGCAATGGCTCTCTGCCTCGCGACCGCCGAGGAATATGCATTCCTCAAAGCAAACGAATTCATCGCTTAACCAACCGGGGGCTTCGGCCCCCGCCACCCGCACACAAAGGAAAATCAAAATGGCCAACGCATACATCACCACCCGCCCAGTCCCCGCCGCCATGATTGGCGCAATCGAGGGCTACCTCCCATCGTACGCCCGCAGCATCACATGTCTGCATGGCGACATGGACACTGACCCCGTCCGCTACCGGGCACATTACAGCGAGATAAAATATATCCGCGCCGCCATAAATTGCGCCAAGGCATGGGCCGCTTTTGACGCCATGCAGGCCGCGCGCCGCGCCTAACTCCCACCTGGGGGCTTCTGCCCCCACCACCCTGCACACACACACAGGAGACACGACGATGCTCAAACAACACCCCACCCCGCCCCGCGCGCCATGCCTGGGTGACGACGCTTACAACAGCCACACAGGCTACTACCTCGGCCCGGTGGCCAGTGTGGCCAGCGACGGCAGCGCGGTGACGATATGGACCAAGGGCCACCGTGGCGAACCACGCCACCAAATAGAACAACCCACGACGCGGTTGTTGTTCCGCCCGGCGGTGCGCCGCGCTTAACGCCCACCTGGGGGCTTCTGCCCCCACCACCCTGCACAGGAGACACAAACATGACCGACCTTACCGCCCAACAAAAAATAGAAGTAGCCGCTTATTATCAGGGCCGAAATTCATGGGAATTGGGGGAGAAAATACCAACCGTTAACCCGCACCAAGGCACAAGCCTAGCCCGCCATTGGGTAACGGGACTGCGCGATGTGCTGGCTGAGGAGCGGCTGTCTGCTGATATGGAATGGGACAACGCATCATGAGCCCCCTTCAATTTGTCGAGGCACTCGAGGCCATCGGCATCAGCGCGCGCTACCTCGGCCGTGTCACCGGCACTCCATCTGGCACAATCGCCAATTGGACGCGGCCAAACAGCAAGGGAGGGTTTGCGACGCCCGTCCCGGCCGTCATCGCGGATTGGTTGCGGCGCCAGGTTGCGCACAGGGAGAGTGACCCAGCTCCACGCATGAGGGCCGAACCTAGGGGGTAGGTTCGGCCATTTCCGCTAGAGTTTGGGGTCGAACCTATTGGGTAGGTTCGACCCTTTCAGCGGAGGTGGGTGATTGTCCCGGGAATAACCGCTCGATCTCTACAAAGGGTACGAGAGTTCGACGCCCAAGTTTCACGGGTTTAATCTGGCCGCGTTTCACGAGCAGATAGAAGAATGATTTGCTGATGCTAAGTTGCTTGCAGGTCTCGGCAATTGACAGCGAGAGGGGATTGGTAACCATGGGGCCTCCAATTGAAAATTGTTTTACCGACATTGTTAACTCAACGCCGCTCGATTCGTGCGACTAGGGTAGGCAGGCGGCTGTTGTCATTGGGCTCGCTCATGTTTTTTTCTCCTGTTTCGGTGGTTGTGTAGCCAGTCGGTCGTCTATCCACTCGCGCGTGACTTTGCCCTGCACCATTGCTTGCAGTAGCAGGATCAGCGACTGAGGCGGGGCAGTTTTGCCACTCTGCCAGTGATAGACCGCGCGGGATGTCACGCCGGCGATAAACGCGACACCCGTCGTCGATAGCCCGATTTCAGCAACGAGGTCGTTAAACGCGTTTTGGGGTTTGGTCATTGGCAATTTCATCCTTTCGCGCTGCGCTGCGGCGCGCGCCATCAGGGCCATTGTTTGGGCGATTAAGCTCCAGGGCGTTTCCGCATAATTATTAACTGTGGCTGGGTAGTCAGCAATCATCTCCAACGCCTCGAGCGCGGAGTGTTGTGGGGCAGATGTGTCAAAAGCGGCATCGTCGTATCCTGCTGCCAAAGCTTCCCTAGAGGTGAGGTAGCCGGAGCCGTCAAAATCTTTTAGGACGTTTCCTGCGTCGTCGACGATGGCATACCCCCAGGTTTGATTGGGCACGCTGTATCGCACGCGGACAATGCACGCCCCGGCGCCGGGGCTCACGCCGCCACCGCCAGTCGCGCCCTGACGCGCAGGGTTGTCACCACGGCCGTTTTGGTGGCCGCAGCGATCTGCGCGTCATCGAGGTAGGATTTAGCTATTTTGGTGTCGAGCGTCGCACGCTCGGACAGGCACACGACCACGTCCACGTGGCCATCTGTGAGGGTCTCCAGGCCCGTTCCGAGGATAGCGGCCCTGGCTGCGTCCAGGGCCGCGTTGGCGGCCTCAGCGGCGGCCTTAGCGGCCAGGAAGGAGACAACGAGGGGGGCGGTGTTTGACATGTTTCAATCTTTCTACGTTTTTTTTTGCGCGCTCCACCGTGGGGCACCTCCAGAACCTAACGGAAAACTTTTCACCCGTCAACAGAAAATTGCAATCTTTTCAAAAAAGATTGGCGGGCGCCATCCCGGGGGGGGTTTCGCTGTCCGCCAGGGTTCTACCGCGCAATGTACGCCCACAGTGCACAGTGCAATGTTTTTGACCCGTGCCCGCCACGGTGGACTGTGTGCGGGCTGTCAACATAGCGTGTTGACAGATTGCACACAGTGCGTTTGTTTTTTCTCACCGTTCTTTCTCTTTTTAGTTCTATTGCACTGTGAAACAAATAAGTATATGAAATATATAGGAAATTTGGCACCGTGCAATGTACCGTGCAATAATTTATTGCACGGTGGGCCGAACATTGCGCGGTGCTAAAACGGTGGGTCCAGAAAATCATTGTCTCGCGCCGAGTCGTGAAACTCCATCACCCTGGCCTTGGCCGTGTCGTCGGTATGCACTCCGCCCCGGAACCAGATATAATGGTCCTTCCTGTTGCGCTTGACCCATGACCGTCGACGCTCAATTTGCTGATACCCCATGTCCGTCAGGATATGTGCGAGCGTTCGCCCCGCCGGCATTGAGCCCCCGTCCATCGTCACCGCGCTGGTCAGCCAGGTTGCGTCTATCAGGTCAGGCCCGACG
>Ga0181348_1001219_pt1 | contig 11313 bp, 10 predicted proteins | sample Su13VDMM110DN_FD_130092 | JGI IMG/M metagenome (GOLD analysis project Ga0181348, IMG submission 130092) | Freshwater viral communities from Lake Michigan, USA - Su13.VD.MM110.D.N | ecosystem: Environmental > Aquatic > Freshwater > Lake | place: USA: Michigan | collected 2013-07-16
CAGAAGCAGGTGCAGGTGGAAATATAACTTATTATAGTGGAGCATTAGCCTTAACTGCAAGTATACAAGAATATGATTTAGCAGCATGGGCTACTAACAATAACATTACTGGTGGAATAGAAATCAAAACTGTATTCTACCAAAACTTACCAGCTGTAAGTCAAATGTATGCTCCGTTTGGAGGATTTGCGGGACTAGGAGGAGTACCAGCAGCTGGTTTATATGGTGGAATGTATGGTGGTGGGTATGGAGGTGGATATTTAATGATGCCTGTAGCATATGATGCTGCTGTAGTTCAAGGTATAGAATTAAGTAATACAATCCGTTTATCTGCCTATACCTTTAACATTATAAATAATAAAATAAAAGTATTTCCAATCCCATCAGATAGTGATGTTAGAGATGGATGCTTATTCTTTGAATATATTAAAATACAAGAAAGACTAACAAACGGACTAATAACACCAGGTGGTATTACAAATCCTTCTAATGCCCCATATGGTAACCCAGTTTATACTCAAATTAATTCTGTTGGTAGACAATGGATATATGAATATTGTTTAGCATTATGTAAGGAAATGTTAGGATATGTGCGTGGAAAATATTCTACTGTCCCTATTCCTGACCAAAACATGACTTTAAACCAGTCAGATTTGTTAGCAGCTGCTACAGCAGAAAAAACAGCATTAATAGAAAGATTAAGATTATACTTTGATGAAACTTCTAAAAAGTCATTATTAGAAAGACGTTCACAAGAAAGTGATTTTAGAAGACAAGAAATTAATAATGTACCAATGGTAATATATATAGGATAATGGCACTATTTGGAGGAGCAAGAGATATTTCAATGTTTAGAAAAGTTAACCGAGAGTTGCTAGGAGACATTGTCACTCAACAATGCGCTTTATATAGACATGTTTTAGATAAAAATAAAGTAAACATGTATGGTGAAGCATCAGGAGGTAAATTTTTTAATCCACCTGTATTATTAAATGCTTTAATCACTGTAGGTGATAATGCAAGTCCTACAAGTGAATTTGGTGTTGATTTTGATTGGAGTATCAAAGTAGCATTTTTAAGAGATGATTTAGTAGATGCTAATGTACACCCTGAAGTAGGTGATGTTATATTATATCAAGAGTCATATTTTGAAATTGATAATACAAACATTAAACAATTCTTTGCTGGTAAAGATCCTGATTATCCATACTCACAAAATCCATTAAACCCTAATCTCCAAGATTTTGGATATAATGTAAGTGTAATATGTGAAACACACTATATACCAGCAGATCGTATTAATATAATTAAACAAAGATTATAATGGCTGAAGTAAAAAAACCAATACCTAAAACTCAGAGAGAAATAAGTATTTCTTTACAAGAACCATATAGACCTCCTGCTGGCGCAGTAGGTTTCCCATATATAGGAAATCCTAATATTACTCCCCTAGAAAGAGAATTTAAATCTTCCTTTAGAGATGATGAAGTAAAACCATTTTCAGTTAGTATAGGAGATTTAGACTGGGCTATAATGTATTATTTTCAAAATGTAATTAAACCATCTGTAATACAAAACGGAGAAAGGATACCTGTACCAATAATATACGGTTCACCAGAAAAATGGAAATCATTTCAAGCAGATGGATACTATAGAGATTTACAAGGTAGAATAATGGCTCCTCTTTTAATGTTTAAAAGAGATAATATAGAAAAAGTAAGATCTATAGCTAATAAATTAGACGCTAATTCTCCTGTAAATTATGGTGTAATGAAAAAACCATATAGTAGTAGAAACTCTTATAGTAATTTTAATATATTAAATGATATTGCCCCTGAAAAAGAATTCTATGCTGTTGTCATACCAGATTATGTAACAGTAACATATAGTTGTGCTGTGTTTACTTATTATATGGATCAATTAAATAATATTATTGAATCTGTAGAATACGCTTCTGACGCTTATTGGGGTGACCCAGAACGTTTTCAATTTAGAGCTATGATTGATTCATTTGCTTCAACAACTGAATTATCTGATACTAAAGAAAGAATAGTTAAAAGTACTTTTACTATAAAAATGAATGGATATATAATTCCTGATATTCTTCAAAAAGATCTTAATTCTATAAAAATATTTAATGGACCAACATCTATTAACTTTACTTCTGAAACTATAGCTAATATTGGTAGATTTAGTCCACCAAGAACCTATAACCCACCTGCTCCCCCACCACCACAACCTCCTCTCCCTCCAGTATTACATTCATTTTCATCTGCTTTTTCTAATGCATTTAACACTTAAAATAGCATATTTATAATAAAATAATTTATGGAAACAAAAGTTTTAACCCAAGAAGAAATCCAATCATTAAAAAATTTCAGATCATCAAGAATTTTAGTTTTAGAACAATTAGGAGCTTATGAATTAACTGCTATTGAAATAGAACAACAAAAACTAAAAACAAAAGAAAAATTTTTAAAATTATTAATAGAAGAAGAAGAATTTAGTAATAAGCTTCAACAAAAATATGGTAATGGAACTATAGATATTGATAAAGGAGAATTTATTGGTCCTATATGATTTTGACACCTTTTAAGATATTTATAATAAAAACAAAACACAAATAAAAACATGGCAGAAATATTAATATCCCCAGGTGTATCAGCAATTGAAAATGATCAATCCCAAATCACCCAAGGCCCAGTTACAGTAGGAGCAGCCATTATAGGCCCAACTGTTAAAGGACCAGTTGAAATTCCAACTGTTGTTACTTCTTATAGTGATTATCAAAACAAATTTGGTACAAAGTTAGTTAGTGCAAGTGGTGTTTATACTTACTTTACTTCTATAGCGGCTTATAATTACTTCCAAAATGGAGGAGAATCATTATTAGTAGCTAGAGTAGTTAGTGGTTCATTTACTTCTGCTACTAGTTCTAATATTATTAATAATGTAATAATTACCCCAGGAGCATTTGCTACTGCATCAAAATCATTAGCTGCTTTAGCAGATCCAATTGGTATTGAATTTAGAATTGTAGATAATAGTTCAAACCAATATAGATTCTTACCTACAGCATCTGGTAATTATCAAGATGATGTAGATGGAAAATTATTTTTCTTCGCTAGTAGCTCTGTGTTAGCAACAACCATATCTAACTTAGCAAATAAGATTACAAATGTTACAGGTTTAGGTTTAACTTTATCAACAAGTACAACTACATTAATATTATCAGGCTCAGTATCTAGTTCAATATATAATGGATATGTGTTTCAAACTGGATCTGGAGTTTCATTCTCAACCCAAGCTACTTTAGCAGGTGGAGTAGATGGAATTGGTAGTAACGCTTTTACATTAGCTACCTTATCAAAAGGTATTATAATGAATAGTAGTGGATCAGAAGATTCAAGTGGTGCTTTAATTAGTGGATCAACAGATAATATTAGATGGCAGATAGTAAGTGCCAATACATCTTCAGGAACATTTACATTAGTAATTCGTCAAGGTAATGATAATAATATTAATAAACCACCTTTAGAAACATGGACTAATGTATCATTAGATCCACTAGCTGAGAATTATATATCTAAAGTAATTGGAGACTCAGATCCATATTATGATGTGACTTCTAATCAAATCTTGTCAACAGGTCAAAACCCAAATATCTCAAGATATGTTAGAGTTAGCTCAGTTGTTTCATCAACACCTACTTATTTTGACAATAATGGTACAGCTAAAGCACAATACACAGCTTCTATTCCTATCAATAGTAGTGGATCATTTGGTAGTGCAACTGGAACTATAGGATCTAATGCTAAATTCTATGATCAAATTATTACTGCTGCTCCTAATACTCAAGGAGTTGTCGGATCAAATTACAATAATATGATTAATTTATTAGCTAACACTGATAACTATCAGTTTAATGTATTATTAACTCCTGGTTTAACAAATCAAGAAAACGCTTCTCAAATTTCTACTATTATTAGTAATACTGAAAATAGAGGAGATAATATATTTGTATTAGACTTAGTACCATTTGACATTGACTCTACAGCAACAGTAACATCAGCAGCATCAAATAGAAACACATCATATGCCGCGGCATATTGGCCATGGGTTCAACTTCGTGACCCAGATACAAACGCTTTAGTTTATGTACCAGCTTCAACAGTGATTGGTGGTGTATATGCTAAAAACGATAGTTTAGCTGCACCATGGTTCGCACCAGCAGGTATTAATCGTGGTGGTTTAACTTTAGTTAGTAAAGCTAAATTAAAACTATCTCAAAATGATAGAGATGATTTATATAGTAAAAAAGTTAATCCAATTGCTACTCTTAATAATATACCTGTAGTATATGGTCAGAAAACATTACAAACAGAAGCATCAGCTTTAGATCGTGTAAATGTTCGTCGCTTATTGATTTCCCTTAAGAGTTATATTTCTCAAGTAGCTAACAACTTATTGTTTGAACAAAACACAGCTGCTACAAGAAATACATTCTTATCAAGAGTAAATCCATATTTAGCTGATGTTCAAGCTCGTCAAGGTTTATATGCTTTCCGAGTAGTAATGGATGAAACAAACAATACAGCTGCTACAATTGATCAAAATCAATTAAACGGAGGAATTTATATCCAACCAACAAAAACAGTTGAATTTATTTACTTAACGTTTAATATTACTCCAACAGGCGCTACATTCCCTGGGTAAGAATTTAAAAAATAACATATTTATAATAAAATAGAATAACATGGCAATTTTAAATACAAACGATATATTTTTCAAAGCGTTTGAACCCAAAGTACAGAACAGATTCATAATGATAGTAGATGGTATTCCATCATACATTATTAAAGGCGTTGGATCAGTTGGATTCGCTCAAGAAGAAATAGTATTAAATTATATCAACACTTACCGTAAAATTAAAGGTAAGTTAAAATGGAACGATTTATCATTAACATTATTTGACCCAATCACTCCATCAGGTGCTCAGTCAGTAATGGAGTGGGTACGTCTACACCACGAATCAGTAACAGGCCGTGATGGATACTCCGATTTCTATAAGAAACAAGTCACAATCCAAGTATTAGGCCCTGTAGGTGATATAGTTAGTGAGTGGGTAATTGTCGGAGCATTTATTAAATCAGCCGAATTTGGTGAATATAACTGGGATAACGATACAGCAGCCCAAAGCATCACAATGAATTTAGGAATGGATTACTGCGTATTAAACTACTAATCGCTAATAAAATTTATAAAAAGAGGCTCAACTTTTGTTGAGCTTCCTTTTTTTCTATATATTTATATACAACAATAAAGTTACAACAAAATAAGATTATGAGCAACGCAATTAAGTTACCAACAGAAATTATCGATTTACCATCTAAAGGTTTAGTTTATTCACCCGAAAATCTACTTTCATCAGGTCAAATAGAAATGAAATATATGACTGCTAGAGAAGAAGATATTTTAACTAACTCTTCTTATATCCAAAGAGGAATTGTTTTAGATGAATTAATGAAAGCATTAATCGTTAGTAAAGTAAATTATGATGATCTTATAGCTGGAGATAAAAATGCTATTATGATAGCGGCTCGTATTTTAGGATACGGTAAAGACTATACATTCAGCTATGGAGGTGAAGAATACACAATTGATTTAACATCAATAGAAAATAAACCTATTGATGAAAAGAATTTTACTAAAGGTGTGAATGAATTTTCTTTTATCTTACCTCATTCTAAAGTTGATATAACTTATAAATTGTTAACTAATTCTGATGAAAATAAAGTCCAAGCAGAGTTAGATGGATTAAAGAAAATTAATAAAAATTTAATCCCAGAAATGTCAACACGACTAAAATATATTGTCACTTCCATAAACGGAAATCGAGATGATAGATATATACGGGAATTTGTCGATAATTCCTTTTTAGCTAGGGATTCAAAAGCGCTAAGAGATCATATTAAAAATGTACAACCAGATATTGATCTTACTTTTTTTCCCACCAGCAGTGAAAATAGAGTCAACATCCCAATTGGTCTCAACTTTTTTTACCCTGAGTTTTAACGACGCAGCTATTGCTAGAAGAAATTTATTCTCCCAAATCCATGAAATAGTATTTCATCGAAAGGGTGGATATGACTGGAATACAGTTTATGATATGCCTATTTGGTTAAGAAACTTTACTTACCAACAAATCTCAGATTTTTATAAACAAGAAGTTGAAAATAGAAATAAGACACAGTCTAATTCTAAAAATACTACTGTTATAAATCCTCAAGAATTCACTAAAGGAAGAGGACCTGCAAAATATTAATTTATTTAATATTTATACATAAACATTTCATAGATGGCTGCTAAAGATCCAAAAAAAGAAGTTCAAGACTTATTAGCTCAATTAGAAAAAGGTTATAAAAAACTAAAGGAAACTAATCCATTCCAGAATTTTAAAGACTTTACTGAAAACGGAGCTAAACAATTAAATGAAGCTTTAGATAGTGTCAATGATAAGGTTCGTAGATTAGGTGAAACTCTTGAAGACGTAAAAGATGAGTTTGATAAACTTATTGAAGATATTCGAAAAATAGATCTTGGAGTCCAGAAACAAATTAATGGTTATAAAAAACTTAATGATTTACTTGGTGACGCTAAGAATAGTTTAAAAGGATATGGAGATCAATCTGCTGATAATCTTAGATCTATTAATGATCGTCTTAAATATGAACTTAAATCAAAAGGCTTACTTGACCAGCAAAAAGACGTACTTAAAAAAATTAATAAAGAAATAAAAGAAAGAGTACTAGAGGAAAGGAAAGTAATGTTAAATTATGGTATGATGGGAAATTTAGTTGAAAAACTAAATCAAGAATTACCAGGCCCATTAGCTAAATTTATGGATTTAGATGGTGCTGTGAAAAAAATGAAGGAAGTTGCTGAGGCTGGAGGAAACTTTAAAGATGTAATAGTAGAAGGAGGTAAAGCTGTAGGTAGAGGTTTAGTTAAAAATTTCTTAGACGCTGCTAACACAATCAATCTTATAACTAGTGCGTTAAAATTTGCTTATGAATCTGCGTTAACTTTAGACAAACAGACTGTAGACATATCTAAAAATATGTCATTGTCATATGAAGGTGCTGAGGTAATGCGAAGTAAAATGGTTGAGATCCGCGATATTAGCGGAGATATGTATTTAAGCGTTAGCAATCAAATTGAAGCCCAAAATCAATTAAATAGTGCTTTAGGAACAGCAAGTGTATTTTCTAAAGAAATGGTCCAAGGTCAGATAGATATGACTAAAAAGATAGGCCTACAAGTAGAAGATGCTGAAAAACTAAGTTTATTATTTGCTGTTAATAACCAGTCTCAAGATGAAGGTACTTTAGCTATAGCTAAACAAGTGACAAGTCTATATAAACAAAAAGGTATAGCACTTGATCTTAGAAAGACTATGGCTGATGTAGCTAAAGTTAATGGACAACTTCGTATACAATATGGTAATAATACTGATCAAATAGCTAAAGCTGTAGTATTATCTAAAAGCTTAGGTATGAGCATTGAGCAATCAAATACCGCGGCTAAAAAATTATTAAATTTTGAAGACAGTATCTCAGCAGAATTAGAAGCAGAATTATTAACTGGTAAAGAACTAAATCTTGAAGAAGCTCGTTCATTGGCATTAATGGGTAAAACAGCTGAAGCCCAAGCCTTAGTAATGCAAGAAGTAGGAGGTATTAATGATTTTATGGGTCGAACTGTGTTTGAACAAGAATCATTAGCAGCCGCTGCAGGAATGACTGCTGATGAGTTTTCAAATGCTTTAATTCAACAAGACAATTTAAGTAAACTAGCTCCTAAACAAAGAGAAGAGTTAGAAAAAATGGCTCAACTTTATAGAGACCAAGGAAAAGAAACAGAAGCTAATAATTTATTAAACCAAGCAGGAGACGCTGATAAACTAGCAGCATCTATGGAACGAACATCTGTAGAACAAGACTTTGCTCAAATAGTATTAGATATAAAAGAAGCCTTTAGTGAATTAGCCGGGGGCCCAATGAAAGAAATACTTGTATCCTTAAAAGAATGGATGTCTAATGGAGATAATATTAGAGGTTTATTTAAAAGTATTGAAGTCACTGCTGGTGTAATAGCAGGATTAGTAACAGGAAGACTGTTAGGTGGATTAGTAGCTTCAACAGTACAATTTGTTCTTCAAAAGAGAGCATTAGAAGCTCAAAGAAATGTTATGGCTCAATTAATAGCAGCTGAAAGAACAAAAAGTACTATAGCAGCAGCTGAAGCTGTAGCAAAAGTAACAGCAGCAGAAGCTGCTACTGGTGGATTGGCAACCCCAGCTATTATAGGTGGTATAGCAGCTGTATTAGGTGTTGTTGGTGGTTTAATAGCATTAAGTGATGGAGCTATTAATCCTAATGGTGGTTTAGTAATTTCAAAACCTGCTGGAGATATGTTAGTACCTGTAGCACAAGGTATTAAAGGAGATTATGCTTATTTAAGCACAAATGGCCCTCAACAAACACAAGATGCTATGGTAACTCCGGCCGCAGCCGGCGCGGTATCTGCACCTTCTACTAATAATGCAGAGTTAGTTGCCGCACTACAAGCTATCGCATCTAACACAGCAATGTCGGCTAAAAAAGAATTTGATTTTGATACATTTGGAACAACTCAAGCTACAAAAATGGTTGGTATTTCTGCTTAATTTAATATTTATAATAAATAAACACTTAAAAACATAAAACTATGTCATCATTATTAAATCAATTATCATTAACTGGTAGTGTATTGTCATATAATAGAACAACATTCACTTCTAACACAAACATCCCAGTAAACCCACAAGCAGATATGGGTATTAAAAAATCTATCCATTCTAATGGGTCTCCAACAGATAGTTACTCATTAAATGGTACTAATGCAAATGGAGCACAAGCTATATTTAACGCTTACAATGACGGATTAAATAACCCACCACCATCACCTTCAGGACCAGGATTTGCAGTCCCAGATTTAAATGGATATGTTCCAGATTGGAATTATACTGCTAATACTCCAGAAGGTGTAAGTATTGTAAGAGGATAATATTATGGCTTTAATAGATTTATTACAAGCTACTCAACCATCACAATTGCCTACAACAGGCTACGGAAATCATTCTCTTAATATTACCAATGAGTCATATGATCATGGAAATGATATTCCTACTAACCCACAAGCAGATGGTATTTTTTCACCAGCTAATAAAACATCTATTCATTCTGATGGTGCTATAAATAATAGTTACTCATTAAATGGCTCTAATACTCAAGGAGCTCAAAATATATTTAACGCTTATAATTTACCCCCTGGGTTGTTAGGATTGTCTTCAAACCCAATCCCACCTCCAGCTATTTTAGATTTAGATGGTATAAAACCATCACCATCATATTTTGCAACAAATAGAAGTAACACAGATTTTGAATAATGGGTTTAAAACATTTATTAAATACTAATCTATCGTCTTTTTACACAGACAATCCTTTACAAACACAGTTTGCTAATGGAGGATTAGAACTTACTGATACTAATGCTTTAACCCCAGGACCAAGTGAAGAAAGTGCATTTGGAATAGGAATTGTTAAAATCCCAGGTAATATTAAATTTAGAAGTATTGCTCCAAAGGTAGCAGTGGATGGTGCTGTAGGAAAATGGTTCCAAAAAATTGGCATAAAAAAACAAGTTGGAGCCTTAGATACACTTTCTTGGAGTGATGGTTTAAATGGAGCTAAAAGTGATTATCCATTAATGTGGAACAATATGGATCCAATTAATGAACCATTTAAACCACCATTGCAAAGTACAATATTATTCCAAACAACACAAAATTTAATTCATAGTGCTGTAGATGGTGTTAGGGTATCTAAATTTTTTAACCCGTTTAAATTTCTTAACCCTGAAGAAGTACCATTACCTGAAAATCCAAATTGGATTGATAAAATATCAGAAAAACTTAATGAAAATTTTAGTAGTAATTATCTTATATTTAAAGGTATTCAAAAATCATTAGCTTTACAATCTCCATTAATAAATGGAGTTGAAAGAGGATTTAATGTAGCTAATCTTTTACTTACTGCTACTACTCAAGGCATTGGAACTAGATTCCAAACAGCATATAATGCTCCTCTTACTGGAGTAACTGATATTAAATCTATAATAAGACTTGATACACCAACTTATATAAACATAACAAAACAGAACGATTTAAATAAAACAACAACCAACGGAAAAACCAAATATGACCTCCCAGGCTCTAAATTACCTGGATTATATATAAAAAAGATAGCTGGTTTAAATTTAGGTGGTGATGATAAAAATAATATAACTGTAGGTGACGGAGATAGTACAACTTTACTTCGATATTATGGAGGAGCAAACGCACCATTTGGAGCTATTGGTTTTACAACTATTACTAGATGGGAATTTACTAACACTAAAGATATATTAACTGATGGTGCTCTTATTTGGAATGCTTTCACAGACACAGCTGCTAATCCAAACTTACCTTCTTCAGAACAAGCTCCTAGTATTGGTAAAACTGCTAATATTTTAAGTATATCTAGATATACAAGTTTTAATAAAGAAAATCAACCTGGTAGTGGTAATGGTTATGGGATGAGCCAAGGTGGTCCTCAAACATATAATTCATTACCTAAAGATGATAAGTTAAGAGTCAATTTCTTAAAATCTACAGCAAGACAAACTGATTTTATTAATTCTCAAACTAATTATGCGTTAGATGAAAATTATAATAATACAAACTTAATTAAATTTTCTATTGAGATAATAAATAATAATGTTTTAAATAATGCAATCGGAGCGTCAGAGTTTTTATATTTTAGAGCATTTATTGATCAATTCCAAGATTCATATAAACCAAAATGGGACGGATATAGATATGTAGGACGTGCTGATGAATTTTATAGATACAGTGCATTTAATCGAGATATAAATTTAGGATTTACTATAGCTGCTTTCTCTAGAAAAGAAATGACTCCATTGTATAACAAAATTAATAAACTTGTTGGTATAACAGCTCCAGATTACTCTACTGCTGGTCTAATGAGAGGTAATATTATTCGTCTTACAGTAGGAGATTATTTAACATCTGTACCAGGTATATTAACTGGGATATCTTTAACCCCAATATTTGAAGCGGGATGGGATATAAATAGAGATAATGATGGTAATGTATTAACAAGAGGAGCTGTTGGGTATACAGGTCAATTACCTATGGCTATTAAAGTAGAC
>Ga0181348_1001220_pt1 | contig 11309 bp, 14 predicted proteins | sample Su13VDMM110DN_FD_130092 | JGI IMG/M metagenome (GOLD analysis project Ga0181348, IMG submission 130092) | Freshwater viral communities from Lake Michigan, USA - Su13.VD.MM110.D.N | ecosystem: Environmental > Aquatic > Freshwater > Lake | place: USA: Michigan | collected 2013-07-16
ACGAAATTTTCCCAAAAAATTTCCTTCTAAAATATCAATTAAACTATTTTTAGTTTTTTGATCAAAGTAAGAAACTTGTTCAATAATTTGCTCTTCAGACATTTTTAATAAATCACCAGCAATTTTATTTAAACGAACTTCGTTAAGTAGTCCTATAAAATTTGTTTTTGTCATTTTTTTTCTCTTTTTTTATTTGGTGGAATTTTTAATTTTTGATACAACAGGATTTACAAAATCTTTAATTTTTGATACAACAGGATTTACAACATCATCTACCACCTGGTTACCCAAAATACCAGGTACCTTGTCCCAAACCTCTGATTTTGGTATTTTGTTTGTTTTACTAATTTCATCAACTTCGTGGCTTATGTTACCAAGTTGAGCGCCGCTAGCCAAATCACTTGCTACAGTTCCAACTTTTTCTATTGCTTTACCGGCTTTGCTTAACATTTTCACACCTTTAATTGCTGTTCCCACAAAAGGAACTGCACTTACAAGATTTAAAAAAGCATCTAAATTTTCGCCACGATCATAGGATCTTTTAGCACTATATAACGCAGGAATAGTTCCCCAACCTGGATATATAGAAGCAGCATCTAAAACAGTATCCACACCACTGTATGCGTCGTTTTTTACACCGAGAAAATCTGTTTGACCCTTTAACGCCTTATCTTGCGCTGGATCATCTCTTGGTGCATATTTGTCAGTAACTTTTTTTACTGGATCTAATCCACCTTCAGCACCTACAACACCACCTGCACCAATGCCGAGAATTTTCGGCGCTGCAGCGGTTACAGCGTTGGAAATTCTACCAGCTATACCTATTCTCTCATTAATGTTAGTATTTTTTAATTCAGGATTTATTTTAACTGAATAATTTTTTATAGAATCTTTTATTATTTTTTTGTTTATACGATTTTCTTCTACAATTTTTTGTTTAATTTCTTGATTCCTAGTCATAGTTTTTTCTCTTTTAGAGTTTGGTCTAGGAACATTAACTATTTCTTTTCTAGCTTCAGAAGCATCTTTTGTTTCTTCAACTGTTATATCTTGACCAGCATATATTTTATTTGGATCTGTAATTTGTTTATTTTTACGCATTAATTGATCAACAGTGGTGCCTTGTTTTTTTGCTATAGAAGTTAAAGTATCACCCTTTTCAATCTTAATTTTTGTATTCATACCTGTTTTAGGTGCCATGTTGTTGTCAGTGCCAACTCTCGGTGATTGTGCTCTCGGTGTCATATTTGATGGAGGTGGATTACCATCACTTGGTGCAGCACTTGACCCCATTTGTGGTTTGTTACCTGGACTCATAATACCAGATCCAGAAATACTAGAAGTTTGTGGTGGTCTGTTACCTGGACTCATAATTCCAGAGCCAGACATACTTGAAGCTGGTGGTTTAGGATTAGCTAATTTCAATGGGTCTAATCCCTGAGCGTCGGATTTAGGTTTAAAAAGGTCAACGATTTTATCTACAGTATATGGTTTTTCTGAATTTACAATTGGAGTGTTAACTACTCTTTTTACATCATTGGATCTGTCATTTAAATCTCGCTGATCTGGTTTTACTGTATTTGCAACTGGAGCTGGAGTGTTAGCTGATTTTACTACAGTAGCTGGAGTTACAGCCCTTTCTCCCGAATATCTTTCTTTTAAAGATATTTCTAATAATTTATTTTTCATTTCTTCAAAAACTCTACGATCATTAGCCATGTGCACATGACTTGGTACATTGAACGTTCCAATATTCCCAACGCCAATCGACTGTCCTGGAGTTAATCCGCCTAAACCCATAAGAAAACCAGGTGCTTGAACTTTAGTATTAGGAGTATTAGGTGCTTTAAATTTAGTATTAGGAGCATTTTTAAATTTAGTGTCAATATCAGTTTTAAGTTTAGTGTCAATATCAGTTTTAAGTTGAGTGTCAATATCAGTTTTAATAGTAGGATTATCTACTTTTATATTTGGAGTTTCTGGCTTAACCTCTGGCTTAACCTCTGGTTCAATTTCTGGCTTAACCTCTGGTTCAATTTCTGGCTTAACCTCTGGTTCAATTTCTGGCTTAACCTGTGGTTCAATTTCTGGCTTAACCTCTGGTTCAGGCTTTGGCTTAACCTCTGGTTCAGGCTTTGGACGAATTGGAATTTCTGGAATTTTTGGGAATTTTATTTTAAATTCCAATAGTTGTCTAATTGCATGTTCTGGACTAATATATTTTTCTGACATTTTATCTACCTTTTGAAATAGCTCTTAGCATCCAGCCATGTTTTTCATGAATATCAATGCGTTCTTCTAAGAAATTAACAATACCTATTTTTTTTGCAACCTCAGCCAATTTATGTGCATCTTCTAATGTTTCAATAACTTTTTTATTATCTTCTTCTAATTTACGAGCCATATTAATAGCTGTTGGAATATTAACTTCATCTTTTACCTCTGATAATTGATAAAATCTACCAAAAGATCCTGGAGCATAAACGTCAAGTGTACGGATATGTTCTGCAATTTGATCTGTAGCAGCCCAAACTTCATTGTATATTGTAGCAAAAAATGTATGATAATCATTGAAGTTTTCACCTTCAACGTTCCAATGATAATTGTGTGCTTTTAAATAGAAACCAAATGAAGAAGCAAGAACTACCTTCAACGAATCTGCTAGTGTGTTATTTTTTTCTTCAGCCATATTATTTTCCGCCACCTAGTATGTTTGACATTGTTCTGACATGCTGTCTATCTTTTTCTTTTTCGTCCTCAGGCAATTCGTGATAAGGAACGTGCTGCGCAGCATTATAATCAGCTTTAGGGTTTCTCTTCATCCACTCATTATGAATGTGTTCAGCAGCATCTTCAATATTGCCTTTATGTTTACGAATAGCCACTAATGCAGCTTTACCAGCCGCAACATTTTCCTTTTGCCAATCAGGATGTAGTTTGTTAAAAGGAACATTAATATTACCTTCAGTTCCATCGCTGTTCTTTTTTACTCTTTTTTTTCCAGTATTTCCAGGATCAAAAGAATTTCTCCAATTGTCATGCTGTATTGATGCAAACTGCATAACAGCATCATGTCCTTTACCTTCAGCGATAATGTATTGCTTAAAGCTTTTCATATTAACAATCCCATGCTCTACGTGACCAATAATTGGCGCTATCTTTTTTATTTAAGTTACCTTGACCAGCTGATCTAGCACAATATGAACGTTTTCTTGCTGGTTGATTTTTTTTAATGCTTAAAATTGGATCTCCAAAACGCACAATTTTGGCATCACCATCTCCATCAAGATCAACATAAACTGCTGATTTCTTTGGCCCATCTGGAGTTCTAAAAGGTTTATTTAATGAAACTTTTCTTCCTTTATAGGTTGCTTCATTAACTACTTTTTTAATTGTGTTTATTGTTTTTTGTACTTTATTCTCGTTTGGAGTGTCTTTTTTATAGATGTCAGTTAATGACTTTGTACCATCAAAACGTGAAGAAGAATTTGTTTTATCTTTAGAAATTGATTCAGAATTATATTCTTCACCATACATAGCACGATATTTCTTAGTATGCTTTGACTCTCTCGTTTCAGCAGTTGCATCGCCTGGAGCCTTTTCATAAGCTGAAGGATCATCCCAATGTTTTTCTCTGCCCTTTGCAAAGTGAGCAGCACGAGCTTGATCAGTACCACTTTCGCCAGTTGTATATTTCTTTGGTAAACCAGTTTCCTTGTCCTTTGGAACTTCAGGTAATCTAGCTTCTCTTAAATCTTTATCAGCACCGTGATATGTGCCTTTGCCTTTTGTAATGTAAGAATTTACACGAGCCATTCCCCATTGCTGTGGGGTGGTTCCAGGACGGTGCCCAGTTCTCCAAGCAGCAACGCCTCTAGAGTAAACTTTCTTCAATGTGCCTAATGAAACGCCTGAAGCTTTTGCTTTCTTTTCAAGAGCAGCAGACTCTTCTAATTCCAATAATTCGAATTCTTCGTTTTGGGCGGAGCGGATAGCAGCCTTAGTTGGTGCACCTTTTGTTCCTGGTTTTCTCATTCTTTCATCAGATCCAGCTTCAATTCTTTCACGTTTTGCATGAATGTTTGCCCACAAACCTTTACCTTCATTTAGTAAATCGTAATCTAGATCAGAAGCAAAACCACCAGATATAAATGAATTAACGCGATCAAACGCGAATTGTTCTTTTGTTCCTTCGAACAGTTCTGGTTTCCAAATTAAATGACCTCTTTTATATACTTCTTCAAGTATATCAGTAGAATAACCAGATTTTTGAGATTTTTTATAGAGAGATAGCTTTTGTTTGTTAGTGAAATGTACGACAGACTCAACCAAATGATTGTCACAATCTAGCTGAGATTTATTTTTAAAATTACTAAGATCTAAGTATATAATACTCATGGAGTTTCCTCTTGGGCTTATCCTATTCATTTAGCGAGTCTGCCGTAGCCTTATCGCACTAACGCATGTATTTATATTAATTGATTTTTCTCTAAAAGAAATTCCATAAACCCTTTAAATGAAACAGATTCAGTTAACTTCATACCATTTCTAGTATCATCAAACATGTCTTTAACATGTTGATCTTTCATTGTTTTTGGAGCCATATCTTTAAATTTATCAAAGTCATTTTTAGATGCAGCGTTTCTCATTTTAGAAGCTGAGTAACTGACAACACCACTACCATCTTCATTCCTGTTTACACCAGCTTGTTTGAACTTGATTTTCATATCATTACCATAAAAACCATGTGCTGCTTTTTGACCTCTATATCTCATAGCCAAATCGTCAAATGCATCTCTATCTGAACCACGAACAATGGTTACATCTCTATAACCATCAGAGTACGCTTTTGAAAGGTGGTGTAACAGACTAGGTTGAGAAGGCGAAGAAACTCCGAAATTAACTCCAGGAAATGCTCTACGTGCATGTTTTAATTTTTGCACTGGCGATAATGGGTTTTTCTTTGAATCTTGACTATGTGATAAAATAATTTCATGATCAGCTCTAGTTCTTTGAGCTTCGTTTGTTGTTGCGTTAACAATTTCTCTGTGACCATCATGAATTGGATTAAAACGAACAAATGATAAAACTTTTTTTCTTGCAATAGCTTCATTAAAATTAAGTTCTTCATTAACATTAGATTTAGGTTGTTGTTTAGCTCCACCAATTGCACCCATGCCAGCAAGATTAGAATGAGCGAATCCACCTGGAGTTTGATCAACAATCTTTGATTGGTCACCGCTTTTGCCAGTAACAACATAACCTTCGTGACCAGTTGCGTCACCATTAGGCAATTCAACAGTTTCTGAAGAATTTTTATTCATAACGCCAAGCAACACATGTTTTGCATTTTGAAAATGACCATGCATGTCAAGAATATTTTGAGTATCTTTTGAATTTGAAACAATTTGCTGCATTAATGCGGCGTGTTTCTTTGATTTTGCATCTTTAGAAGATTGAGTTTTTACTGAATCAATATCTTTTTTAGCTTTATTATTTAAAAAATCTAGATATTCTCCAACTTTACCAGAACCTTCTTGACCACCCCTAACTCGAGAGTTGATGAATGTAGTCATTGATTCGCCATGACCTGTTAATGTATCGTAAACTGCTGGTTTAATTCTGCTGTAAGATTTGCGAGCATTTTCCATATGTGTTTCAAATGCTCTTTGTTCTTCAGGTGTGTAATTTTGTGGGTTGACATTCAAAGTTGGGTCATAGTTAAACACATCTGGGTGATCAACAAACTTAGTTCTTTGTTTTTCAGAGATTGGTTGAGCTTCGCCTTTCTTATTGAAGAATGTATGAATTGCAACACCAACTTTTGCATTTGCAGCTCTTGCTGCTTCAGGTGAATCTTTCGCCCATTTATACTTCAATAGATTTGGTTGAGCTGAAAGGTGTCCGCCTTCGTCTTGTAATGGCTTTCCTTCTCCACCGAACAAGAAATCACCCTTATACATTTCTCCAGGGTTCATATCAGTTGGAAGAATTTTATGCGCATGATTTAATACCTGCGTTAATGCAGAAACTAGACCTGGAGCATGACCGTGGTTTCTTTGTATATCTTCTTCAGTGTAATTAATCTTTGGATTCTTATTGAATAATGATTTTGTGGCTACAAAAATTTTACCATCATTATCTCTACCGATGTGGAAAGCAGGAGCACCATCAATTTTCTTTTCAACTCTTTGTGGAGTGCCTCTTCTGCTACCAATCAAATAACTATGTAATGATCTTAAAGTTGAATCAGTAAGGCCAACTCCCTCATGCCCATATAAGGCATGTTCAGTTGAATGAGGCAAATGAGTTTGCTTTGCTTCTTTACCAGCAGCTTCTTCTTCAGTAATATAAGTTGTGAAATTTAACATTATTGTTCCCTTAAAACTTTTTACCACCATGTTCACCTGACCCCATTTCATCAGGAGTAATGTTGACTGGAGCTGGTTTTGATTTTGGTGTTTTTAAAGATAATTTAGTTGTTCCGTTCATGCCCTGCATTGGCCCAGATGTTCCTTTGACACCATGAGTAATTACAGGATGAAATTCATCACTTCCATGATGACGACCTAATATTTGAACACTGATGCCAGAACCACTGTGAGGTACTGCCTTAAATTCTGCATAATTATCTAATGAATTTCTAACATCATCTTGAATGTGACCGATGTGATGATCAACACCAGAAGCTGTTGGTCTAGTATGCAATCTGAAATGATCAAATTTTGTTTCTGGTGAAACTAGAGAAACAATTGTTTCTCTAAGCTGTTTAGAATTCATACCAGCATAACCATTTTGCCATACCTTTGCAATTTCTCTTCTGGTTCTTAAACCAGAACCAACAGCAGCTACAGAAGCTGGTGATGATTTGTTTGCTTTAAATTCTGCATGGTTAGCACCCTGTGAACCAGTAAACCCAAGATCTCTTATATTTTGTTGGTGTGTATTATATAAACCTGTGATAGATCCTTTTTTTAGACCAGCTAATTGTTCAATACTATCTAATCCAGGATTTCTTAAATTTGGATTTTTTTGTGTGCCGTATTTTAATGAAACACCAATTGGTCCTTTGTTGGTTTGCAGCATTATGTCAGCGTCTGAATTTTTATCTTCAATACCAGTAAATGATTTATGGTCTGATTTTTGAGATGTCCAAGCGACCTCATTAATTGTATGATGACCTTGAGAACGTAGATAATCTCGAGCACGCTCAGCTGCTTGGCGAGCATGCGCATTAATTTGGTCATACATCCCTGGATTTCTTTTATCTAATTCTTTTTTGATATAATCATGAACTCCTTGTGGTGAACTTCCGTTTTCGTCGCGATAGTGAGTTAGGAATGCAGCAGGGTTGCCTGATTTATCTGAACCATGTTTAATGTGCGAACCAGCAAGGATCTCAAACAATTTTCCTTTTGCATCATTAAAATTAAATTCTTTATTTTTAGCACCTTCAAACAAAAATGTAGAAAAATTTAACATCAATTAGAACCTTTCTTGGGCATTGCTGAATATCTAGTTATATTTACATTTCCTGTCTCGGGGTCATGTTGAACATGATGACCATGGAACGTGACATTTGGAAATTGTTTTTTTAATTTTAACATTCCTTTGATATTGTCTATTGAATCGTCATACAAATTAACTTCTGACAATCCTTCATTTTTAATAGCATTAGTTATATGAGCAGCTTTAGTGTCGGCGGGTTTTCCTTGCATATTACCAGCTCTACGAACATGTATACCTGTTCCTGGAGTAATATCAATACCATATTTGTTCATGTGTCCAGCAAACTTTACTTTATCGTCTAAGTCGCCTCTGGCAGTTAGCATCTCAACATTTGCTCCATTACTCTTCATCGCTTTCATTTTAGCAATCATACTTCTGATTGGAGCTGCTGAACGACCGAAAACTTCTGAACTTTTAAATTCGTTAAAATCGTAACTGTGATTATCTGGAAGTTGATGAGAGTTAAACTCTTGATTTGATAATGTTCGAACTCTTTTACCAGTAGGATCTTTAACATGAACTCTTAGCTTGCTGTGATCGTGAGCGAATAAAGTTTCGTCAATATCGAAATAGTGTTTAGACTTTCTCGAAATTTTCTCTTCTGTTATAAATTGATTAAAACGGAACATATAGACCTCAAAATATGGCTTTTAACTATTTATATAAAAGGAAAGGCGAGCCTTTCGACTCGCCTTTATAAACGATAAAACATGGTCGGGCGGAACCCCACCGATTTCTCCCGACTATTCCGTGACCTTCATTGTGTCTCTTGCCTCTGCGTTTTGAACGCTACATGTTTTAATCATAAACATATTTAGTCAAAATAAAATTTTATTTTGAAGTATTTAAGAAAAAAGTTGGTGTCCAACCATCAAATCCACCACCAAGATTAAAATGTCGAAGAAATTTTCTAGCTTCTAATTTGTCAATAAATGTTTTTATTAATTGATTTGTTGAAGTTTCCCAAATTTCGAAACCGTTATTATTTTCTATAATTTTATAAGAAAACATCATCTCTCAATTCCCATCTAAGTTATCTCCGTTATCACTTATTTTATGCAATGCCTACATTTTCATTATGAGACACGATCTTAATGACATTATCGACGCGAAAACTGCGCCATGCTTTCTTATCCGTACAATATACTACCATTACGGCTTCATTGATCTCACGCACTTTTTTAGTGCTGAGTGGTTCTTCATGTTTTGCTGGAGGAAGCAGATCTTCCCTAAGAGTACAAGGCATGATCCTCTGCTCTCCATTAACTTTGGTAAATGTAACTTCACATAGTCCTTTCTTCAAAAAATTTTGTATCTCAATCTTTGTCATCATTAAAAGATATCCTCCTGCTTTATCTGCCCCCATTGATTTTGAAGAACATACTTTACACCGTTGGGCATTGAACTTTTTTCATCCAAATAAAGATTACGTTTTTCAATGATCGTCCATTGGCTGCGAGTAAATAGTAAATCCCATATCCATTTGATCATCACTTTTGCTCCACCATTACTCATATTATTATAGCTGTTTTATTAGAAAATGTCAACCACTAATAACGAGCCATCACCTGTTATCCCATTCATAATAATCACCCCCGAGATACTCATCCTAGTTTGATCCCGAATGTTTAGCGGGTGCGACTCGCGCATTCTTGACAGGAACGTCATGGTCTTTCTCCCCCAGCATAGCAGCGATATCTTTATCAAACTCCTCTGGCGAGTAGTCTGGACAAAGCCGCATCATGTTAATACGAAACGATGTAATCAGGATGCCTTGATTTTTCCGGTATCGCTCGATCTCGTCAATCGCTGGTAGGAACACATTAGAATAGTCGTTTCCAAATGTCATCAGCAGATCATTGCTCCGCTTCAGCGTTACTATGATATCTTCTTCCATCACTCACACCTCCATTGCTAACGCCGTTGTTCATATTATTAATATAAGGTATTATGATAAAAATGTCAACAAAAATTGGTGGTACTGGCAGTACTCTAACCATTGAGCTACAGGTCAATGATAAAAAATGATGCAACTGTTATTTTAAGGATAAAATTTATAAAACTGATCTTTTACTTCTTAAATTTTACCGCTTCTTCTGATCCACTAGTGGTGTTACCTTTACTGTAGCTATGTGCGCCTACTCCTGCAAGGTTTCCGTCTTTAACTATAAGATATTCGTTGCGAATTGGGCGACCTTCAAAATAACATTCTAAAACTTCACGTACACCAGCAGCATATCGTGTCTGAGCACTTAGGCTAGTTCCGCTAATATGCGGAGTCATACCATGCCATGGCATCGTTCGCCAAGGATGGTCTTGTGGTGCTGGTTGTGGAAACCAGACATCTCCTGCATAGCCTGCTATGTGTCCAAATTCTAAAGCACGAGTTATAGCATCTCGATCACATATCTTTCCACGAGCCGTGTTGACGATATAACTACCTCTTTTCATCTTAGCTATCATAGCATCATTGAATAGATGTTCAGTCTCTGGATGTAGCGGACAATTAATGGTAATAATATCTACATTCTCTACCATATCTTCTACTGTTGCATGCCAGGTAAGATTGAGTTCTTTCTCAATTGATTCTGATAGACGATGACGGTCAAAGTAGTGTAAATGTACATCAAACGGTTTTAATAATCTAAGCACACGAAGACCAATACGCCCTGCTGCCACAGTACCAACATGCATACCTTCGATGTCATAGCTGCGTTTAGCACAATCTGCGATGTTCCAGCCTCCAGCAATTACCTGTTGATAACTAGGAATATAATTTCTCACCAAGCTCAACATCTGCATGACCACATGCTCAGCCACTGAGTTTGAGTTGCAGTAGGTAATCTCTGCTACTGTTATACCTCTTTCCATAGATGCCTGCAGATCTACATGGTCACTACCAATACCCGCACATAATGCTAATTTTAGTTTGGGTGCCATGGCAATCCTTTTTGCTGTTAAATACGCTGGCCAGAAAGGTTGGCTGATCACGATTTCAGCATCATGTAGATGTTGTTCAAATTCTGAATTTTCACCATCTTTATCAGAAGTTACCACCAGCTCATGGCCAAGGTTTTCTAAATATTTTCTTAAACCAAGTTCACCAGTAACACTACCCAATAAATGTCCTCTTATAAAATCAATTGCATGGGGTGTTGGTAAGTTTTGACCATCCGGGTATTGCAAGATTTCTGGAATATCATCTCTCGCATAACTGGTAGGATATCCATTAATTGGATCATCATATAATACGCATAAAATTTTTGACATGTTTATTCTCCTAGGTTAATTTATAGTTTATTTATGATGTTGTAATCCCATCACTTACGCATCTTTCATTGGGCTTTTTTTTGAACAATGAGGGCAAGTTAATTCTTTAGGAACCCAATTATCCATCACAGCAATGCTCCACCAGCCCTTACACTCTTCACATGTGAAATGTAAGATGGTCTCCTTGCTCATCGTAATGCCTTTGCCGGAGTCAGAAGGACCATAAGGACCTAACCATGGTCCGACAATCTGTTCTTGCACCATGAGATCGTCACGGAGAGGTTGGGTCATATCATTACCTTAAAAATCATTATCCTGAGGTGAGGTATCTTCTGTATCAAAATTCAAATTAAACGCTAACTTGCTCGTCAATGCGATAGCCTTTGATCGCCAATCACGCTGCTGGAGCTGAGCCTTTTCCTGACTGAGTTCCAACTGTTCACTTGCTATCATTATAACAAAGTCTCGATACTTTTGCAACTGTTCATTTTCTTTGTCAATTGCATCAGAATAATTACTCATTAAACCAA
>Ga0181348_1001221_pt1 | contig 11306 bp, 11 predicted proteins | sample Su13VDMM110DN_FD_130092 | JGI IMG/M metagenome (GOLD analysis project Ga0181348, IMG submission 130092) | Freshwater viral communities from Lake Michigan, USA - Su13.VD.MM110.D.N | ecosystem: Environmental > Aquatic > Freshwater > Lake | place: USA: Michigan | collected 2013-07-16
ACCTGTCATTGATTCACCTGCAAGTAATGTTACACGACCTACTGGTATACCACCATCAAACTTACCTGAAATTAACGCATTCAATACGTAGCTTCCGGTATCAATCCAACCATCAACTAAACTAAGGGAATTTTTATCCAAATATGTAGCATAGGGATTGATTTCATCTATACTATCGAGAGCAGCTTTTAATTCTTTATCCATACAACTATTATAATCTATAATCCCCGTTTATCCACAAAAAAGCTACAAGCGTTTCCACTTGTAGCTTTGTTATTAATTGATACCAATCTAACGATCAGTCATCAAACAATTTGATAACGGTCGGGTCCGCTTGTGGTTGTTGAACTAGTTGTGGGTTTGCAATACTTTGATATTGCTGAACAAGTCTCGAATCAAGTTTAACTTCACTAACTGCAGTAGACTTTTTACTAAAGCTCCAAACGTTTGTATCTTTATCAGCAATAAACTCGCTAAACAATAGTGGTAAGGTTTGTACTTGTAGCTGACCATTTTGTGCATTTGGCTGTACGTGGATAATTACAGGTGTCTTTAGTGTAATCTGATCAGCATCTTCTGTAAGAATTTCTCCAACAATAAAGCGGCCAACATGATCAATAATAAGTTTAATTTTTTCGTTCATAGTTTAATTTAGACTCTATAAGTTACAAATCAACCAAACAAATCAAACAATTCTGTTTGAACTGCCTCTCTCGGTTTTCTAACTCGCCATTGAACTGCATCATAGAATCTTTCAACGGCTGAAAATAGAATCTTTTCAAACATCTTTTCATGATCAACTTTGAAATATTGATTAAATTCTTCAGGGAATGTATTTTTAAACCCAATAGTTTCAAGCATATATTTATTAGGTGTTTCAAGATATATGTATCGCACTTTATCCCCAGAATTAAGTTGTTCGTATTTGTTATCAAGTTCAAATTTTTCAAGTAACTGATTATAAAAATAACTAGACTTGACATGAATTGGCATACCTTTTACAGTTTCAAAATCTTTACACCTACCAGCATACTTATTATAATTTTTTAACCCCATAACAAACGCAATATCTTGAATCGGCAAGCTTTTAAAAATATCATACGTTTCAGTTAGTACTTTATTAGTTTCAACTTGAGATTTAGTAGTCATCATCGTCTCAATAATTTTCTTAGCATACGGTTTGATTGCTTTAGGCATTGTCGTTCTCACAACATCAACACCAGTATACTTATACTTACTACAAGCAATACCTTCATCATCTAATACATGTAATACATATCGTTTCTTTTGTAAAAAAATACCAACATCACAAATACTTTCACGTTTAAAAACAAACCGACAATCTTTTGAATTAAGATTTTTCTTACCCCAAATTTTAATTTTATCATTCAAATAACTTTCTAAAGCTTTAACGTGGTTATGGGTATATTCAGTTAATTTATTATTTTCATCGATAAAGGTATTTTTATCATTGAATAGAGGTTTAATTGATACATATGAACTATCTGTATCATTATATACAATCGAGTCTTCCAATTTTGAATCACTAATACCCACAACATTAGCTTTTAAATACTCTTTGATGAGTATATTTGACTCTTTAATTACAGCTTGACCAGTTAGTGTCACAGAAGATGCAATATCATCATCACCAATTGGTGCTTGCTTATTTCCAAAATATCCATAACACGAGTTAATCAATACCTTCACACACATCTGATGAGCATTAAGTTTATCAGCCATATCAGATGCTTTACGATATTCATCGGTACCTTTTTTAAGCTTACTCATCTCCACTTTATATTTCTGAAGTTCTTTCTTTACTTCTACACGCTTATTATAAAAGTGATCAACAAATAATGGTACAATGCCTTTAAACTTTTGAGTAAATAAAAAGTTTGCTTTTGTAATTGCAAGATCTTCAGTTCTAATAAACTCTGCAAACTTCTCTTTAGTCATATCAAATGACTTACCACTTACATGACGAACTATAAATGTATTATCATCTTTCTTTTCAAACTTACCCACTTTAGTTTCAGGTGATAAATTTAAAGAGATCATCACGTTTGGATACAAAGAATTAGCATCAAATGAAATAACTTTCTCTTGAAACCCATGCTTCGGTTCTGCAACATACGCACCAGGATTTACATTATCTGGATCATTACGAATAAACGTAGAAATAACTTTACCAATTTCTCTCGATTTGATACACAATGCACCATTAATTACAGTTAATGTACCCATTGCTTGCTCAAACGTACATAAACCAGCATACGATAACATTCTTAATAAAGAAAGATATTGCAGTTTTTCTTCAAGTCTAACAACGATATTAACGTCTTGAATATTGTAATCTACAAACTTATCCCACTCTGTATCAGTTAACGTTGCAAGTGAAACACCACCTAAATCAACCTTCTTTTCACCAAGTTCAATTTCACCAATATTATCAAGCTTGAAACTATCTTGCTCTTTAAAACAAAAACGTTTGTAAATATCGATATAGTCAATAATCGAAACACCATCTATATAATATCTCTTTTGTTGCAACCCAAACTTACCCATAATATCTCTAAAATGTACTCGACCTAGAGGAGAAAGTTCTTTCGTATATTCTTCACCCAACAGTCTTGTACAACGATTAATGATATAAGGCATATCAAAGAACTCGAGGTTCCAACCTGTAATAATATCAGGATAATCCAGCTTGATATAATCAATAAATTTTATGAATAATTCTGGCTCCGTTTTACAAAATACAAAATCTACATTTTTATTCGTACCGCAATATGGCTTAGTACCAAATGTAGTAAACTTTTTACTTAAACTATCATAACAAGTAATTAGAGTTACCTCATGCGTTGGATCTTCTGGATTAGGAAAACTATCAACAGAATAAGTTTCAATATCTAAAATACATAACTTGATTGGATGTTCTGTAAATGAAGGTGTCTCATTATCTCTCCAAAACGTCTCAAGTAAGTATTGCTGAACAGGTGGAAGATTTTCAAATACACGACGAACACCACTATCACGAATCCATTTGCTTCGTTCATAGCTATTCCGAAATACTTTCTTCTTAAGCTTTGTATTATAGATTGACGTAAACTCTCCCTTTGTATCCTCTACATACAAGTACGGGTCGTGAGATACATTACATCTGATTCGTTTACCATCTTTATCCCAAGTAAAAAGCTCAACCGAACGGGTGTTGTTATTATAAAAACAATTTCTATATGACATTAGACCTTATTATAGTGTCTAATTCCATTTAGTCAAGTGTTTTCTTTTATCACTATTAAATGGTGTAGTATATGCTTCATGTACACAGCCGATATTGTCGTGATTTTCTAGGAAGCGAGTTTCACCAACTGCTCTCATATCAAGAGACATTTTACGATATTTTGGTTTATTTTTCAATGTTGAAGCAATCATATCAAGTAGTTCATCACCTGAATTAAACTTCAACATTGCATCCTTATATGTAACCATGTTTTGACAAATAACAGGTATGCCTAAAATACAAGCTTCAATATATTTGATATCAGACTTGGATTTATTAAATGGATTATCCTGCAAAGGTGCAATCATCAAGTTAATATCAAGTTCGTAAATCTTTTTAGGATATTGATAAAGTGGTTGCCATGGATGGAATTCAATTTCACCTGACTTAATATATGGACCAAGTGGTGGTGGAAACGCTCCCATAAACACCCATTGATATTTGTGTCTAGTATCTATAATAGCTTTGATGACATGCTCAAAATCATCCTTACCACCTGTTTTATTATCTACATCATAATGTGCACCAGAACCTGTATATAGGATACGAGGCTTTTTATGGTTACGATCAAGACTCGTACAAATTTTCGAATGATTAAACAAATATCCCATCCAGAAGAACGGAGGGAAGTTTGGAATAACAGTAATTTCTTTTTTACCAGTCTTTTCCATATATAGCTCTTTCATGTAGTCACATGTAACTGTAACTTCATCAGCTAAATTAATAATATCGATGCAATTTTGTCGAATTTCTTCTGTATCAAAAGCAAATTTAAATCTATTATAATCTGGAATACACTCTTTAAATACTACATCATCAACTTCGTAAATAATTTTAAAACCGCACTGAGCTTGAATTGTTTTAAGATATTGAATAAACTTCTTTTGTTCAGAAGTAGCTTGTCTTTGAATTTTAACAGCAGCAACACCTTCATACCACTTTGGATCAAATATCATACATGTATTTGATTGTGATACAATCTGCTGATTTGCATTAAGAATCTGCTCAGGCCATAGTACACGCCAATGCCCACATCCACTATAATCCTATATCTTCGTTTAAACTCGTTATATTTAAACCGCTTTCGCTGCTATATGTTTCCACATAGATGAGACTATATCATCACCCAATGGGTGTCTCCCGTTTCGATACACTTGTATCTACTCGCTTCCGCGATAGTCGTTGAACGTTCTTCTTTCGAAGCTTCGCTGCTGATTGCCATTTTAAAGGTTTCCAGCAATTAAAGAGATTTTTCGATATTAATTTCTTAATAAAGGACCAATTATTTAGCCAGATAGTTTACAACTCTCGGTAAACTATTTTCAGGTGGTAATTGAGGTTTAGGTGGTGGTTGCACATCACCTCTGAACTTGGCACCGTTGGGTGATACAAATGGTGAAACAAAAGGGCTTGAATGTAAGCTAATCATATATATATATTAAAGTTAAAAAATTAAAAAATCAAGATTAAACCCTGCTTTTTCGGTACCTTCTTTTTTTGCAATGTTTTGTCCATAAAACTTTTCCATTGTGTATGTACTTTTTACTTCCACAATTAAATTATCTTTAGGTATATATAGATCTGGGTAGTAGATTTTATTTTTACTGTTAAATGTATATGGTATTATAGGTACATTACCTTTTCCTGATATAATGTCATCAACTTCATAACCAAGTTGTAATAAAAACTTAATACCTTTATCTTCGTATCCTTGATAAATAAATTCCTTACCATTTATAGTAATTTGCTTATATTTTTTACCTGATAGTTGCTGTTTGTAATAAACATCTGGTACTTGCATAACGTTACTAACACCATATTTTTTATATACACTATCTTGATGCTTTTGTTGTAAAACTGACCAACCACCGAATTTATTAATAATTGTTTGCTTAAACAACTCTGTTGTAATATGTTTAAATTGTAGTTGTTCTTTTTTATCACGTACAGTTATACCGTTTTCATTTAAAATCCGAATAATAACTCCATTATCAACTTTGTACTTTTTAGCAATATAATTTACACCATACCCATAATTATATATATTTTTAATATCAATTAATTGGTCTGATGAGAAGGTATACTGAACCGTTGTATTTCGTGTTAAGTTATACCTACTTAAATTTCGTGATTCTTTTGGAGTTCTAAGTTGTAATCCGTTTTTTGTTATAACACTTTTAATAGTGTGTACATTAACATCGAATTGTTTTGCAATTTCTGTTACAGAATGTTCTTGTTGGTATAAATGAATAATATTGTGTTCATAACCTGTAATATTTTTATGTTTACTGTACCAGCTTAGTTTATTTTGTACACCCATAATAGTATTTATGGTTTTGGGTATTAAAATTTATGTCAAATATCTATAAAGTCAACACGGGTTGTAATACCTGCTTGCTTTTCTAAAAAGATTACTTCTCCCGTGACGGCTTTAATTGATTCACTACGATGTGAAATAATGTAAATACTCTCGTTATACTTATCTGCACGTTCTTTAAGAATATCTACAATTAGTTCAATACCTTTTTCATCAAAAGATGAATCAAGTAGTTCGTCATAAAATACAATATTGTATTGTACACCACCTTGCATTCTTCTCAAATCGGAAAAAGTAAACAAACATGCAAGATCAACACTCTTACGTTCAGCACCAGAGAAGTTAAAATATGAACAGATTTTATTTTTATCGTTTACAATCTCTTCTTCGAAAAATTCATTAAAATAACAAATCGCATTACTATCTAATTTCTTGAGATAGTAAAGTAGTCGGCTATTAAGAAGCTCAAGCAACTTATTTACAATATAAGATTTAACACCTTCTTCGCTGATGATATATTTTACAACATCAAGCATTTGAATTTGCTGTTTCTTTTGAATGATAGTTTGATCTAGATCACTTAAACGTTTTTCAGTATCTTCAATAATACCATCAAACTCAGTTGATGTATCAGTAACCTGGTTAATATCATCCACCAGTGATTCCTGCCATTTTTTAATCTGTTCAATCTTATCTAAAATATTTTTTTCTTCTTGATGAAGAAGTTTATTTCTTGCAATTTTACCTTCTTCGTCTTTTAACTTTTTAGTAACAGCTTCTTTCTTTTGCTGTATTGAAATAATTTCATCTTTAGTTGCTTTGAGTAATTTAGTTAGATTATCGATTTCAATCTCAATCTTAACCTTTTCTTCTTTAATATATTTTGCGTCGTGATCTTTAATTGATCTTAAACACACAGGACACTCTTCTTGGTCTGTACCAATCTTTTCATATGTGCTTTTTAAAGTTTTAATTCTAGATGTATATTCACCAACTAGTAAATTTTTATCAGTAATTACACTTTCACACTTTTTAATACCAGTTTGTAATTTACTGATATTTTCTTGTATTATACTAACATCCCAAAAAACCATTCCGCTAAGTTTAGCATCCAGTTTATTCCATGTATCATCATTTTCTTGTTGACGTTGTAAATACACCTGATGTTTTTGAGCACGATAATCTAAAATTTTCTGTTTTTGCTTTTTATAATCAAAAGTAGATCTATTAACTTCAGAAAATTTTGCTTGCTCGAGGTCATACTCTTTTGATACAGTATTATATTCACCCCTTAACTCAGAGATCATCTGACTAAACACTTCTAAACCAAAAATATCTTCAATAAACTTTCGTTTTTCGACTTTATTTTTTGCCATAAAAGGAATTGCATTATTAACAGTCATAATAACACAATTTTGAAACACTGATGGAGTTGCACTTAATACATCGCAAATATATTTGTTTGTATTTGCAATAGTGTCTCTAGTTTTATCAACACCATCTTTATAAATCATAACCTTTGATGGGTTAAGTTTACGTATTAGTTTAAATGAGTTATTACCTTTTGGTGATAGTACATCAAAATCAAGTTCAACCACAGCTGTACCACCTGTAATATTATTGACAATTAAATCTTTTTTGATCTCTCTTAAAGGTTCACCGAATATAACAAAATATAAACTATCAGCAATTGTTGATTTACCAATAGCATTTCTACGATCAGGTTTATCTTTATTGATACCTGTAATCAGATTAATACCCTTGTTAAATTCAATAGCAACAGGTGTGTTACCCACTGATAAAAAATTTTGAAGCTTAAGACTTTTGAATATAACTGATTTCATGCGTTAGTACACTTCTTATACAAATTAAGTGTATATTTTATTATAGAATCCTTTTCGTCAACGTCAAGTAAATTTACAAATTCTAAAATAGCATTAGGTATATCAATACCTGAAAAATCATAACTATTATTATCTGTTAAAATTTTATTATAGTTTAGATCGTAATCAACAGTTATACTGTTTGGTGCAAGCTGATTGATGACTGTGTATAGTGTTGATACATCGTCTTGATTAATATTTCTATCAATCTTCAACTTCACAAAATTATTGGTAATTTGCATCTTAATATCAGATGTAATTGTACCAGCAGCAACCATTTCACTTAGGGTAATTTTTTTATACTTAGGTGAAATATTATTCGAGGTAAATTCATACGATAAATCTTTGAGATCTAATACATAATATCCTTTAACGTTATCACAATCACCGAAGTCCATTTCAAATGGATTACCAACATATAAAATTGTACCAGCTCCAAACATTCTTTCATGTCTAGTATGAAAATGACCTGATAGAGTTAACCCAAATTTTTGTAATAATGAACTTGCTTTAATACCATCATCACAAGTTTTTGAAGAATTCATTTGAAATGATTCAACCTCGAGATGACCAAAACATACATCTCCATTTGATACAGAATTAACATCAAATCCCCAAGGTAAAAAACTTAACGTTTTACCAAAACATTCAACAGACCTTGGTGTATCAATAATGGTAACATTATGTCTACCTTTCATAAGGTTTAATGAATGAACATCTGTTCTATGTTTGAAATACAAATCGTGATTACCTGTAATGATAATCAGATTAAACTCTTTTAACATGTCAAAGATTTCAGCTGATACATTTAGCGTATCTACAGATATCTCACTACGGTTATGATACCAGTCACCGCAAAATATAATGTCTGTAATTTGCTTTTGTCTTAGTTCTGCAACAAACCACTTACACCAATTTAAGGCTATATCATGCCATTGGTTTGAGTTATTGTGAACCCCTAAATGTAGGTCTGAAAATACTGCAACTTTTGAATTATTGATCATCAATATTATAATAATCTGATTCTGAATCACCATCCTCTGGCTTGATATAAATGTTACAACTCATCTCAGGATCAGTCATCATTGATTCATACACTTGAGCTTTATATGCAGTGATAGTTTCGTGGTGTTTTTTCTCTTTTTTAATTCTATTAATGAATGCATGAAATGCAATTGTAGTAAAATATGAAAAAGGATTAGATCCGGTGCTAAAATCGAACTTTTTATTCTTTAATGCACCATACATCTTAATAAGAGCATCCCCAATCATGTCATCCTTGTAGGTATAATTGATAAACGATGGTAAAAAACTCAATCCAGTTGCAATTTTCTTAATATACAACCCGAGATTTTCAGTCATCACATCTGAATCATAGTATTGTTTAAGCTCTACCTTAAATTCTTCTGAATTTACATAATGTTGCTTCTTTTCTTTCGTTGCCATACGTTATTATAACGTTGTACCCTTTTAAATCAAGGCTGTCTTATGTTTTTTTCTGAATATTCAATTTGTTCTCGTTGGTAAATTGATTTTCTTGCAAGGCCATGTTCAATACCATAGTGTAAATTATCAATTAAGTCAAAAATAATCAATTTATTCTTGGATGGATGTAGTCGCAACCCACGGCCGATAGATTGAACTGTACGAATAAACGCTTTACCACCAGCTGCAAACATAATCATGTGTAGATTTTTGATGTTTACCCCAGTAGAAAATATTGAACTTAGTGCTATACACACGACATCATCGTGTTTTTCAATCAGTTCCTTAATTCTTTCCCGTTCCTCAACCTCAACTTTCCCTTGAATAAAATATACCCTCTTCGAAGTTCCTGAAAGTTTTTCCAATAGCATTTCCCCATGTCGGATATGGTTGACTAAAATGAGGATATTCTTTGGGAACTTTTGAGCAATTTCCTTAATTGTATTGTTCCTAAACTCAGAGTTGTATATAAAATCCAACTCATCCTTATATTTCATTTTAGGAACTCGATCGTAAAACATGTTAATGCACTTCACATTAACATTAACAAGGAAATTTTCCTGTCGTAATTCAAAGGAATTCTTCTCATATATAACGGGACCTAACTTTCCTAAAACTGACCACTTATCACCATTGTTATCTGGTAATGTTCCTGTAAATCCATACTTGTGTGGTGTAGTCATTTTAGATATGATCTTTCCTGATACTTCAGCGGAACTCTTATGACACTCATCAACAACTAATAGGTCAATGTGTTTCAACCACTCATTTTCCTCAAATCTCCGTTGAAGTATTGACATGTTAACTACGATTACATTAGCTGTAAAATCAGGTGTGGTATTTCCTGTCCATTTTGTAATTTTAAAACTTATACCGTATGATAGGAAATCATTAAACGTTTGAGTAACTAATCCTAAATCTGGAACAACAACTAAACATTTAAAAGCATTTTTGTTAGTAGCATTCAAATAATAGTTTTCAATTAACGCAGCAGTTGCAAGTGTTTTACCAGCTCCAGTCCCCATTAAACAAATACCACGACCGGTCTTAAGAGCTAATTTAACAACATCGACTTGGTAGTCTCTTAAAGGTTGACCACTTGCTTTAAGTGTGTTGTAGAACTCAAAGTCATACTGTTTACTCAAATAATTTGATAGTTCTTTTGTAATAATAAGGTTATCATCAATGATTTGATTTTCATGGAGGTATTTGTTAATTTCCCAAAACATTCCAATTTCACATTGACCTGTTGGTGTTATAACATACTTGCGGCTTGGAATAAACTTGTTCTTCTTTTTCATGAAAGAATGTCCAGCATATGGGTAACTGAACTGTTCTCTAATTTGTTTAAACAAGTCTGTATCACACTGAAAGATAAGCTTATTGCCTTTTAAATCAAACTTCATCATAATTGCTCAAGCTTATTAAGTTCAATAATATTTTTAATATCAAATCCCATCGAGCTCATAATCTTTTCAACTTTTTCAAGGTACTCAATCACATTGGTAAGATCACGTTTATTATCTTTAATGTTAGACATTTCATCTTGTTCATCAATTAATGTTGAAATAACTTTATCAGTAAGATGCATCGGTGCTTCTTCTTTGATTTTAACAGATAACTTCTTTTGAAGCTTTTTTTCTTTATCGTTAAGTTTTTGAAGTTCACTCTTTGCTTCAATAAGTCTAGCAACCCAATAATGCTTTCTTGCGGGTAATCGCAGCTGGGTTTCTTTAATGTTGAAATCGTTGACAACTAGATCCTTTTCAACCTCTTCCATATATTTACGAAGTAGACTCATATCTAAATATAAATACAATTAACAATATGTCAACATTTAAGATTGCATTTTTAACATTATTACAAGAAGATAATATTGCTGGGGGTGTGGGTTCTGTATTTGGTGCCGCAGTTGGTAAAGATGGTGGTATATATAATCCTAATGAAGGTAGATATACTTCTAATGACTCAATATATGCACCAGGTGATGCACGTCTTCCAAAAGCAATTGGTGGAGTACAACGCAGAGGTGGTATAAGTAAGGGTAAGCGTAAAAAGCGTAAATCCAAATGATAGACTTAGGACACTGGAAAACAGATATTGAAATACCCGAAGATCCATTTGGATTTATCTACATAATAACCAACAACAAATTAGGTAAGCATTATGTTGGAAAAAAGCAGATGAAATCAGTAAAAAAGATGCCGCCTCTTAAAGGTAAGAAAAATAAACGTCATAAGGATATACAAACTGACTGGAAGACATATACAGGTTCATCAAATGTTTTAAACGCTGATATAGAAAAGTACGGTAAAGATAACTTCACATTCACTAT
>Ga0181348_1001225_pt1 | contig 11276 bp, 16 predicted proteins | sample Su13VDMM110DN_FD_130092 | JGI IMG/M metagenome (GOLD analysis project Ga0181348, IMG submission 130092) | Freshwater viral communities from Lake Michigan, USA - Su13.VD.MM110.D.N | ecosystem: Environmental > Aquatic > Freshwater > Lake | place: USA: Michigan | collected 2013-07-16
ATCTCACCGCCAAGCTTCGTCGTGATCTCTGTCATCGCTTGATCTACATTCCAAAGATTGTCGTTCGGTGTAGTTTGACCAGCCTTGACCCGTTCGACCTTTTCGGCTTCCTCGCGAGAGATGGAATGCTTCTCGGTTCCAATCCCGGCATTCTTACACGCAATCCCAATCGCCGAAGTCTCACAGTTTTCAAGTGCGAAATCCCGGTTCACTCCACGCTCTGAGATTACTTCGTTCGCGTGACCTGTAACGAATGGATCCGAGTCGGCTTCGGTTCGCCATAATTCGGCTCTAACGATGAACCTTGTGTGAGTGGCTTCAACGATCGAAGTGACGATCTTTCCATCTGGATACTTAATCCAGAACATCTTGATTCTCTCGGCAACTGTGGTGTATTCGGACAGATTAAACATTTAGGCTCCCTTGAATTGGCTGAATGGATTTGACTTGATCCCATATTGTAAAAGTGCCGTCGTAGCTGACGAGATACGCGCAAGCTGTACACAGATGGCGATCGACATTCGATCCCTTGCGTGTCTTTTCAATCGTCCACTCGGCTTGTGTCTTTGACTTTTCTTTCCATTGACCGTACTTGTCTTTGCCGTGTGCGGCTTTACAGTAATCGCACCAGACTCCAGGAGTCGCCTTGCGAATCACTTGACAGCTCTGAGAAGGTTTGTGGACTTGCCCCGTGAGTAGCCTTCTGCTCGTCCGGTGTTGTAACCCTTAGACCAAGCCAGAACAGCGACTCCGAGTGTGATTCCGATGTAGATAAGTACCATAATTGCGAACGCGATATTCCCTGACATTCTTGCTCCCTTGATCCGTTGTCGTCGGATCTGTTTTAAGTGTCCGCCTTAATCCTCTAGCTTGTCAACGATCCCGGTGTGTCTCGGCGTGTCGATACCAAAAGATAGGATTTGATAAAGATAATCCACGCGATTCTCGATCCGATTGATTTGATCCTTCATTGACGCTCCACCGTTAGGCGAGAGCTCTGACATTACAGATCGGACGATGACTTTCGTTGACGCATAGACGGCGGCAAGAACCGAGATTATCAGTCCAACAACCGCCGTCCATTCGCCGATTGACATTACTTTTTGACGATTCCGAATGTCGCGTCGTTCGGATTACAGAATCGAATCAATACCGGAACGATTCCGGCGACAAGTCCCATCGCAATATCTTTCGGGTTTGTGTTGCCTGTCATATAGACAGCCAATCCACCGGCGAGAGAGCTGCGAAGCCAAGAGACTAGAAGTTCTTTGACCTTGATCATTTTTTCTCCTTAACTTTCGCAACCTTTGGCGGAATAAGTGGAAAGTCCAATTCCGACGGTACGAAATTTGGTCTCCCGAATCCGACGATTGATCCGCCGGTTGTGTATTGCCGCTGTTTAATCATTACTTGTCCACCGTTGCGCTGAGATGATTTCGCGTCTCCGGTGTTGCCTTCGACGGTCGTGATCCAGCCGTCTCCATCTTTGTCGGCTTTGATAACGATTCCGATGTGTGAGATCCGATCGACTTTATCGTCCGGGAAATCAAAGAACGCTAGATCCCCGCGCTTGGGTGTGTCATGCCATCGACCTTTGACTTTGAACACTTTAGATCCGGCAAGGGTTGAGACCACATTCGGGATCTTGACTCCGGCTTCATTGGCGCACCACATAACGAAAGAACCGCACCACGGCAAGCCATCGGCTCCGGTGTGTTTTCCGTACTTAGTCAGATTTTCGCCCTGCTCGACATAGCCAACCTCTGCGAGTGCGACTTCGATCAAGCGTTGAGCTGTGTTATTCGTAAAGGTTGACATCGTGATCCGCATTGGCGCAAGTCCATCGATAAGTCGTGACATTTAAGATCCGCTCATCGTGACACTCTGGATCTGGCGCGTGGAATGCGTCGGCTGTTGCGTCGTAAATCATTCCTGCTCCAGCGTAGTTGTAGCGAATGCGATTGTTGTAACTTGTGCGAACCCAAGTCTCGCCAGTTTCGGCGAGCATTCGATCGCTAAATGTTTCCTCGTCTGAGTCCATCGTGACAATGACTTGTGTAACGATTCCGTATTCGACTTTTGCGTAATGTGCCATTAGAAGGTGATCGTCCCTAAGCTAGAAGCTGTTATTTGATACACGCGATAACCGCTTCGACTTGGCTCGGTGTAAGTTAAATTGGTAAGTGTTGCCGCCGCGAAAGTGTCTGGATAAGCGATGATAACAATACCCGAGCCGCCTGCCGCTGGAGTACCACCGAAGTCACCAGTAGCACCGCCACCGCCGCCGGTGTTTATTCCACCTGCCGTTGGCGGCGTTCCGGTGTTATTAGAACCATCGCCGCCGCCGCCAGTTCCGCCTAAGCCTTTTGTTCCAGTAGTTAGCCGAACCGAACCGCCGCCGCCACCTGCTCGCGTAGTTGCCGTTCCATTTATGCTAGAGCTTGTACCGTTGCCACCATTACCGCCGGCGGTATTTGTGCCATTAGCACCGACCGCGCCAGCACCGCCGCCGCCACCGCCGCCGTATTGGTCGGCAGTCGCACTATTTGATCCGCCAGCGTTGCCTTGACCTGCCGGTGTGGCCGAGCCGCCTGCTCTTACTCCACCGCCGCCGCCACCACCGCCTCCGCCAGATCCACCATCTCCACCGACTCCACTACTTGCCCCTTCGGTACCGCCGCCACCGCCACCGGCGCTGGTAATGCTGCTAAAGACGCTAATTCCACCTGTACCGCCTCTAGCGGCTGGACTTCTAACTCCTGCGATTCCGCCTGCTCCAATAGTTACACTTAAAGCGACTCCACTAGATACGGCAAAACTTGCGTTCGTACGAAAGCCACCTGCTCCACCGCCACCGCCTGCGGTATCAGTACCGCCACCGCCGCCACCGGCTATAACTAGATATTCAACGGTTGGAGTGCTTCTAGCTCGTCCAGCCGATGACATAATTCCAAGAATCGGGCTCACGCGATGTCGCCTACCACTAGCCAAGAATTAGCGGCTAACTTGATACAGGTCGCCGCACTATTGGCGACGCGTAATTTAGGAGTCGCACTTGTCGCACCTGTTGAGATCACGGTAGTTGTTCCGGGTGTGACCGCTCCGATTGTCGGTTGTCCTGCTCCGGTGATCCAAAAGAAATTGACTTCGGTTCCGACGGCGAAGTTGAATGTCGCGTCGGTAGGGATTGAGAATTGTTTTGTTGCCGCGTTGTTCATTGAGAACAGATTGAATTCATCGCCAGAGGCGATCGTGTAATTGTCGGTCTTGGCTGTGTAGCTTGAAGCTCTGGAGAGAGCTATCGCGCCAGAAGTTCCGCCGCCGGACAAGCCCGATCCTGCCGCTGTGGTGACGGCTGTGATGTCGCCTTGATCATTATTGATCCAAGTGAATGCCATGTCGGTCGCGGAAGTCTTGGATAGGATCTGTCCAGTTGTGCCACCTTCAAGCTGTGACATCGACGAATCGATCGCCGAGCCAAGTGAGCGGATCGCGGACGCGCCATCTTTGACAAGTGCCGTGTTGTCCGGTGTAGTCCAACCGAAATAGGTCGTCGTTGCCATTTTCCTTCTTTCTTATGCGACGATAAAAGCGTCGTCCCAAATTAGTGTACCGGATAGGGTGTTCCAAGTTTCGGACGCTGAGACATCAATCCATTTCATCGCAACGATGGAGAATGGAAGTGGTGAGACATTGACCGAAATTGTGAGAGTGTTGAAGCTGGCTGAGAATGTCCAGCCTTCGACAAATCCTTGAAATTGGCTGTCGTTCATATTTGGCGGCAGATCGTCGATCTGTACCGGGAGCCCCATAAATATCGAAATCATCGCGTCACGCGTTGCGTCAGAGATTTCGGGATTTACTAGCTGATAAGTAACCCGATCAAGTTTGGCTTGTGGATAGGCTCTGAGTTCAATATATCGATCGGCTTGATCTTGTGCGTCAACCGCACCGCGGACGGTCGTGTTGACGATTGCTTTAAGAGTGCCATAGGTCGCGATTGATGTCGCGTCAGCCGATGTCACTTCCGAGCCGTAATTGTTGCCGTAAGTAAGAACGACATCATTCTTAATATCTCCGGCGCGAGTTGATAATTTGATTCCGACCGCTTGCGCTTCGTTCGCCGAAAGTAATGTGTACCCTTCGGCGGCTAGATAAGTTGTTCGGTGATCAGAATCAGCGTAAGAGATCCGACCGGAGCTGTCCTCGTAAAGATAACCAAGTCCAGAGCTGGCAAGTCCTGCGACAAGTGAATAAACATCGGTAAGCGATGAGCTTCTTTGATACAGCTCAAAATTGCCCGGAGTGTCGATTTCACCAAGTCCGTTGTTTTCCGCACCGTTCCAGTCGGTCGTCGGATCGTAAGTGTCCCATTGAACCGCCGCCGGGACATCGTTCCAAGTTCCAAGAAGTAAAGCCGAAAGGATTGTGTAAATCTGATACCCGTCGAAATCGTGAGACAAGACTCCAAGAGTTGTAGCCTTAGGAAGCCGCGCAAGGGCTCCAAGAGCCACGACGCGAGTTACTTGTGTATATCCGGTAGATCCAGACCTTGCGACCTCGACAGCGACATCAGACACCGCGCCGCCAAATATCGGGACATAGGTTCCGGTTGAGTCTTTGACTTCGATTGTGAGACCGTCATTGATCTCGACCGTAATCGCTGACTGATCAACATTGAGAATGTCGATGGAGCAGTAACCGGCGATCGGCTGGACATTGATGTCGGTTCGACCGCTGTTGATTGATAGATTGGAAAGAGTTACTCCGGTGTATTCGACCGAGTTAATTAAGACACGCCATTCGGGAGACCAGTTTGTCACACTAGAATTCCGGCTCCGCCTAGTGTTCCGCGTTGATTTGATTCGTTAAGAATGTCCACGATCTGACGAGCTGTGGATTCTGAATCGATCGCACCGTTGACGACGATATTGTTTGTGATCCCGGACGGCTGTCCCAAGAATGCTCGAAGTTGTTCATCGAATGCCCCGATTCCTTCAAGTCCAAGACTAGGAACTGACGAGGCGAACATTCCGACACTTGCCGAAGCTGTGGATATCGCCGGTGTCTCGAATGCGGATTGTTGAACTTTAAGTCCAAGACCTTTTCGGATTCGATTGATGTCATCTTGATTTGTCGAAAGAGGATTTCGCAAGAACTCGGCGGCTGTTTGAACAATAGAGACCAGCTCTTTGAGAATGGTAATTGTTGTGTTCGCGACCGCGTTAAGAGCTTTAAGAACTTTAATAAACCCGTCAATCGATGAACCACCGCCGCCGGTTCCGGCGTCAATAGTTGAGAATAATTTTCCAACCGAAGCCGCCATCTCCCGGAGATCCTTAGCGGCGGCAAATGCTGACTTCTGTGTCGCTGAAATTTTAGGCTCGAAAGAATCGACTCTAGCTCCTGCGTATGTCGTAGCGGCTGAAATACCCTTTTCGCCCGTAAGTCCAGCGATGAACGCATTGAGAGCCGGAATTCCTGAGTCCGTCATAAATTTTGAAAGTTTTTCTAATTGTGGCAAGAGTGCGAATCCAATAGTTTCTTTTGCTTCATCAAAAGCCACATTCAATCGATCGATTCGACCTTGAAAAGTTTGTGCCTCGTTAGCGGCAAAGCCCGAAAATGATGTTCTTAAAGTGTTGTAAACTAAATCAAAATCTTTTGTTTTTAGAATTGATTGATCAATCCCAAGCCCTAATCTGCCAAGAGCATTTGTGTTGCCATCGTAAGCCTTGCCTAAACTATTTGCGATTGCTTCCAGCGGCTTACCAGTTGCGCTAGAAATATCAAGAGCAAGATTTAAGAGCTTTGTGGCTTCCTCTGTATCTTTTGTGGATCTTATGAGTCGGCTGAAAGCTGGACGCAATTTGTCATCGGTAACGCCTACGGCAAGAGATGTCTGTGTGATATAACTTTCAACAGCCGCGATCTGATTGTTTGTCGCTCCTGTTGTATTTTCTAAAGTTTGAGCAAGAATTCTTTGAGCCTTTTCATCATCAAGAGCCGCTTTGACTCCATCAACGGCAGACTTAATTGCCAACGCACCGATTGCCGCTCCAGCGGCGGCGGCGGCTACTCCGACAGCTTTGAACGCACCGCCTAGCTTGTCGCCGAATGTGCTTGATGTGTCCTCGGCATTCTTTAGACCTTTAACGAGATCGGCTGTGTCCGCAAGGATCGAGAGTTTGAGTGTGCGTGAGCCAGCCATTAGTCATACTCCTTCAAAATGCGATCGAACGCCGATTCCCATTTTTGGATTAGTTCCGGCTGGATTGATCTAAGTGTTGGATAGATAAAATATCCGGCAGATCCACCGCCGAGATTCGGAGTTCGACGCGGAAATTGTTTGTATCGATTGGAACCGAATTCAAGTCCTGCCCATAACTTCTGAGTCGTACCACCACCGGAAAACTTTTGTGCGGCGAAGCCGAACGAGACTTCCCCGATCTTGGACGACTTCGCAACCCTTGATCCTTCGGCAACGCGCCGGACAGCCGCACCGGATACGGTTCGCCGTTGCGCTGTCTCTCTGACTTTAAGCTGTAGAAATTCTGCTAGGGCTGAGGATTCACGCTTGGCAGCTTCGATACCTTCATCGGACATCGCTTTGAATGATCGCGTGATTGACCGAAGTTCGGCTTTGTCATACGCGATTTCGACGTTCATTTCGCTTCTCCAATACTTCGATCGCTGTAAGAATATCCTCTGCCGTTCGCCATTCGCTCATCGGGATTCCGGTGGCTATTGCTAGCTCTACGATTACCCGTCCTAAGCTTCCGGCTGTGTGTCTTTTGGGAGATCATCTCCGATCGAAAAATCCGAGACCGTTTCACACCATATCTCGAAGGGCTTGACAGCCTTTCCGCCAGCTTCACGCTTCATCGCGTTCCACGCCAGAAATAGAATGTCATTGACTCCGAGATTGTTGTGTGCGTCCTGAATTGTTCGACCGAATTTTATTTCCCATTTCTGCCACTCCGGGACGCTCGCCGTGTGAACGACTGACTCCCCGGAGTTGTGTTCGACTGTGATTTCTAGCTTCATCTCCCGATCTCCCTTTTAGCTGAATGTGTCGGCTGGAGTGCCAACAACCAAGAATGATAGTGACAGAGTTTGAGCTCCTGGAGCCGCTCCGCCTACTGATGGATACACCGGCATAACATTGAACGCAAATACCGCGCCGGTCGTAGCTGTGAGGCTGACGGCAAGAGTTGTGTTCGGGTTTGTGTCGGCGGCTGTCCATAGTGCTTCGGATAGAGAGCTTGCGACTCCCCAATCTGCGAGCATTTCAACATCGAAAGTCCATTGATCGTCGATGTGTTTGTAAGCCTTGCCATCGAGTGTTTGATAGGTATCGATGACGGGCGCATTGGTAAGAATCGCGCTGGTAGCTTGTGCGTCGTAATTAACGGTAGCGATCGTCAAGACAAGATCGCGTCCGGTGATGACGGTCGTTGGCATTCTTTCTCCTTAGTTGGTTTGGGTGTAGTAGGTGGAGACATTGATATCGGACGCCAGTAAATTACTAGCTCCGACGGATGTAACAGTCGGACGCTCGATCTGTCCGACGATGTACCCTGACGGAATGACCGCCAGAATTTGAAGGATTAATTTTTCAAGATTGTCAAGAGATCCCGGATTTGAGTTGTACGCAACGGCAACCGTGATCGTGTAGTTGAGAAGTAATTTGATCGATGTCTTGCCGATGAGATTAATCTCCATATACGGCGATGACGGAACGATAACCACCGCTGGCGGAATAATTGCTTCCGGGACATAAGCATAAACATTCCCGGCGACAGAGCTAAGAGCTGTGGCAAGGGTTCCGCGAACATCTGCCGAGATCGATGAGGCTGGCATTCCTAGCCTACGATCGAATCGACATCGACTTGATTACCTAAGAGCCCGGAAATTCTGTTGTAAAGACTTCTGCCCATTCGGAACGGGCTCGGCGCAAAGTCCACGCCTTCGATCTGACCACCGGGAGCGACACGAGATTGAAAGACCTCGACGGAGACATTGAGAACAGCCGATTCGACATTTGAATTTCCGACATAGATCACGGCGGCAGCTTGTCCAGAGAGCGTCGCTGTTCCGGGTGGAATGCTTGCGCGAAGTGTTATGTCTGAGTTTGTGAGAGCTTGAGTAAAAATGTAAGGCGTTAGTTGTGTGTCGGTGACGGCGCGTGTGCCATTGAAAGTTGATGGAACGACTCCGGCAATTATGACGGATTGACCGACGACGAATTGATGAGGTCGTTGAGTCGTAAAGTAAGCGACATTTGTCTCAATTTCAACATGAGTGACGGCGACTGTGTGAGCTGTTAATAGCGGAAGGATTACTCCTTCGGCTGTGTTTATTATGTCGTCGAGATAAGCGTCATCGTAGAGAGCCGATGAGACGCCAAGCACCGATCTAAGCTGTGAAGCTGTGACGATACTTGGCATTTCATCTCCAATCTGCTGAGCCCGTCGGGAGCGGCGGACTCATGTCTAAGGGTTTTACTTATTGTTGCGGAATGCTCCGGCGGCAAGTTTGATCGCAACAGCTCCGAATGAATACACGCCGACATTGATGGAGCCGTCGGCTGATGATTCTGCGCGGAGTGAGTATTGGCTTCCTTCGTACCATGTATAAGCGTTCGGATTGACGATGATGATTGATCCGTCATCTGATCCGGCTGGAGCGGCGAAGTCCGCGTAGAGATCAAGACCGGCGACATTTCCACGAAGTGAAGTAGGAGTTACGACACCGGCATTGTTGCTTGGATTAGAAGCGACATAGATCGGAGTTCCGCCGTTATTTAGTGACATGGTGTTTGCCCATTGTGACGCTCCCATGATGATATTACGAGCGAAATCCTGTGTCCCTGTATAGACAGAAGCCGCACCGCGCGAGACGAATGCTAACAATTCGGCGGCTGTTGGGAATGTCGAAAGTGTAGTTCCATCGATTGACGCGTTAGCGACAAGGATTGAGCTGACATAGGCATTCTGAGCCTTAGCCATGGCCGCGACCATGTTATTGAGAAGCTCGGTATAAAAAAGTGGTGAAGTGCGTGTGAGCAATTCGACCGTGAAATTTTGTTGACCGGCGAATTTTTTGATCGGAACCGATAAGAAGCTGGACTCCATATTTGTATCGGAGAACGCTGATCCTTGATTTGTTTCCGCAACGGTTGGCGCGACTGTGATCTTTGGAATTTCAAAGGTCATTCCTGCGTCTGGCAAGGTTCCGCGAGAGATCGCGTCGATTGATGGACGGATTGTGTTTGATACTCCGTTGATGACTTCGGTAAGTTGACGAGTTGGAACTAGACCAGCCGAGTCGGTGGTGTTGTTATCTGCCGCCAAAATAAATTGACGAGCGTCCTCGCTACCGAGAGCCGCTTTGATTTTGTTTTCTAGATATTTTGGAGCTGAAAACTCCAAGCGTGGAGCTGTGTAAGCAAGTGGAGTTCCAGTCGCTTTGACATTCCGAGAGGCTTCAACCGTCTCGACGGCTGGAGCTTCGTTGACGATTGAGTCGGACACTTCGTCTCCTTCTGTTTGTGTTTCCTCTGACGGTGTGTCAGAAGCTTCGGGTGTTGCTTCGGTCGCGGCTACATCTGAGACGCGAGCTGATTTGAATGCTGGATTTGTGACAAGTGCCACGCCGACGATCTCTCCCGAACTGACAACCATCGTTCCAGCTTTGTCATAAGTAAATTCATTTGCCATAACCTCGACGGAAAATCCGTCTCTGAGTCCATCTTGTGCCTCGACGAGCGCGTCAGATCCGGCGTTTGTGTTGGCAATTTTGAACACGCCATCGATCGCGGAGTTATCACTTGAGAAGTCCATCAATAAACTTTTACCGATCGGTCTAGTTGCGTCATGCTCTAGGTTTAACTTGACCGGAGTCGGTGCGAGTGATCCATCTTTGAACATCACTTTTCCGGTTGACGCGTTAGCGGTCTCGTTGAAGCTGACAATTCGTCCAGCGATTGTGCGCTTGATTGAATCGGCGGCTGTTATCTGGATTGGGATTTCTAGTTTCATCGTATTAGATCCTCGTCTTGTCGGATTTCATCGACGCTCATCACGCCAATTCGATTGAGTATTTCGTAAATCTGCGCACGCTCTAAGGCTGATCCACGCAAGAAGTCGTCAAAGTTAAATCGGATAACCGTGTTCGACGCTACGAAATCCGATTGTGAAAGTCTTTCCTCGATCGATGTCATGATATTTCTAAGGCTAAAGTCAATCAGAGATTTCCGCTCAGAGACGGCGTTGGTATATGTGAGAGTATTGACATCGGCTCCCAAGAAGTAAGCCGGAATTCCGACAGCTCTGGCGCATTCCAGAGCGATGTACTGACGCGCTGAGTTAAGCTGTAATTTCTCGGGATCGAATCCAAGTGAAGTCAATTCGACATCGGCATTCAAGAACGCCGTCGCGCGTGTTGATCTAGCTACACGCCAAGCGTCGAGAAGTTTTGTAACACGATCTGCCGGGAGTGCTGTTCCGTTCGATTTTAATACCATCATCGGGACGGGTTCTTTCGCGTAAAGTAGAGCCGCCTTTTCAAGCTCGACCGCGCTGAGAATTGTGCGTCCTGCGCGATTGAGTAAGCCTTCGTCCAGTCCGTAAAATACTTTGAGCGAGCCATTTCCGAAATTGGGAACCGTCATTCCATCGACGCGATACCCGGTGATTTCTGTGCCTTCGGCATTGGTAACGATTGAGACGCGAGTCGGAGCGATTCGCTGACCGGCTCTACATCTGCCGTCCTCGGCGTAAGAGTCGGTCTGTTGTAAATAGCCGTAACCGTAGAACAAAATATCTTCTGAGATCCAAGCCCAAACAGCGGAACCGGGAACGCGAGGATCAGGTTGATTTATCACTCTAGGGGCTTCGACGCGTTCACCGGTTGACTTGATTCTCTGCTCCATTGGCAAGCTCGCGATTGTTGAGCAAATAATCGACCTTGCGCGACTGATCGCTGGGACGGACATCGCTTGAGCGCGTGTAGCTGCCAAATTACCGGCAAAGATATTTCGAGAATCTGTGGTGTTAAATGGTGCGAGATCTGCGGCAGAAATATCGATCGGAGATGGGATAGCGTTAAGCTTTACTTCTGGAACGCCGGTCAGAATTTCGCGCAATTTCATGCGCCAATTCTAAGCGATCTGCTACTCCTAACCGACGAGAATGTCAATCTCCGTCTCCGGGCGTGTCGCGTAATGTGTCGCAAGAGCTGACGCGACTGTCGCACATACCGCAACCTTAGAA
>Ga0181348_1001228_pt1 | contig 11266 bp, 9 predicted proteins | sample Su13VDMM110DN_FD_130092 | JGI IMG/M metagenome (GOLD analysis project Ga0181348, IMG submission 130092) | Freshwater viral communities from Lake Michigan, USA - Su13.VD.MM110.D.N | ecosystem: Environmental > Aquatic > Freshwater > Lake | place: USA: Michigan | collected 2013-07-16
ACCTGAATTTGAACTACCAAGTCGTAAAAACCATCTACTATGAGTTGATGACTCCTTTTCTCTTCCAAGACTCAACAACCATCTGTCACCGTTAAGTAAATGTGAACCAGTTAGTGTAATATTGAACGCATTAGTCGTAGAATTAGAATAGGCGCCGTATAAATTCACTGTTGTTAGATCGTCACTATATGAACCGCTTGGTGTTGCTACAACATTGAGTGTAAGAGCTTTTCCACTAGAGCCAGTAGTATAAAAACGAACCAATGATTCAGTTGAGCCATGAGATCTGCTTTCAGGATATCTAAAAACACCTTCCCACGTCCAAGAGCCAGATGTAAAAAGTCCGTCAGATGAAGCTGTTGATCCAACAGAAGATAATGAACCAGATGGTGTTGGTAACCCAGGCTCAGTTCTTGAACCAGAAAGATATGGTGATGTTACAACCCAGCTACCAGTAACTGCAAGCTTGCCAGTTGAATCTCTTCTTGGACGCCGACCAGATATAAATCCGCCTCTTGCTCCGCCGTATTCTCTTACTCTAATAGACGTGTCTGGATTTACGCCGAACGCCCTGATAATGCTCTTTACAGAATGAACGGTGCCTTTACTTCTAATAATCTCAGGAAGACCTGCAAGCATCCGCCTCCAAATTTGAGATTGAACTTCTGCAAGCGTTTGTGTTCCTTCTCCAGGATCTATACCAACATCATCACCGTATATCGAGCTTTTTAGATCTGTTGGTGTAAATAATCGTGGAAGCTCGAATCCATAGTTTCTTGCCTGTAATGGAAGAAATTGACTAGCAATCGAACCAGTTGCAGTATAACTAAGATTTTCAAACTTTGAAAAGTGGTCAAGAAAGATTTTGTTTTCGTCAAATTGCTTCGCCCAAATGTATAGAAGGCTTGATAAAATCTGTCCTGGGCCTATCTTTGTATCACGTGGCACAGTGCCTTCATATGGGTACGAATCCAAGAGGGGTCCTTGCTCCTCTTCAAATCCTTCTGCAAGTTGCCCAAGTACAAAGTACTGTTTTGGAACAAGCTTTGTAATAAGATTTGGATTTGTGTCATCATAAAGCGATCCGCTTGTCAATAGCTCAGTGTTTAAAGAAACGATAGTTGGAAAATCAGGAAACAAAACAGGATTCTCAAGTGATCTTTCGATCATTGCTGGTCTTCCGTTAGGCGTTGATTTTAATGCTGCACTAAAACTTGAAATTGTTGTATGTAATCCATTCCCGCTTGAATCAATTACAAGTGATGATTGAGTGTAACTACCAGACGGTTCATTAAACTTGTAGTAAAGTTTTAATTCATCTGACGGTGGAGCAGATGCAGAAAGCAATGATTCTATTTCGGTATATGTTCTTGCTTTATGAAAAACTTTGAATTCATCAAGTGACCCGCTAAAATTATTGGTGGGTAGAAAACTAAAACCAGTACCTTCGTGTTTGCTGCCTGTACCAACATTCAGCAATACACCTGATGTGTCAAAACTTGAAAATTCGTAAGACGTTGAAGATGAATTGATTAGTTTGCCATCAACATAAAGAAAAAGCCTGTTTGCGCCAGGTTTTCTGTTAAACTGCGCACAAACATCTACCCACGTATTTTTTGGTATGCTAGCGGCTACGTTAAGAGTAGCACTTCCTGATGTTGTGAAAAAGTTTAAATTAGCAGATGTTAATGACGAAGACTGTGAAAGAAAAAGTGAATACCCACTTGAACCAGAAAGTCTTTGTAAGATGCATGAATTGTTATTGGACTCGTTCGGGGCAAACATTTTGAACTGAAACGAGATTGACCCATGACCCGGGTCTAAAACTGCAGATCCATCATTGGTCTTTGAAAGATCCGGAAATAAACCACCCGCTATGTCATTGACTGACAAAGAACTGCTGCCACTAAACGCTAATGAATTAATACTTTTCGGAAATCGATCATATACTCTTCTCTCAAAGCCTGTTAGTGAATCAAGAAAATAGTTAATTTCTGCTGACGAGCCGTCAAATGGGAAGTTGTTGATGATTGTATCAAATGCAACGTTGACTGAAGCTTCTGCAGATCCAAAAAACGTATGATTTTCGAATACGTCCCAATCAAGCGGTATCTGTTGTGTTGAGCGTAATGGAGAGCCGGGTGGATCAAATCTAAATGACGAGCTAGCAACTGCAACATCAACAAGATCGATTCCTCTCATTCTTACATACGGGTTACCAACAACCTGAGAAGATAGGTTACCTATCATTTTAAAGGCAGCCATTAGATCGCCAGCATGAATGTGTAACCATTGTCAGATAATATTTTTTGTCCACCAGCGTAATTCACTCTATACTCAATTTTGACAGGTCTTCCAAATGGAATACTGTCACTGTAGAATTCAAAGAAATTGCCATCAGAGTCAAGTGACAATTTTGTGCCTGTGTCATTAAAGTCGATATAAATTTGACCGCTGTAAACATCAACAATTCTGTAATTTCCGATTATAGATGTAGGTGATCTAGCTATTGCAAATTTGCTTGCGTTTTCGTCGATCATTAGATCAAAGAATTTTGGTCTTACAAGAACTATTATATTTGCTGGCGCTGAGGCGGGGCCTGATGTTTTTACAGTTAGACTAGCCTCAGGGTTAATCTGACCAACAGCATCGACTTTATTCATTTCAAGACTACCACTACGATATACAACTTTTTCATCAAGAGATGTCCAGATCTCTTCAAATGTTATCGATCCAGATGTAGTGATGTGATTTGCTAGTGTTATAGAGCCACTAACAACGGTGGAATTGTTTGACGCAATAATAAATGGCGCGTAGTAAACTCCAGTGATAAATTGAAGTGAACTATCCTGAGACCCAGTAAAATATGCAGAGCAAGAACCAGTTGTTAGTCTAAGCAATAGACTGTTTGAGCCTGTTATTTGTGTAAGAGAGCTTCCTGATACAAGATTTGACCTTGATCCGCGAACAGTGTTTGAAATGTACAAATTACCTGATACGTTAAACGATGCGAACCCTCTGTCATCTATTTTACTATCATCGAAGAATACTTCAATACGTGGTCTAATAAACGCATTTTTTACATGTCTTGATGCAAATCTTTTTACGAATCTTGAAGTAGTGTCATCTTCTTGACTGCCGGTAAATGAAAGCCTAAATGAGCTTCCAGACAAAAGTCCTACTAAAGAAGCAGAAACAAACTCAGTTACATCAATCGAAAGATCTTCGTTTCCTAATGTAAAGAGTTGTGTTTTTTCAAAAGAGTGTAGCCCTAATGACGAACCAAAATTGCCAGATGTAAAGTAATCAACATTTTGTGATGTAAGGCCGCTGCCGGAGTTTGCTCCTGAGGCGTACCACGCTGCTGTGTCGCTTGAAGAGATAAAATTCGCATTATCAACATCTGAAAATGAAACTACATCTCTTCCAAGCCCTTCATCAAAAGGACTTCTTAGCGGAAACAGTGAAAGTGTAAAATTAGATGGGGCCGGCTGACCGACATTTACACTTGTTACTTTTAGCTTTGCACTAAAATTATTTAGATTGAGCGATGACGATGAAAGCGTTCTTAGTCTACCATAATCAAACGTGAGTAGTGCGCGAGAAAGCTCAATTGCACCTGTAATAACAGTCGATTCATCATAAAGCTTGAAAATGTCCAAAGTCCCAGCTCTACCAACGTTTGATGAAACTACTAACTCAGAATCAACTATTTTATTAGTGATGTATGTGTCTGCTGACGCAGTAACGATTACGAACATTTTATCATCCTGTTGAAACTACTACGTCAAAGTTTGGGTATCTGAGCTCAAAGATTGACCCAGGCGGCGCAATAATTAATCCTTTGATTATGTTTGAATTAATGTCAAAGTAAACGTCAGAATATTCTCTTCCGTCAACAAGTCCTCTCATACCCTGAAAATCAAGACGAGTGATTGACAAAACACCTGCTACATTGATTACAGAATTAATAACTTCAGAAAGTTGTATTGACTTGTCAATTTGATAGTTTCTAATATCAAAAGAAGCATTTACTGCAGAAATAACATCACGTATGACATTGTTCACGTTTGCATCGGGGGCTGGGACAACTGAAATATTGACTGAGTAGTTGATAACTCTTGCATCGACAACATCAATTGCATCAGAGATCAATCTATACTCATTTAGATATTTCTTGATGTTCTTTTTCAGTGTATCAGGTGACTGTATTAATCTGTCATTTTCATCTCTAGAAAGTATAAACAACTGAGACGCTAAAGGATTGTTTGGGTTTGAACGAACACCAGCTCTAAAAACTCTTCCAAATTTTGCTGGTATCGAATAAACTCTTGCGATAAGATCTGCTTTAGTTACGATACGCTGTTGTGCATTTCGTGATGCAGGAATCAATACTCTCATCTGATCGAGTGTAGGTGCTTGTGCGCCGCCTGTTGCAGGCACAAGATTCCTAACATCAAGTGAAGCCCTAACTGATGTACTGATTGATGAAGCAGAAGAATTTCTAAATTCTATTTTTACAGTTCTTATTGATTTGATTGCATTGACACCGACATTATGACTAGTACCACCACCAGCTCTGTATGATACAGTTAAGGTTGTTCCTGATGGTGAAATACCCATTGTTTTACTTCTTAAAAGTGAATTTGGGTCAAGTGAAAATCTTGGTATTGTACTACGACCGTATGTTGGGAGCGATAATTTTGATGGATCTGGGAAAACATCATCATCTGCGTAATTTGGGTCACCGCCTCCAAATTGTAAAGTGCTTCTTCGTGATTGTAATGATGTTGATACAAGAAATCTTTTTGGAGCAGGCACAATTTCAAGACTTTCTTTTACAAGATTATTATCATCGTCCTTATTTACAACACCCAAGAAAACAGTGTCTTGTGTAAGACTTTCTACTTCATACCAATTGTTTCCATCTGAATCTGAGATTGATATCACTTCACTTACGTCTGCGTTTACAAGACTAACAGTCCTGTACGGTTCATAGTTTGAGTTAAAAGTGAATTGTTCTGTGTAAACCTTACCAGAAACTACAACCACTTCTCTGCTAAGTATAAACGTTAGTGGGATGCCAGAAGAAGTAGTGTCACCAATTTGAACTTTTGCAAATAAATTACCAAATTTGTCAGTTTCAGCGAAGTCAAGGTCTTCTACTGTTGAGAAGCTTACGCCGTTTGTTGATTCTACAATCGTTCCTTCAAGAACTGTTGGTAGCGATGTTCTGTCAGGAACCACTATGTTTGCTGTTGTTGTAATAGGGACTTCGATGTAGAATGTGACAGTTGCTGTTGATGGAGACGCACCAACTATTTTTACGCCATTATTTCTAAGTAATCGTTCTATATTTGATACTTCAACTGCATCACTCCACGACAATTCTCTGAATTGGTGGTCAAGATAATATGACATGTTATCACCAACTGCAGCGGCCATGTCCAACATTAATCCACCAACAGATGCCTCACTAAAATCCTGTATTTTGTCTGGAAAGAACGTCTTTGCATATTTTAGAAGTTCGCTACGAAAGTCGTTGTAATCCTTTGCAAGATAACTTCTAATTGGTGATTTTTTATTAGCTGCCATTATCCTGCCGTGTATAGTGTGATTTCAATCTTTTTTTCAGTTGTACTAATGAGAGGTATACGATAACCTATTCTGACACCAATTCTTGCAATACTGTCACCGGGACCGGGCACGTTGAACGGTTCAAAGGTTTCAAGATTTACATAAGGCAAATATCGTGAAGCTGCAGAACGTATTCTTCGAACAGCCTCCATATCAGTGTCTTCACTACAAAGTTCAAACGTAAGTTCCTGCAAATTTGCACCAAATTCATAATCCATAAGTCTCTCACCCTTGTTTGTAAGTATGAGGTTTCTGAGATTATCTGAAATTGTATCTTCGACTTTATAGTGCATTTTTAAAAGACCGTCAGTGTTCTCTCCAAGCTCAAGAGGAGTTTTAATACCCACTGGAGGTGAACGAACTGTTTGAGCCTTTCTAGCTGCAACGTCTTGAGGAGATTCACCACTTGCCGTAAAACTATAAGTTCGTGGTGTTGACACGTTTTATCTCCTTCTTTTAATATATAGCGCTCGTCAAGTTCACGAAGACCCAGGTGATATTGTAGTGCCTATTACAGGACCCATTGATCCAGCTGCAGCAACTGCTATTCCCGGGTTTATCATTACTGTTATGCTTGTGACATAAGCATCTACAGCGGTTGCGATATCTGATGCTAATTTAGCTATTATAGCATTTTGGTCAGCGCCGGTTTGCATACCATCATCTTTCGCCTTAATGAAAGCAGCATTAATTGAGCTTTCCATGCTTGGTTTACCTGTTGCAATAATTGACATTTATTCTCCAAAAATTCTTGCTGATCTAAGATTCACTATTTCACTTTCTCTTGATTTCATAGCACTTTTTAATGAAGAGGCAGCACTATTAAGTTGTGGTGATGGCGCACCATATCCAGGTGTTGTATGTGTGCTTACGGTATCACAAAATGATGTTACATCGGCAATTATTGCCTTGAGTAAATCTTCTAGTTGTTTGTATTTCACATATGGTTGTGTTGTACCAGGTGCCTCTGGGTCTCCTTCTTCAAGACCACCATCTGTTTTTGAACGCCCAATGAATATCTTATTGCCAGTTATGAGAACTGTGCCGTCCTCAAGTAATGAAATTGCGCAATGGTCACCATCTGATGTTTTTTCACCCTCTTTGATTATTTTGATGGACCCATTAACTTCATGAGTTTCATCTTTTCTTGCAACTATTCTGATTTGATCAGATTTTAGAGCAATCGCAGAATTTGTTTCAACAAACGCCCTTATTTCTGTTTCACCGGGTGTGATAGGCGTAAAATCAGTTAGTGCAAGCCTGGCGTCGATATTTGATAGTGTAGACACATAAACTCTTGATGCGTCATCAAGAAAGTCTGGGTCACCTTCTGATTTTGTTGCTACTTTTTTCTTTCGTGGGTCCTTTGTCGTTTCAACAAACCCACGAGAGTTTGTTGTGACTTCTGGTATGGTTCTTAATTTTTCACTATTCGATATCCATCTAGCCCTACCAGAAACTATGTCTATCACTCCAGCAAATGGGAGCGGCATTACATGAGCGTTGCTGGTGCCGTCAGTCGGGTCTTCATCTTTGTTCCACCCTCTATCGGTAGACAATGAAATCATTGAATTATTGCTACCATGTATCACTAAATCGCCAGGGCGTCTAGAAATGCGTGGAACTGGCTCAAGTGCCTGAGGTGAAGTTGATGCTTCTTTGAGAATCAGTTCGTACTCACTCACATCAGTTGCAGCTTGTTTTAATGATAAATTTGGGAAATCATCTGCAGGTGGCGTAGAGCCAGGTGTAGTTTTTTCTGCTTTGTCTGCAGTCCCAGGACCTTCTACTGGCTGTTCCTTAGGAATTACACCCCTGTCGTAGTGTGAGTAATTAAGATCTTCTGAAATTTCATCACCATGAACACGACTCATCCAATATCCGACTTTCCTTTCCTCCTTATCAAATATGACCCACACAGTTTCGCCAATTTTTACTGGTAGCACAAAATGTGAAGAGAAAAATGGGTATGCAAGTGCTGCTGATTGACCTGCAGAATCTGCACCATCAGTGATTCGACGGACTATTAGAGTGTTTCTTGGGACTCTATCAACCTGCACTCCTGGGTCAATTTTCTTTATATCGGCACTAACTAGAGCAATTTGTGTTTGGTCTAGTAAGATTTTTGTAACAACTGCTTTTTCGAATGGGCCCGCAGGAGGTGCGGCTCCGCCAGATTTTAGCTCTTTTTTTGCGCTTAATGTTGTTGCAGAGTTGATACTAGCCACTAATCACCCGATATTTTGCTAAAAATATCATCAGGCGACAATTTTTCATTCTCTGTTGATGATTTTACAATATCAGCAAGTTTTAGAAGCTGTTCATTTGCCTTGCTCATACGCTCAAGATATTTTGTTAACATCATACCGATAGTGAGGTGCTCAGATGACGATCCGCTCATTGTTTGGTAAAGACTAATAAACAGTGCATATGAGTTCTCACGATCTGTAACAGCGTTTTGATAAATCTCTTTCCACAAAAATTTACGCTTCTCGTCGATTGAGTTTATTGAATCTAACAAGTCGCCAAAGTCATTGACTTTTTGTTTGTTTTCTGTTGCCCTAGCTACAAGATCTTCGATATTCGCCATTATAAAAATCCATGACCATTCTTAATTAGATCTTTGTAGTGTTTTCTAATAACTGACATTGCAGAAGAAAGTTGTTTTGTTGTAAGATTAGAAATGTCTCTTACATAAATAAATATTGCTCGTTTGTGTAACAAGTCAATGTCTTCAATGCGTTCAAAAATTGTTAAAATCGCTTGCATACATGCTTTTTCATGTTCTTCTGTAAGTCGAGCTGATATTTTCATTAGAATAGTGCGTACACTTTCTCTTAGCTGATGTTTGACCATCAGTTCATCTGGTGAATCAACAACAAAGTGATTTGCAATTTGATTTTTATCTTTTGACGAAAGTGAATCAATGTCGTCAATTGAAATATGCTTGTTGTTAAATCTTGATTTGCGACGTGAATTAATAATGAGCCAATTTCTTGCGATTACGTTAAAATATGAAAACGCCTTAGTGCCTCTGTTTTCATCAAATTTGTGAATGTTTTCATAAAGGAAACTAACGCAATCATTTATAAGCTCAGGTATGTTATCTGAGGAACGAGCAAACCCATAAACGAAAATAAGATTTTCAACCAACTTTTTAAATGCGGGCATAATTCTATTTTGATAGATCGTTGCCTTTTCATTACTGTCGCTTGAATGTTTGAATTCATTGATTGCTTGTTGTTCAGGTGGGCCGAAATATAATTCTTTGGCCGGCGTTGTTGTCGGTCTTTTAAACTTTTTCTTGCCTATCATTCCTCTACCTCTTCTTCAACATTGCTTATCACATTTGCAACGTAGAGAATTGAATCTCTTGACGCCTTAATATCATCGTGAACTCTTTTGATCTCTGGCGAGTCATAGAAGAGTGGTATTTGTAAAATCTTTGAGATTGATGCATATCTTTCATCAAGAACGCCGAGACTATTCTCAACTGCATCTTGTGTTTTTAGAACTAAAATGCCAAATTTAATGGCACGATGTACAACTATTACAAGCACAACTGTTTCAAGTGCAAGCAAAGTTGTTAGAAAAATTATCAACTTGACTTTCCAATCACTTCATCATATCTCTTCGACACTGCTTTAAATGAGAAGTTTTCTTGTATTTTTACTCGAAGTTCATTTGCCCATTCTGCAGGAACCTTGTTTGATTCAACAGCTTTTCGCATTCTCTTTTTTGCGTCTGATTCAATTGGCATAGCCCATGATGAACCTTCAACAAAGATTGATTTATCAAGCTTTTCATGTGGAACTTTTTTGAGTTCATATGACACTTTAGAAAACTTCCCAAATTTTAGAAAGTCAAGATGACCTGACCAATTTGTTGCAATGATAGGAAGCCCAGAGGCTGCCGCATCAACAAGGGGTAGACCGTATCCTTCACCTTTTGTCAAACTAAGAAGTGAGTTAATCTTTGGATTCATCATAAGTGAAGCACAATCATCATTAGACATATCACCGTTAATAAGATAAACTTTCGGAAAGTCTCCTTGTCTTACTTCTTTGACTAATGACCGAAACATGTTTTCAAGTTGAATTTTCTGGAACACGCAATCCGTTCCAAGATTAGACTTGATAACTAACCATACGCTATTGTCACCTTTGAACTCTTCACAGAACCATTTGACTGTGTACAGAAGGTTTTTTCTATCAGTGTCTGGGTCATTAGATGTTACCTGACCAAACATTAGAAAGTTATAATGGGTATCTATATAATCTAGTTCAAGATGTCTCAGATGACCTCTGTGTTCATCTAATAGGCTATCTGAGAATGATTCAGGAACTACTTTTATTTTTTCTGCAGGAGCGCCCGCAGCAACCAATCCGTCTCTTGAAAAAGAAGACGGAACAATAACAAGATCCATTTTTGACACGCACTCTGCCCAATGTGAAGATGCTTTATTAGTTTCAACTCCTGCAGTAACACCGATATTGAAACGTGATAGTGTTGGGTCCCATTCATGAGGAAGCTGTACTTGAATGCTTAGATCAGTATCTGTTTGAGGTGAACTTGTTCTTTGCATTGCAGCGCCAACAAGTCCATTCAAGTCGTCTGGATTGACATGCCACGATGTAATGCCCCACGGTGTTATATTACATCTAACGTCATATCCTGCATCTAGCATCCATCGAAATATCTGTCTACAATGCGTTCCATATCCTGATTTAGAAAGAATAGGTCCTCTTAAAACTGCTGTTTTCATAGCGCCTGTATGCTCCATGGACGATATTGCTCTTTCCAGTTTTTATGAAGTTCACAAAGTGCAGTATCCCATGCATCTATTGTCTTCTGATATCCGAACTCTTCTTCGGCGTATTTCTTGGCTTTTGCTCCAAGCTGTTTTCTTTCATCAGGTCCCATTTCGTAAAGTTTCATGTATGCATTAGCTGTTGTTTCAGCAGAAACATAATCTTCGTAGATATATGGAACTTGCTGTGAACCAACAAGCGATTTTAATTCAACTGGTAGAGCAACACCATTTTCAGAACCATCTTTATGGTCAACAACTTGTCTGGTAAGCCCGCCAGTTTTTAGTGCAACTATCGGATTCCCAACCATCATTGCTTCTAGTGTAGAAAGACCAAATCCTTCTGCGTATGCGATGTTAACACAGAAATCACTTATGTTATGAAGCAAGTTCATTTTTTCATAATCTACTCTTTCAGTTGAAAAGAGCACTTTGTCAGAAACACCAAAATGCGCTGCGACCTCTATTAAGTTTGGACCCTCGTTATCGAGTGGGTCTGTGTGCATAATAAGCGTGGCATCTCGATGACCATGCTTCACTTGAAGACTGTCTAAGAACAACTTCCAGCTGTGAATAACATCTGAAGGCCGTTTTCGTCTTGCATTTCTGTTAATCCACAAACCAACAAAGTCATTAGCGCGCTCTGGTCCAAGAACTTTATTCTTGTGAAACTGCTTCATGTAACCTTGAATTGGTGAAAAATACTCTGGTGGTACAGAGTGTGGTATAAAATTGGTTTTTTCTGGGTATTTCTCTTTGACTATTTCATACGTTAGATGAGAGTGACAATTTATCAAATCTGTTGCAGCATAGTATGGA
>Ga0181348_1001232_pt1 | contig 11261 bp, 9 predicted proteins | sample Su13VDMM110DN_FD_130092 | JGI IMG/M metagenome (GOLD analysis project Ga0181348, IMG submission 130092) | Freshwater viral communities from Lake Michigan, USA - Su13.VD.MM110.D.N | ecosystem: Environmental > Aquatic > Freshwater > Lake | place: USA: Michigan | collected 2013-07-16
AATTCAATAAAATACAATTTAAAATAAACGTCCCAGTATTATTTACTTGGTTAGGAATGAAAAAATATGGACATGTTATACAAACTAAACAAATGGGTTGGGGCATTATGTATACGATTAAATCGGAAGGCACAAAGTATCCTTGCGGCGTTCAAATTAAAATGCATAAGACCGCATATACAACGGGATGCATCCTTACAGATGATACAAGATCCATTGGAGATATTGAACTCGAGAGACGCATCCAATCCGGCCACTCCAGCACAACTACAGAAGTATTTAGAGACACCAGCAGGACAAATAATGAAGGCCCAAGCAACGATAACAATAGCGGACGAATATCTAGAACAACTAGCAAACAAATTGCAAAATCCAATGTCGGTATCGGAAAGAATGTTGTTTCACCTAGCGCTGCAGGAGTGCGTAATAATATTACAAAAAAACGAGGCAATACTAAACTCGATACCGCAATTCAAAAGCAACGAGACTTTTTAAACGGATTTATAACTAATTAGTTATTTAAAAATTTAGCAAAAACTGAGTTAGAAATTCCAATAGCAGGCTGCACAGTTGTGACGTTACGGTTTATAGTTTAAATCAAGGCTCTGCATATTGTCCGATAAACCAAAAGGACCTTTCTTTGTCTGTTCAATCTTTTCTAAGACATCTTTCTGCTTTTTTTCAAGTATAGATTTTAACTCAGCTGCTGTACTTTTGGTATTTTCGGGTAACACAATAGAAACGCCCAAATAACCCAATCTTCCCGAAGCATCATCCACGTGTGGAGACACCAATGTAAAAATCTTCTTGCCATCTTTTATGGTTTCCACAATTTTTGTTTCTCCTGCCTGGCCTATTGCTCTGGCGTCGTCTATTTTATACGATTTGTTTCCCGCAACAACCTTATCTCCATCAAATGTTCCCTGCACTACAAACTCGCCCTCTTCCTTTTGTGCTGCAATTGATGTTGTTTTTTCTTTTGTGGTTTCTTTTGGTTTTTCTTTTGTGGTTTCTTTTGGTTTTTCTTTTGGTTTTTCTTTTGGTTTTTCTTTTGGTTTTTCTTTTGGTGTCGATGACTTAGGTTTAATATCTACGACGACTTTGCTGTTTCCTGCGGTTTGTACTGGCAGGACATATCCCTGCTTAATTAAATCAGTTTGAACTTGTCCTCTATCATATTTGCGAATTGTTGGAATGTATTTAGCAGCTGCTTTTTGAAACCTTGCTTCTCGACCAGGTAATAGATTGAGTACATTTCTTTCGTATTTATATAACGCGTTAACTAACTCTCGGTTTCTAGCATACCCCTCCGGCATAAAGGTTATTAATTCAGTCATTGTCATATCACCTTTTATTACTTGCGCACGAAAACCGTCGAACGTCTCCGTTGTCACCACTCGCCACCATTTTTGGTTGTCATATATCCCACGGAGTTGATTTCTTTGACGCCAAGTAAGATTACCCCTTACATATTCAGCTTCAGTAAATTGCTTCATGCTTAGTATACTCTTTTCACTTAGACCACCTAAAGTTGCTAGCTCAGCGTAATTAGTACCTTGAACGAACATCCGGCCGATGGTGATGGCTTTAGGTAAAACGCCCAACTTTTTTGCAATTACGCCCAAAACTACAGCCCCTATGCTGATACCTGCCCAATAACCAATGGTCATGATCATCGTCAGTGTTTCAGTACTCAACGCATTCACTTGTGTTTTTTTTGGGTTTGTTTGATCAAATGTGTACTTTCGCATTAACCAGGTTTTTTTATCTAGATTCTTTTCGTCTCCATATGTACCAACCCAGGGTTTGTATTCTCCTTTTTCTAACCTATCTAGCGATCCAGCTAAATAAATACCGTATTTATCTCCTAATTCCACTTCAGGGGTTAATTTACCTGCAATAAGCTTGTCATGTGATGCAATATACATCTCCCACCACCAGTTACCATCCGATGCTTTATTAAAAATTATATCCTGAACACGCTCCCCCGGAGGATCAAGAACAACAGGAGTTCCAAATGTTACATTAGCGGCGAAGGTTGAAAGACCAGGCTCAGCTGTAACTGTTGCCACTCGCGGCGCCGTTTTTGGTAAAATAGATGGGTATTCAGGCGGACCAGATACAGATTTTTTAGTATCTGTTTTAGTATCTGTTTTTACAGGCATTGGCGTTGTTGGGGTATTATCCTTATAAGGTTTAAAACCACCCGAACCACCAGAAGCTTCTGTTAGTATTTCCGTTAACAATGTTTTTTTTATAATTTGAAATAATATTGTATTTTTCATAATTTAATCATTTGTTTTTGATGAGTTTTTGATTATATATTTTTTTAATGACTGTTTATTTACAATTACTAATTGTCTAATATCAACCCAATATAATGTTTGATTTACATTACCTATCTGATAGTCTTCTACGCTAGGTGTTATGCCAATCTGAATCCAATTTCCTTTTATTGTCTCGGTATGCATCTCACAAATTAGCGGTATATCTTTGCCTTCAACATCTATATATATTTGTTCGTACACACCTACTGCGGTCATCTTGCCGGCATCATCTCTTTCATAACATGTAATCTCACCCGGCGGTATTTTTGTTAAACCTGTTTGTACGCTATTTAACATGGTAATTGCATTAACCGCGGTTAATTCCATTGGATTTGGTATTTCTGGATTAATCAGATCTCGAATTTCTGGCAATATTATATAATAAAATCCTGCAGCATAAACACCCACTTTACCACCAGTGCCAAAAGCAAGTTTTACTTCTTTTGTCCCCGGCGTTAATTTTTGTATAATCCATGATGCTGATTTAGCTGGAGCGGATATGATCCACCAAAGTATTTTTAAGCTTGTCCAAATCCCACTTACAAGTCTACCAATAACGGAACCAATACCTGATATAACGTTAATTATTTGTTTACACCATGACGCCAAGCTTGGAAACGTTTTAGTTATTGTATTTAACATTGAAACTAGGTTATTTATAAATGTGTTAATTATTGAAGTAATTGCTGTTCCAATTCCACTGCCTAGTTTTTTTAGCATTTGTCCAAATTTGGTAGCACCGAAGCTCCCGGCTACTCGTTGAACGGCTTCAATGAATGGTATTAATGCTTTACCTTTAACACCCGATGCAAATTTTACTAACAATTGTCCTATAGGTTTAAGCATAGATCTACCCGAGGCTGCAACAGGCCCAGCAAATACACCCATTAAATCAAACAATAGATCCACCCAAACCCATATATCGTTTTTTTTGGACTGTAATCGAATAATGTCATCAGCTACTAATAATCCAAAAAATATGGAAGTAAGTACTTTACTTGGCCCGGGCAGCATCGATGTAATAGTTGTAGTGATTAGTCCTTCAACACTATATACTTCTGATCGAATTCCATCTTGTTTACCATTTGCACCATTAATGAATGTGTCCCATGTGCTATGTGTTTCCATCCATGGATCATAATCTCCGGAGAACATATGCCAAAAATCAGCAAACGTAGTATTAGCATCATCAGCTGTTTTTTGTGCACCATACCACGCAGTTGGGTTCGTTGTCATTAATGTTAACATGTTACTCCCGGCAGCTGTCGGCGTTCCTATATCATGTTTATCTGAAATACTAGGTGTTATATATGTTGCAGTTTTATAATCACCATATGTGACAATGGTTTTTAATGTTGGAATAGATATTATATCTTTTAAAACATACACAATGGCTAATCGATCCATGATTGTTGTAAAACTTCGTATGTATGTTACTAGGTCTTTCCCGCCGCTAATAATTTTAAACTCGGTTTTAACGTTATCGTATTGTTTGCTGTTTTTAATTTTTCCTATTACTTTGATAACACTCGCTTCATCATCCCAAAAAACTCCTTTGCCATCATATATGGTTTTAGCTATAGCTTTAGCTGCTCTCTGGTCCGCAGCAGCTACGTCTTTTTCTTTCGCACCAAAAGGATCAGTTTTGTACGACTGAAGCCATGCCGCGGCAGCATCAACGCGGGCCTTTGTACCGAGAGTAGTATAATTGGCTTTTGTAAGCCGATCGGACGGGCCAATGGACATATAATTTGGGTATATTCCCAAATCTTCTAAACTAGGTTTCGGTTTAACATAGAATGGACTATTTGGATCAGTCTCTTCAATCAGTATTTCCTGGATAAGTTTATCCAATTTAAGTATAGCGGATTTATTCATATTAATAAATATCGCGGAAAACATTTTACTGGTATTGATTATAATTTAAAAGCAACGGTACCGTTTAAGTGGGTTTGTAAAATTCACAAAATAAATAACATGTCAGCATTAGGTCCGTTCATCTTGATCCGGTTGTTTTAAATTAACATTGTTTTTATCTTGTATACTGTTTTTTGCTAACGCATTAAGTTTATTAACAAAGTCAGTTAACTTTGGTGTCATACCGCCCAATACCCAACATCCAATCATCATTTTAAAATTCCAATGTACATTATCGTTGTTTATTATTTTTTTTATATCGCTAATAATAGTTGGTAATAAAATAGTTCCGCCCATTTGTATAACATTACGATCTGTTAAATACTGTCTATATGCTGCTAATCTAGACAAAAGTTCGGTTTCATGACAAGTATACGTTTTTCTCCATTTGATGGTGTTATAATATGCTTGTAATTTGTTGTAGTCAATGCCGTTAGCTGTTAAGTCATTTTTACTCGATTGAGAAATCTGTGCTTGAGCTAACTGTTTGCTAACACCAGTAGCTGACGGAGCGTATGAATCATATGCTAATGGAAATGCTAGTTTTATATTTGCTCGGGAATTGATCGGTTTAACAATCCCTTTAAGCTTTTCCCACATTATGTGTTGTATTTCATGCACAAACGATTCTTTTGCCTTTCTTCCCATTATTTTTATTCCGCTTTGTTTATATATTGTTAAATAATAACCCATATTAACACATACCGTTAACGGAGGACAATCACCGGCCACATACATTGCCGCACCATCTTCCGCAGCTTCAGCAGAACGGTCCACCCATCTATTTTTTTTAATTAAATTTAATACGGACATATACCACGGAATAATGTCTTGTTGTGTCTTTATCATATTGGGCATGTTACTTGAGCCATATAAATTAACACTTATTTTCATTTGAACGTTAAAATTATTTAAATAATCTTCCCAATATTTTATAGCAGCAATAAAACTTGAATCAAGTTGATCCCTCAGTTCGCGTGGATACGAATTTGCAAGATCCATTTTAACCGAAGTTTGTTGATCAATTACGCATGATTTAGCTAAATCATCACATATATCAATTATCATTTCTCCAACATCTTCGTTCATAGTACCAAAATTATAACCGTCACTTTTTATTTTACTCCACAATTTATCAACTGTAACAATGCCAGCACTAGCGCCATACCTCCAAGTTGCTAAAGCTTTAGCTGTTTCATCTCCAAAAGAACCATCAGATTTAATGTTATGCCCGATTGCAATTAAAAAATCCTGAACTCCTTTTGTATTATATGGGTCAGGCACTCGTTTATCGTATTCAAAAGTCCAGTTTGCAACTTGAGTATAATACCAACATCGCATACTTTCACTAACGCCCTCCGTCAGTAAAGAACTTTTTATACCATATTCATTGATGACTATTGGTGATTTGTCTAGTATTGTTTTTAAATTTGCAGATGTTATATTTTTAGTTCTAAACCGAATCATGTTTTCCGTTAAAATTCTAATTAGATTCATATTTAGCTTCTTTCATATAAATATACGTAAAAAAAAATTAACATTTATTAGTATACTGGTTGGATATTCAATTAATATATCTTATTATATAGTATAATTAACCACTTAAAAATTAAGACATGAAAAAGTTAGCATTATTATTTGTAGCATCGGTTATGGCAACCGTAGCATTTTCCCAAGTAGTTACTATCAAAGTAACTCAAACACAACCGTTTGTTAGATATGAACAAACCACAGCAAAAGCCGTACTTGCAAATTCAGAATGGAACGGATATAAGGAACCCGTCAATTGTAAATATGTGATGGATTTAGACAAACAAACCTCAACCTTTTATGAAAATGGAGTATTTGTGTCTGTTTTAAAATTTAAATCTATTACAAAATCCGGAGACGATGTTCGCATTACTTTGCTAGATAATAATTTAGAATTTCCAGAGATACAATTTAAAACCGAATTCAATTATAATATACAACAAGGAACCTCATCGTATACTTGGTATAATGAATATGGTGACTATACCCGAACACAATTGAATACGCAGTGTGTTATTACTAGTACAAAATAGTATTTAATATTAGCCCAGTAAAAAAGCCCTTCTTTGCAGAGGGGCTTTACTACTTTAATTATTTTAAATTATGGTTTCTTTACTGGTGCCGGTGTTTTTTGTGCCGTTGCCATTATCTGCGCAGGAAGTGCATTATAATACGCGGCTGCAACACCACCAGCGGCTTTGACTCCAGCAACAGTTGTATTATAGTCAGATAATTCTCGTTCAAACCCCGGCGTGCTCACTCCCGCAATGGCTTTAGCAAATCTCGTTGCAGCCTCTCCGGTGGCTTGTGATTTTGCCCAATCAGCGGCTCCTTGCCCCAGCATATTAAAGTTATAGGAGATTTCCGTTACCGCAGTTTCAATGTTACGAACGTCGCCTAGAGAGATCCTAGGATTTGCGCTAAAGTCATTGCTAGCTGTTTTTGATGCATACAGATTTAATTCGCTGCTCCTAGGTTTTGAGTTATAATTTATTGTAATAGCGCGGGCAACAGCATCTGGAAACTGTCCAATACTTCCTCCTTGCATTCGTGGTCTTTGGTAGCTACGAGAACCTACATAATAGGGTGTACATTGAAACTGCGGCTCCAATGACGCAACTGCTTGGTTTGAAACTCCAATTCTTGTACATACAAAATAATGTTTAGTCCCAGCATAAGTAACAACCGTTCCGATGGATGCTTTCACCTGTGTCAATAAAAATTTCTCTAATCCTGCTAATTCTGCTGAATCAAAGACTTTTTTAAGTTGGGGGTCGATTGTTCCTTCATTTAAATTTTTGGTTCCAAATCGTCGCATATTTGTTGCCAGTAAGTCTTGTAATTTTATCATTTATATTCCTTTAAGGTTTCTTTCATATAAATATAAGCAAAAAAAAATTAACATTTATTAGTAAACTGGTTGGATATTAATATTTAATATCTTATTATATAGTATAATTAACCACTTAAAAATTAGAGACATGAAAAAGTTATTAAATTTATTAGTTTTTAGCATTATAATCTTTAATGCAAACTCGCAAAAACATTATGCCGGGTGTTCCGGATTAATCTCAGGTGTCATTGTATATGATATTAAAAATACTAATACATACAATGGAAAAAAAGAAACAGATATTATATCTAAATTTGATAGTTTAGACCGGGTTACATTAGAACGATTTATTATTGATCGATTTAATTATTATCGACAAAAGATTGGGTCGAAAGCATTACAATATGATTTGGGTATTCGTCCTGCAGCATATCACCATGCTTTATATCAACGATTGGCAGGTGAGCAAAGCCATTATGAACGTAAGGATGTTCCTAATTTCACTGAGTTGGAGTTACAAGGCCGTTATAATTTGCTTGATCAAAACAAATTTCAATCAATTAATGAAGGATTAATCAATCAGGGATTTCAGTTTCCTAGTTGGATAAATGAAGATTGTCCTGCAGTTACTTATAAAGAGTTAGTTGATCAATTTTTTACGCCAGGAATGGGGTATAATACTTCTGACGCACATTGGTCAGATATTATGAATCCGAAATGGGATGCAATTTGTATTTATTATGATTTTAATTGGGTGCAACCAGTAACACCAGAATCTTTTTATATTGACGCTAATGTTACTTTAGTATATGCTAAATACAAATAATAATTTATACGGTAAAAAATATATCAAACATGCCGGCTGCTTTTAATATTTGAACTAGATCCGGAATTTGTTTTTCCATAGATTTTTTACCGGGAGGATTGAGTGTAATAATTTTATTCGGAAAAGAAGTTTGTATCGTACCTGGTATGCCGTCTTTTCCGGAGAAATTTATTTGTTCAATTTTAGTTATCTTTCCACCGGTTTTAGCAATCTGATCATATGTGAATACCCATCTAACAACAGGAGTCACTCGAGTATCTTGTCCTTTTCCTTGTCCTGGAAAATATTTTAATTCAAATGAGTCTGGCATTTCATCTCCTGTCGCAGCATTTTTATAACTACCCCACGTAATGGATTTATCTTTTATTCCGGCTACTAATGTAACCATCGATACTGGTACTGTTGATATTGCTTGTTTTCCGGAAAGTTCAACAATAATTGTAGCCATTTGACCCGGATATGCCATTTCGGTTTTATTTCTGCTAGCATCTAAATATCCGCCAGTGTCTATTACCCCGGGCATAATTATTTCATTATAATATTGTCCAGTTTTTGTATCTGGAATTGTTATTCCATTTCTCACCATTGTAGTTTTAAGATTTGTTGCAATATTTAGACCTCTAGCTTTTGCTAATTCTAAATTTTTAATATATCCAGTTTTCATAGTTTCATCAGTAAATTTTGTATTAACACCTTTTTTTGCTAAAAGCGCCGGGTTAAACATATTAGCAGTGCCTTCACCACCCTTTCCGCTATAAGCAGCTTTACCCCAACTTGATAACTTATTTGCCGAATCGTAATTACCTGTATCATACTGAGTTGGGGTGTTATTGTAATTATTACTAGCGCCTGCATATATTTTCATGCTTTGTAACGCTAAATTTTTTGCATCATATAGAGCTTTTGCTTCTGGATTAGCATTAATTGCACTTGTTAATTGTGTCCATACAGTATTAATAAATGGGTTAGAATCAGTAGCACCCGCTGCAAATGCAACGATAATATTAGGTGCTGTAACAGATATCCAATCAGCTCCTTCCAATATTAAACGTTTACCTAAATCATTTAATTTAACTATGTCAGACTCTGTTAGATTTTTTGCTTTAAATCTTAATAAATTTTCTGCTAATGTATTTTTCATATTATTTCTTTTACGTGATTTTTATATATCATCAAAAATTTATTGAAATGTTGCTCCTGCAAAAAATGCTGCAGCATTTTGAGCATTTAATTTTCCATAAACTGGAAGACCTTGCGCATTTTTAGTTGTATAGTCAAAGAAATATGCATTTTGCCAATAAGCCGGATCTGTTGATTTAGTTGTTGAAACTCCCTGTAAGCCGGCAGCTGCAGCTGCATTTACTAGATCTTGCAAATTACCTGAGCCATTGGCTTTAAAGCTCAAATTAAAAATGTCTTCTCGGGTTTCATCCGCAGTATACTTTTTATGTTCGTCAAATATGAGTTGTAGTTTATCGGCTATATTTGTTTTAACCAATTGTGCAACTAATGGTGATACAATATTATTAAATTCGGCAACTATTAGTTGTCCGGATGAAAAATGACCTACGCTAGATAAAAATGGACCTACCGCTCCAGCCGCTTCTTGTGTGCTATATCCTGCGGCAGCTAATGTACTTGATTGAGCTGCTAATGAAGATGGTTGTAGTTGGAGCGCGCCTTCAAAATTTGAAAAATTAGGACGCACGCCACCTAGCTTTGCGGTACTAACCGCGGTCTGTATATTGCCTCCTTGACTCCAAACCTTAACCTTTGCTTTAGCTTGTGAATCATTGCTAGAATCCCTTGGAATCATATTTTTCATACTTCCTAGATTTCCGCCGGCTCTGATCCTAAGATGAGGTACTTGATTGCCCGTTATTGTGTTTGTGGCAGCCGATGCCATTATAACGTCGACGCTGACGCTGTAACTCCATTCTATATCCGGAACACCAATTGGATTAATAACTTTTTCGGTTCCTGTTTGGTTTGCAGTAATTTGAAATTCTCTGGTTGGCTGATCGGTTAATGCTATTACAATAATCGATGCTTTAACTCCTTTACTTTCTAAATATTTTTTAGCAGATTCGCCACGTTGTTGTGCTAAAAAATTATTACCATTTGTCTTTGCCCAAAGCTTCGATTCTGCAGTCACTGCGCCTGTTTTATCATATACCAATTGTCCACCATATGTGTGATCAAGTTTTTTATGCGTTGCTGGAACGCCATTTGGGAAATCTCTTGTCGCTGGTCCAGTACCAGCAAACGGCGACGTAGCTGTAGATACAATTTCGATTACCGTTTTTGGATCATCCATGTTTGCACCAGCAGTTTTTAATTTATCTATAATCCCATCTAACTTTGCTTTTATTGTTTTCGGGTCTTTTACTCCTAATTCTAATGTAACAAAATTATTATAAAAATAATCCGTAACGGTGAGTGGTTTCTGATTGATTGGAACTAATTTTTGTGTTTTAATTAAAGTTACATTTTTATATTGCGATTTTGCATCCTTTTGAAATTTTTGGTATTCTGCATATGCAGCCGCATCATTTTCTATTTGATTTAAAGCAGCTCTTGGATCTTGTTCCATTAAAAACTTAACATGGTATCCAATTGGATTATCAAGATTTTTAACTCCAAATCTTAATAAATTTTCTGCTAATAATTTTTCTAAATTCATGTTTTATATTTTTTTTATATGTGTTAATAGTATTATTATTTATAAACTTAAAGTATTTCGTTTTTATCTATTGGTAAATAAAAAATCATACCAGGTTTAATTAAATTTGGATCTTTTATTTGTGTATCAGCTCCTGGTAAATCTAATCCTTTAAAATTTGATAATGAATTTGTATTTTTAACAATTTGTTTTACAAAACTTTTAATTTGATCATCAGATGGTGCGTCTATTAGTGCATATTTGCGTATCCAATTTGTAGCAATTGACCACAATGTATCATCTTGTACTACTTTATATGGTTTTATTTCACGGCTACCGGCCGGCACTGCAAGTGTCGTTCCTGTTTTGTCACCTTGTTCTGTTAAATTTTTTGTTCCAAAGCGGATCATGTTTTCTGCTAATAATTTTTCTAAATTCATGTTTTATATTCCTTTACGGTTTCTTTTATATAAATATGATGTAAAAAAAAATTGCATAACATTTGAATTACATAATAAATTTCATATTATATATAAAAATACCATGATTAGAACCGGATATGCATGTAATAATATGGAGCTTGGACAGCAAGGCATCCGTACGGGTCGCTCTTTGATTGATCGCAAGTTCAAACAAGGCGGCTTACAATTAGCATCTGACATTGCG
>Ga0181348_1001234_pt1 | contig 11252 bp, 11 predicted proteins | sample Su13VDMM110DN_FD_130092 | JGI IMG/M metagenome (GOLD analysis project Ga0181348, IMG submission 130092) | Freshwater viral communities from Lake Michigan, USA - Su13.VD.MM110.D.N | ecosystem: Environmental > Aquatic > Freshwater > Lake | place: USA: Michigan | collected 2013-07-16
AAGTATGCTTTCAACTATACTACTGCTGTACTTAGTGCTCTTCAATCCACAGCTAAAGGCTTTACTGCTTCTGCTGTAGCTGTTCAAGCTACAACCACGACTACCACTCAGACAGATTTGTTCACTCAAGCTGCTGTAGTTATTCTCACAGAGATTGAAGGCACAATGGTAGTTACTACTGGTGGTACTGTTGATGTACAAGTAGCTCAGAACACTTCTAACGCATCTAACACCGTAGCTTTGCTTGGTGGCTCATTTGAAGTTACCCGTATTGCTTAATGGCAACTTACTCCAAAGATCCTGAACATAATATTGTTCAGTTAGAACGATGGAAACGGATGATACTAGCTCTGCCCACTATTCGGTGGAAGGGTTCAGTTCCTTGGGGCTACGATGAAGTAGCTCCAGGGATCATCCACCCAATCGATGAAGAATTAGAATACCTAGCTGAGGCTATGGTACATTTAAAGAAGTATAGCTATGCGAAGATTGCTGATTGGCTTTATGCTAAGACTGGCAGACGTATTGGCTACCAGGGGATATATGATATCGCAAGAATGCGCCCATTAGATCCTCGCATTACAAGGTTAGTAGATGGACGACTTAGACTTATCCCAATTGCAGAGCGTTTCAGACTTCTCCGAGAAAGCTCCATCGCACAAGGAGAAGAAGCAGCATATGAGCACAGCCAAGAAAGCTCAGATGGTGCTGAATCGAAATCGAACCAAATTAGCCAAGAAGAAAGAGTCCCAGAAGAACGCACACAAGTATCAGAAGCGTAAGCTAGACCTCTATGAAGAGGCTGTGCTTGGTGGTAAAGATGCTTCTCGTGTGTTTACTGATGATGACTTTGAAGAAGCTCCAGATACGATTAAAGAAGCTGTATCAGAGAAAGATAAGATATGGGCCCCTAATAGTCAGGTGCAGATTGATTTCTTATCTAGTACTGAGAAGGAAGTTCTTTTCTCAGGAGGAAAAGGATCTGGGAAATCAGCCGCTTTATTAGTAGACCCGCTAAGATACTGTAATAATAAGAATCTTCGTGGTCTAGTTATCCGAAGAACAATGCCAGAGCTGCGAGAGCTTATTGGAAGAGCTAGAGAGCTATATAGCAAAGCCTTCCCAGGTGTTAAGTGGAAAGAACAAGATAAGCTATTTATCTTCCCATCTGGTGCTAAGATTGAGTTTGGTTATTGTGATAGCGAAGAAGATTTAGAGCGATATAAGGGACAAGAATATCAGTGGATTGGTGTTGATGAGTTGACCCAGTTTAAGCATGAGGAGATGATTGACAAGCTGCTAAGCTGTATGCGGTCCACAGATTCCACACTACCTAATCACTTTAGAGCCACCACTAACCCTACAGGCCCTGGAGCAGGATGGGTTAAGAGACGCTTCCTAGACCGAGGTGAGTCTGGAAAAAGAATAACAATTACTAACACTGTTAAAATAAATGGTGTAGAGCGAACATTTACCTTGACACGTAAATGGTTTAGTAGTACAATATTCGATAACGTCACTCTCGTAGATAACAACCCTGAGTATGTAGCTCAGCTTGCTTCTCTTCCAGACAATATGCGAGAAGCTTATCTATTTGGTAAGTGGCTCCCAGAAGAAGGCTTAGCCTTTAACGATTTTGCTCAGAATAAGAACAAGATTGTAATCAATCCTTTCCCTATTCCCCAGTCATGGGAGAAGATTAGGGGAGCAGATTGGGGATATTCCTCACCTGCTGTATGTCTGTGGTTAGCTTTTGACCCTGAAGGCACTGTATATGTGTATCGGGAACTAGCTGTAAATGACAAGAAAGACCCCAACAAATGTGATGCTGCTGAGTTTGGTACTCGTGTACTAGCTGCTCAGGAGAAAGAATATGTCAGATATGGCGTATTAGATGGCTCAGCTTGGGCAAGACGAGGAGAATCAGCTCCTTCTGCTGCTGATACCATGATTTACCAAGGATGCTCTTGGATACCAGCAGATAGAAGTCCACACTCAAGAGTACAACAAAAGCTACTCATACATTCTTACCTTAAATGCGGTACAGACTCTGAGCCAAAGATAAAGATATTCAACACCTGTAAGAGTCTCATTAACTGCTTAAGCACATTAGAGCTAGATAAGCACAATAATGAGGACATCAATACAGACATGGATGACCACGCTTATGATGCTCTGAGATATGCTCTAGCTTCTAAGCCACACAATTACCACCCCACAACACCATTTAGGAGCTTTATATCCAGCTCTCCAATGGCTCCCATCAACTCAGTATTCGGATATTAGGAGATAATAATCATGGCAGACTTCCTTCCATTTAAAAAAGGCTCACTTAACGCGACTGAAGTTAGCGCAAGCTACCCAGTAACTGCATCTAAATCTAAAGGTGGCAATGCTGCTGTAGATGGTGGTGCTGACCAAGGTACTGGCATTGCAGCTATGCCTTCCAAAGGTGGCATGAAAAATCATGCTTGCAATTTCAGTGCTGATGTAAAAGTTATTGGCTAATGGTAATTTCTGTATCCTCATCGTTACTCGGTGAGATAAAACCAGATAGCCTATTAAATGAGATTGTGGAAAAGCAAACTGAAGATTTGCTAGACCGTGATTCTAATAGTGAAATAGTTCCTGCTGATCCTATGGCAGGTCTTGGTGCGTATGTACAAGAAGTGTACTTCACTAACAAGACTCACAGGAACACCTATGAAGCTAACTGGTTAGCGTCTTGGCATCAGTATCGTGGAGAGCATTCCTCTGAAGAGATGGAACGTATCCAACTTGCTAAGGATAGAAATAAGTTTGCCTCTGCTCCATTCATTAAGCTGACTAAGACTAAGGTACTGGCTGCTTATGGTCAGATTATGGAAGTCCTCACTGGGGATAATAAGTTTCCACTGGAAGTGACTGCCACTCCTAAGACAGAAGGTATTGCTGAGACAGTTAATGTTGACCTCCAACAGCAGCCACAAGAAGCTGAACCAGATATGTCCAATGTGGATATTTATGGTTATGAAGGCGATGGTAATACATTAGAGCCTGGAGCTACTTCTGAGAGTCTCATTAGAAATACGTATGATAGACTTAAAGACTTCCTAAAAGGTAAGAAGGTCGCGCAAGGCACTGCATTAGATCGTACTAAGCAGATTGAGTTACACCCAGCAGATGAAGCTGCTCACCAACTAGATAAGACTATTCAAGACCAATTAGAAGAATCCAATGCTGAAGTAGAACTTCGTAAAGCTGCATTTGAAGCTAGCCTATTTGGCACAGGAGTTGTTAAAGCTCCATTCACTGAGACTATTGAGATGCCTAACTGGGTGAAAGACCCTGAGACTGGGTTTAATGTATATAATCCTAAGATGAAGCTTGTTCCTAAGATGAAGCAAGTAGCTATCTGGGATGCATATCCTGAAGCTGGTGCTCGTACTAAAGAAGACATGAATAACATGATTGAGCGTCACTTATTGACTGCTAATCAGATTAAGAAGATGGCCAGAGGCTCTAAGCTGTTTGATAAAGACGCAGTTAAGAGAGCGTTACAACGTGGTCCAGGTTATCAGAAAGAAGGCTGGGAGCAAGAGATTGTTGACCAGACCCATGACCTCAATGAATCTCGCTATGAAGTCCTAGAGTTCTGGGGCTTTATTGATATTGATATGGCTGTTACATATGGTTTAGTAGATGAATATGAGGACGAATATGCTCTGGACTCAGTATTGGCTAATATTTGGGTTATTAATTCTGAAGTAATTAGAGCAACGCTATCTCCATTTGATACTAAGACTATTCCATACTTCTTTGTACCATACGAAGAGCATCCATATCAGATTTGGGGTGTAGGTGTTGCAGAGAACATGCGTGATGCACAGATTCTAATTAATGGACACACACGACTTTCGATTGATAACTTAGCTTTAGCTGGCTCATGTGTATTTGAATACAGTGAAGCCCAATTAACTCCTGGACAAGATATGTCCTTGTATCCTGGTAAAGCATTTAAGAAACAAGGAGGAGCGCCTGGCCAAAGTATATTTGCTATTAAATTCAACAATACGGCCCCTGAACACTATGCAGCTATCGACAGGGCAAAACAATACGCAGATGATACAACTCTCCCTTCCTATACACATGGTGGCGGTGGGGGAATTCCAGGTTCAACTAGAACTTCCTCTGGAATAAGCATGCTGATGGGAGCTGCTGCTCTCGGCATTAAGACAGTGGTGAAAAACTTTGACCATTATCTCTTAACTCCAGTAGGTCAAGCATTCTTTAATTGGAATATGCAGTTCAATACTGATGTCTCTATTAAAGGTGATTTATCGGTAGTAGCTAAAGGAACTTCTCAGCTTCTGAAGCGTGAAGTGAAGTCTCAGAGACTACTCTCATTGTTCCAAGTAGGTGCAAACCCACAGATAGCTCCAATGATTAATTGGGAATACAACTTAAAAGAATTTGTCAAATCGCTGGATATGGATGCGGATAAAGCAATCAACAGCCCAACCGCAGCATTAATATATGCAGATATAATGAGAGGCATGAATGTATCAGAACCGTCAGCAAATGGTGCAAATCAGGGAAGCCCTTCTCAAGGAGGAGGCAACCCTCAATCTCCTATGGGACCAGTTAGACCTCCAGATTCTTCAGGAACTGAGGGAAGCGCGATCGCCCCAGGAACTGTCGCAGGGCCAGGGGAAGCTGGTTTTAGTGGACCACCTCAGAACCCTCAGAGCTAGATTAGAGGATAATTTAAGATAATGACACCTTATTCAAACAAACCTATTGTTGATGGACAAGGAAATGTCATTGGCTATTATAGCCCTCCTAATGTTGGCTCTAGTGGTGTACCTAATATTGGATTAAACCAGCCAATGTATGGAACATACAGGCCTGATTCAGTGCTCTATAATTATGGAGTTCCACAAGGCCAACAACCGCAGCCTTCAATAAGCATTAATCCTGTTACATCTGCTCCAAGACTACTTGGGACATTTAAGGGCGTAGGTTCTGCAATTAATAACTTCGGTGCAACGAACTTAGGCACAGCTCCTGTAGCTGCTCCTGGATTTGTTGGCCCAATGCCCCAAGGAACAAGTGCTGTAGTCGGAGGTAACACACTTACAGGACTCGCTCAAGGAGCTGGTGTTGGTTATCTAGCTGGTACACTTAATCCTTGGGCTAAGAATAAGACTAATAGCCAGATTGGTGGTGTAGCTGGTGGACTAGCTGGAGCTGCTGCTCTTGGCGGGATGTCTGGTGTAACAATGGGAGCAACTCTTGGTTCAATAGTTCCTGGTATTGGGACTGTAATTGGTGCTGTTGGTGGAGCATTGCTTGGTGGCTTCTTAGGGCCAAAAAAACCGAAGCCAGGTGCTAGTTTCGATGCAGGATTAGGGGCAGATGCCTCTTACTCAGGATTGACGAAGATGTCTAAGAATATGGATAACTCTAGTGCAGATATCACCTCACAAGAACTCACGCCATATCTCCAGAACCTTAAGTCACTGGGAGTAAACATCCCTGCTGGTTATAGAGTTGGTGGCGGGTATGGATTAGGTCAGGGCTTTGTTTATTATGGTAAAGGCTCTGAGCAGGAAACCAGAAGCACTGCTCCTAACAGGATTGGCTACGATATTGATGACCCAGCTGCTAGGAACAAAGCTTATAGTGATATGACGTATAACCTCGCTAAAGAGTTTGGAGCTGATGAAGCTACTCTTGCTAAGATTAGAGAGTATGTTCCTCCTCAGACACAAGAACAGCAAGCAATGGCTGGCGGTAACGTAGCTGCGCCTAATGTAGCTGTCAAAGATTTAAATCCCAATATGGCTAACAATAATTGGGATAACTTTATGAAATCATATAACGCAAGGAACGCTTAAATGGGTGCATTTTTAGACGCATTACAATCAACTGGTCAAAGTAACGAGGCTCCTAGCACAAGTAGCAGCTCTGCCAACACAAGTAACAGTGCTTCTGCTCCTAGTAGCTCAGAGTATTCTCAGCCTGAGTTGATTCAGCAGTTAGATAATCATCTTAGCTCACTAGAGCCACAACAGCAAGAGTTTATTGCTCAATACTTAACACCAGAGTTTGCAACAGCTCTTGGAATCCTATTCGGGGAAGATACAGCTAAATACTTTAGCAAGTATGCAGACCCTTCAAAGACTCTCACGGCAGTAGCTAAAGACTCTGCTGGTGGGATGGGCGGCTCTGCTGCTCCTTCACAGCCTAGTATTGGTATTGCTCCTGGAACTTCACCAACACAAGGTACTCCCTCTGGCCCAATGATGGGTCCAGTTCAACAATAATTGCAAAGTCACCCTTAACAGGAACTTACACTATAGGATACTTGCAGTTGCAAACCCAAGGATATTAATATGAATAATCTATTTGAGCAACTAGATGCTGCTAAAACTCAATTCTATGTCACTGAGCCAAAAGAACAGAAGACTGGAGTTAGTTCACTAGAAGTGATTGATGCTGAGGACGAAGCCACTTCTCCACTGGAATCTACGGACACTCCAAAAGAGGACACTCTCCCTGATAGCTCCTTATCTAAACAAGAGACTGATTGGGAAAAGCGTTATCGCGATTTACAGTCATTCAAAGATAAGCAGATTAAAGACTTGAAAGACGAGCTTAAGAAAGCTGCTAAGACGGATGTTAAACTTCCAAAGACTGAAGCTGAGATTGAAGAGTTTAAAAAGAGTAATGAAGAAGCATGGGGCTATATTGAGTCCATTGTTAAGCTAAACCTCTTAGAGAACAATAAACAATTAGAAGCCCAGTTCAGTGAGTTGAAGCAAAGTCAAGAAGCTCTAGCTAAACAGAAAGCTGCTGCTGAGTTTAACAAGTATCACCCAGATATTGACTTGGATGCTCTACCTTCGGATCCTAAATTTATTAAATGGTTCCAAGACCAGACTCCAGATATTCAGGAATTGATACAGAAGTCAAACAACCCAGTAACCTTTGCACGATTAATCACTATCTATAAACAAGATAATGGAATCGTTACCAAAGATAAAAAAGCTCAACAGTTAGATGCTACGAAGACTATTAAAGTCACAAGCAAAGTTACTCCTAATGCCTCCGATAAGAAGGTTTGGAGTATGGCGGAAATTAAGGCCATGTCTCAGAGTCAATACGAGAAACATGAAGCGGAGATTGATGAAGCTATCTCTAAGGGCTTAGTCACTCCATAATTTAACAATAACAATAAAGGACTAACAATATGACAGCTTTTCCTGCTGCTGCTGGGTATGCTCAGCTTCCTAATGGGGTTTACGCTCCAGATATCTTCTCCAAGAAGATTATCAAAGCCTTCCGCACAAAATCCGTAGCTGATGAAATCACTAACAACGAGTTTGAAGGTGAAATCTCTGGTATGGGTGGTTCGGTTAAAATTATCAAAGAACCTCAAATCAGCGTTACATCTTATGTTCGTGGCCAGATATCTGGTCCAGCACAAGACATCATTGATGAGGACATCTCTCTTGATATCGACCAAGGTCTCAAGTACCAATTCCAACTCCAAGACATTGAGCAAAAACAGTCACACATTGACTATGCTGCTATGTGTGCTGACAAAGCTGGATTTGAACTGAAGAACGGCTATGACACTAACATTTTGGCGTACATGCTTGCACAAGCTACCAATGGTACTGGTCTTGGCGTATCTGGTACTCCAATCACTGTTGGCTATGGCTCTGGTGAAGTATCTCCTTTGGATGTAATCAACCGTTTCGCTCGTCTGTTGGATGACAACAACGTGCCTGATGATGGTGGTCGTTTCTTCATCGCTGCTCCTGCTTTCTATGAAGCACTCGGCAAAGAAGATAGCAAAGCTATCGACATCCAAGTAACTGGCGATCCACAGTCTCTGATCCGTAATCGTAAGCTTGGCTCACGTCCATACTTCGGTATGACCATGTTCAAGTCTAACAACACCCCACTGACTGCTGCAAGCAACTTGTCGTTCATTGCTGGTCACAAAGGTGCTACGGCTACTGCGAAACAACTTGTTGTTGTGGAAAACTTCCGCAGCCAAGATACTTTCGGTGAAGTATTCCGTGGCTTGATGGTGTTTGGTCGTAAGACTGTACGCACAGAAGCTCTGTTCCGTGGTGCTTACGCTCTCGGCTCACTGTAATCTAACTTAAAGTAAAGGACTAATAATATGGCTAACGTAACAACTAAAGCTGCTGGCGGCACTTCCAGTGCTGGCATCAACGGCGGTAAGTTTAAGTATCATGAGATTGACATTGCTGAACTCGTGACTTCTGGGCTTGCTACTACTGAATATGCTGTAGTAGTAAACATCCCAGCGGATTCTTTCTTCCGTCTCCACCAAGTAGAAGTAGTAACTGCTCTGTCTCTCGGCGCAGGTGCTCGTATCGACATCGGCGATTCTGCTGATGATGATGAGTTCGTAACTAACGCTTCTACACTCACTGCTGGAACTAACCTCACTCTGTTGAAGAATGATGGTTCTAGTGGTTCTGTGTACGGTGCTGCTGATACACTCCGCCTCAAAGTAACTGGTGGCACTATTGCTACTGGTAAACTTCGCTTCGTATATGAACTGGATAGCACTGCACGCAATGCTGCTACCACGTTCGTAGGCAACGTAAGCTAATGACTACTGGGGAGAGGAGCAATCTTCTCCCCATCTTTCTTCTCAATGGGTGGATAAATGGCATATACTTACTTAGGCTTAGTTAATAGAGTTTGCAAAGCTATGAATGAGGTAGAACTCACATCGTCTAACTTTGCTTCTGTTATCGGCTTTCATGCTGATGTAAAAGATGCTGTTAATCAAGCCATCTTAGACATCTATCGCGAAGAAGATTATGAGTGGCCATTTGCTTGGTCTTCTACTACATTTGTAACTACCATAGGTACGATGGAATATAACATGCCAGCAGCTTTCCACAAGCTTGACTGGGATTCGTTTGCTATACGCAGGCCGTTCATTTCAGTTACATCTATTAACAGGTCAGGCACTACTGCAACGGTAGTTACGGCTACTGCTCACCAGCTAAATACTGGAGACTATGTAACCATTAAGGGAGCAACGCCGTCTGGCTATAACGCCACTAATGCTAGTGTTACAAGAGTCAATTCAACTACATTTACATATACCGTATCTGCTGATTTAACAACACCAGCTACAGGAACAATCCTCTCCATTCCATTCTACTCTGAGAAGAAACTCACTAAGATTGACTTAGATGGCTATCGTAAGCAGAAGTATGAAGAGCGTGATAGAGAAGCTATTATTAATGACACCTATGACCAGCCTCGCTGTGTTGTACAGAAGTCTGATAACAATTTAATCATCTCTCCTCCAGCAGATAAAGAATACACAATCTATTGTGAGGGCTTTGCAGCTCCTGCTGCTCTATCTGCTCATGGCGATGTTCCCACTATCCCTGCTGTATATGAGCAAATCATTGTAGATCGTGCACTGTATCATGCTTATATGTATCGTGACAATATCGAGGAAGCTGATAGAGCTGATGATAAGTTTACTAAAGGTGTAAACAACATGCGTAGAGTATTAATTCCATTAACAGACTATATTAGGTTTGAATAATGCCATCGCTACAGACTGGCCAACAAGGTGATCGCTGGACGAGTCAGGTGATAAAATGCTCTGGTGGAATAATGCTGTCTTCCGATGTGCTTACACGTGGCACAGAGAATCCAGGCAGTGCTGAGATACTTCAGAATTATGAAGCAGCAGACCAAGGTGGATATGAGCGTGTATTAGGATTTGCTCCATATGACACTAATGCTTTAACAGGAACTGGTGCTGTCTTAGGGGTTGGAGTAGGCTTAGGTGGAGTATTAGCAGCGAGGAAAAATGGAAGTGATAACCAAATACGATATTCTACTGGTTCGGGGTGGAGTTCTCCTATTAATGGGACTGCTCGTACTGGCTCTGTAACTAAAGTAAGATTTAAGTTTTATGCATTAACTACAGCTAAGGTTGTAGTAATTACTGATGGAGTAAATCACGCTCTTAAATGGGATGGAACTACTGCTACCACGCTTAATGGGACTGGAGCACCAGCTAATCCAAAATATGCTGAGATGCACTTAGGAAGATTGTTCCTCAGCGGCTATTCAGCTTCCCCTAGTGGAGTTACAATCTCTCTACCAGGAGATGATACGGACTTCAATACATCTGGAGCGATTGAGCTATTTGCTAGAGATACTGTTATTGGTCTTAAGAAGTTCAGAGAAACATTATATATATTCTGTGCCAACGGTATTCAGAAGCTAACAGGAACATCTTCAACTAACTTTGCACTAGAGGACGTAACTACATCTATTAGCTGTATTAGTGGCGATACGATTCAGGAAGTAGCTGGCGATATTTTGTTTTTGGCCCCCGACGGCACACGTTCTCTTGCAGCCACTGAGCGTGTTGGAGATGTCGAGCTGGGCTTGGTATCTACTGAAGTTCAACCACTTCTTAGGGATGTTATTGGAGCATATAGCTCGGATTCGTTTTCCACGTGCGTAATTAGGAAGAAGTCTCAGTATCGTTTATTTGTATATGACTCTAACATAGCAGATAGCTCAGCTAAGGGATTTATTGGTAAGCTAAAAGGTCCAGATTTATCACGACTGTCTTATGAGTGGTCTACACTTAAAGGATTCAATGCGTACTGCTCAGATTCTCAGTATGTGGGGATAAATGAAGTTAGCGTGTTTGGCCACCCAACGGATGGAAAAGTCTATGCAATGGAAACAGCGAATAGTTTGAATGGAAGCCCTATACAATTTATATACCGCAGCCCACAAATTACATTTGGTGATCCAAGTCTCAGGAAAGTTTTACATAGAGCCCTCATTTTTACTCAAGCTAAAGGAGATATATCTGTCACTCTCGATACCATTTTAGGGTTTGATAATATAAATTATCCTCAGCCTCCATCTATTACGCTAAATCAGACAGGAGCAGTATCTGTATATGACACCGCCATTTATGACACTTCTGTTTATAGCTCTATTCAGTATCCTGTATTTAGAGAAAAATTAAACGGCAGCGGATTTACGACATCGTTTCAATTCTCGGGCAGCTCTACAGGAGCTTCTCATCGAATAGATTCATTTCAATTAGAATTTGCAATAAAAGGAAGACGTTAAATGGCTGGATATACCTTTACAACGGCTGCTCAAATTTCAACGGGCCTTGCTGTACTCGCTTCAACTTACACCACCGAATTTACCGCCCTACA
>Ga0181348_1001235_pt1 | contig 11249 bp, 10 predicted proteins | sample Su13VDMM110DN_FD_130092 | JGI IMG/M metagenome (GOLD analysis project Ga0181348, IMG submission 130092) | Freshwater viral communities from Lake Michigan, USA - Su13.VD.MM110.D.N | ecosystem: Environmental > Aquatic > Freshwater > Lake | place: USA: Michigan | collected 2013-07-16
TCTGCATTCTTTACAACAGAATTACCAAACCAATCTTTGAATTCCTGTGTCTGGCTAATAATGTCGGTAGCCGCTACAGCATCTTGATTGAACGCAGCCTGACCTTCAGCGGTCACTTTGTACATATACTTATTGTAGAAATCCATCGGCATAATGTTTTGATTTGCCGCTTGCGTTACTACGAAGTCACGTACTAACTGAGCATTAATTCTTGATACTGGATCAGCGTATCGTCCGGTCTGTTTAAGCTGCTGAAACATAATGTCTTGCACTTCCTGAGCAGACTTTATAAATTCATCATTTAATAGTTTTTTATCTAATGTAGCGGTTATCTGCTCAGACATTTCTGGTTGCATAGCAGTGGCCTGTTGAAGCTCATTAAGAGATAAAGTATCTACAGATCCCCTTGCATGAGGAGATAGTATCGCGCCAATATCCGTTCCGATAACCTTACCAATCCAATCCTTCATAGGGATTACGATATCACCGGTTATGTCTACAGAATTAACTTGATCGGTAATAGATGGCACAGCCTTACCTACCGCAACAGGATCTATTTTATTATCCAACAATACTTGTTTAAAAGTTTTTCTGTCTATATAAACATCGGTGACAGGTCCATTAGCCGTGCTTGCCATATGCTTGGCAACTGCATCAGAGAATTTGGCGAATGCCTCCGGTGACTTTTCTTTTAACTCTTGATTGCTTCCTACATTTTGTAGTTGTTCAAATTCAGCTCTTTGTCTATTTGCCTTTATGTGAAGAGCGGCATTGAAAATAGTTTGAACGGTAGCTCCAACGTATGCTCCAATTTCTCCGGCATTCACTGCCTCGTCCCATTTTATTTTAGACTCTGGGTTTGTCATTAAATTAGATAGGTCATGCAGTACATTTTCGGCCATCTCGGTGATTCCTTCGGCCGCAGCACCTAGAGTTACAGTAGTGGCATAATGAAGAAATTTATTTGAGAGCGCTAAAGCTTCTGGTGCCGCTATAAAAAACTTCGTTGCTAATGTATTTGTAACTGCGGTAATGGACGCTCCTGTCAATCTTTGCGCGGCTTTATTTTCCTCTGCAGCGGCTCTAGAGACTGGGTCATTTTTCTGCATCTCTTCTATTATGGTCGCGCCTTGCCCCAGCATTAATGATAATGATGTGAATTTAGCCATCGGAGAAACTAACCATAAAGCAAGTTGCCCCCCAGCTTGCCCAACTCCTTCCATTGTCTGCTCAAGCTTATTTAAGTTTCCGCTTGGTCGATAATATGCATTACTAAAATCTTCTATGCTTTTGCCTACCTTATATAGGCCAGATCCTAATTTAAGATCTTTGTCTTCAGTTGCTAGATAGGCCAGATCAGTTATGATAGTTCCTGCACCCTTAATACCTCCTCCGAACAGAGTCCCAACAGCTCCAGATGTGACCGCGCTAAGCGCCCTTGATGTTTGCTCAAGAATGCTTAAATCCTCTACATAAGGATGTGCAATACTAGAAAATTCTGGGTCAGTTAGTTGACTCTTTAATACAGAATTCATCCCGTTATCAGCGATTTCCTTTATTCTTGCCGCTCTTAAATCTTGGTGAATCTTCTCTCTATTTCTAGAGACAAGGTCGGCTGGGAGTCCGGTCTGTATTGCTAGTTTCTGGTCAGACGACGCTACATCTGAATTAGACTTAACGGCATTATCTACAGAGATAGTTAGATTAGAATTCTGTTCGGACTTTAATGAATCCAGTAGATCATTCAATTGTTTATTCGATTGTTGTGGGACAGAAAAGTATCTATCACCCTTCTTTTGTATGTTAGATCCGCGAGCATTCTCTGCATCAATCGCTTTATTCCACGTTGGGTGGTTAGACCCCTTGAGCATGATATAGCTACCCTGCGGAAGTCCATGAGTTGCCATTTCCTCTTCGGAAGCGGGAGCGACAGAACCCCAATGGCCAGCATTTTCACCTGTTCCGTTTGGACCTAATCCAGCAGACAAAGCCCTGTCGTAATCGTAATCCTGACCATTTGGATTAAACTCAGGTTTTTTGCCATAAACAAACAGGTTTAATTCCATTGGATCTGCCATTTATTTTGATCCTTTCATTGCGGAATCTATATTTTTAAGAGTCTCAGGAAGACCTCTAGCTCTCAATAATTTAACTGCGGCTTCTTTGCCTGAGAAATTTTCGTACGGGCTAACCTCTTTATTACCTAATAAATTCCATAACATACCCGGAATCTTTATTTTCTCCATTAAGACAGAGTCTATTATTTTTTGTGTTGCTTCAGTCCCTAGGCCATTCTTAGATCCAATCCTAGCTTGCTCGGCAGTTATCCTTTTTTGTATTTCAAGAGTCACATTGTAAGCGTACTGCTGTTCATCTAAAGTTCCGCTACCTTTTTCAGGCACAATTTTTGCTTTTTTTAGCCCATTACTTATTTGATCTTGTGTTGACACTATATTGAGCGCGCCCTTCTCCTCTCCACCAAGACCAAGAGATCGTCTATCTAGTATTGCTTTGTAATCATCGTTATCAAGTTTTGCTCTAAAGTTAATAGAAAAATCAGCGTCGCTGATCTTGGCCAAGGTTATGGGATCTGCAGCAATTAAAGTATTGTAAGTATCGGCATCTGTTTTAAACTGCTTTCCGTCTCGAACATACTTGTTTACTTTGTCCCATAATCCCGGCACTGACTTGATTGCTAATTGCTGGGCTGCTGGCAAGTCTACAATCTTCATAAATGGATTACTGCTTAATGATTGATAAGCACCTAACTCTATACTTGCACTAGTCTCTGATACTTTTTGTTTATACTCTGACTCTAATTTATTTATTTGTTGTGATGTGGCTCGATATAGATCGTCTGATATGGTCTCCTTCTTTAACCTTCTATCTAGCTCAACTTGTTTTTGCTCAAAGCTACCCGGTAAAGTGTTGGCCAATACAAGTGAATCTTTGGAGATCGAAGCCACTCCGATTAATCGGTTGAGTTGATTCAGAGTTGTTTGATCTATCTCATCTTTGTTTGCTTCTATGTATCCCTTTGCAGTGATGACCTTTCCTTGAGTAACCCAGTTATTAATAACGTCCTGAGCGACTTTAGTATTCGCATTCATAAGCGCATTTTTGTAAATAGGATCTTTTTCACCTATACCGAGATTAGCAAAGTGCTGCTTTATTTCTTCATTCCTAGCGCCAGTGTAGGCGGCCACCTGCGCCGATAGCTTTCCCCTCGTTGCTGGATTGTTTTCATTCTCAATCATAGCAGCTACTATATCATTATTGCTGGTATTCACGCCTGCTACGAATACAGACTCTTTATAAACTTTCTCTTGTGTTAGTGCATGAGAATCTACAGTTTGCATTGCGTGTTGCAATCTAGCACTAGCAGACCTAGAAACAATTGCAGCTTCCAGCGAATCCTTGACATTATTTGATATGAAATCCTTTGTAGATTTATTGAGGTCTTTAACAAAAGACTCTCTCTGTTCACCAGCAATTTTCCCAGATAACGATAAGAAGCCAGTTTTTGGGTCAGACAGTCTCGTTCTTATATCATCGGCTATCTGATTGTCGAAATCTTTCGCGCGAGTTTCTGCACGGTTTAACATAATCTGGTCTGACATAATCTTTATATTGGCACCAGCACTGACCAACTTATTTCCAGAATCAACCATCTGTTCTGCTTGCATGTTGGGATACATCTTAATGTCAGCCCCTTCCCTTATTCCGGGATTGACTACGTTAAGACCTTGGCTTAATTCAAATGGAACTCTTGGCATCTATATCACCTTTTACCCGAACGCCGCGCCCGGATACCTTTTTAACATTTCCAATCTGTACCATGCTTGAGCCACACTACCACCTGAAGACATGAGATTTGAGCTTGCATTGCTCCACGGACTTATCTGATTGGCTGCTGAACTTGCCCCGAAAGATGAAACTCCAGCCATTGCAGACTGTGCTTGATAATTCTGAGCTTGAGTTCTTGCCGCCCATGCCGCCCTTACTGTGTTTGAATTTATAGTCAATGCGTCAGTCTGTTTCATTAATTCTAGAGACGCTAACTCTTCGGCATTAGATCCGGTTCCAATTTGACCACCACGAGCCGCTTGTGAAACTTTTGCAGATGCTTTTACTTGACCCGCTCTCAGAGTCATTCTGCCAATATCAAACTCTCCAGACTTCAGTATTTGCTGGGCTGTACTTTCCATCGCCCTAGCATTCAGTGCTGACATTTTTTGCTGATAGTCGAAAGTCATTGCTTGAGACTTGAGCTGATTCTGTTGGGACTTGGCCGCATAGAATGTTCCGATACCGCTCTGTATCGCCCCCATTATCGCCATTCCAACGCCAAGAGTACCCATTGACATAGACGATGATGCTCCGGCCTCAACTCCGGAACCAAATCCAGTAGGTATTGTGGTTGCTGAACTCCTGAAAAAGCTTGGGTCAAGCATCGAGCTATTCATTTCACCAATCATTAGTTCTCCTAATTTCTATATATTAAAACATTCATTCTTAATAATACGGATACTAACTTCCAACTGAAACCTCAATAGTTAAACCAACCACACTGAGCGGTAGAGGGTCTAACTGACGGATGTAAACCTGACCACCGTCTGCCCATGTTGGAGTAGTCATTACTAAAATTTCTTGTGATTTCAGTGATGGCGCAGATCCATAAGGCTCAATGGTTCTTTGTTTTGCCTCAACAAGGTTGTCCTCATCTGGGCCTATGAATAATCCAGACGATCTGTAAACTCTGACCCATGCCTTGTTTATATTCTTGTACCGTCCTTGGCCAAATGCGCTGTCCATTTGAGAGGCCGCTGGAAGTGTTTGTAAGTCTGCGGTAATAGGTAGACCTATGACAATATAGGAACCAGCCCTATCAAGCGTTATAGACCCACTAGCGACTGTTCTCTGTGGATGTACTGCCCCATCCGATAGAATATTGACTACTTTTCCTTCAATGTGAGACAGGCCAGTAATTATATTTCTAGCAAACGAGTAATCTGTTGTTGCAAAGTTTCTTAAAGCGACCTCAAGCACTTTATCAATTCTCGCTATCGCAACGGTAGTTGATGAGGTTGCTGTTATTAACAGATGGTATTCGGTAATTCCGTTTGCGCTATAGATAACTATTTCGTCTCCGACATCCGCCTGTGAAGGATAGTTGAATATTGCTGTCGATGCTGTAATAGTTAATGGCTCGGTCGTTCCCCATAATGTACCGCCGCTCACCGTGACTGTGGTTGCAGACAGATTCGTTCCGTCATATATTGCACCACAATCAACGAAGTATGCGTTTTTTTGTTCTGCAAATATTCTAGGTTGTTGTTGTTCAATGTATCGTTTTGTAACTGAGTTAATAGTTCTTTTGACTATTACGTAAAGAACATCATTCGTTCCTTCTGCTACCACTGCACAACTTTCAAATGTTCCGTCAGTGTCATGCCAATGCCATGCCCCGATACTTTGCTCTGGAATATATGTAAGACCGAGCAGATCTCCGGTGCTAGATACCATCCAGATTAAAGGTAACGGAGATTTTGAGTAGGCCATATCGCTTACTGTGTATGTGTCAAACAGGTGAGCCGCTCTAATTGACAGATCACCGGTGATGAATCCTTGCGCTTGCCAGTTGTAGCCGCACTCACGAACATGCCCACCTCTAGATGATGCGTACACCAGTGTGTTATTAATAACTACCGGCTGAACATTGCTAGATCCGACATAGCTTTGTGGTCTAACGCTGATCGTTGATGGCGTAATTGCATCTGAATTGACTGATGTAACTCTCCATTCTGCGGCCGATGTTAGAAGAAGAAGTTGGGTAAGTGGAATAATATGTCTAATCGTATTCGCTTCGCGAGCGGCTACTTTAAATGCGATCCTGTCGTCATCTTTAATCGGCAGAGAGTATGACATATCTGATTCAGTGCCAGACCGTGTCATGTAAATCTTTTGTGGTTCTAATATAGTTCCTGCGAAACATCTTCTCTGTTCATAGTACGATACGGCGGCTGGGTAATTACCCGCTGAATTAAATACAGTCTCGTACGTAGGTGGAGTGACTGCAAGATCCGGAGCAATGTTGTCATCAACAATTGAAAGGCCGCTAGTTTCCCCAATGTAACCGTATATTCCGCCCTGTAACTTATAAACTCTATAGCTACTTGCTGAAGCAACAGCATCCCAACTTATAAAATTAGTACACCCAGTCTCAAACAGATTCGATCTTACAAACGCAAGTTTTACAGTACCACCGGCGACCCATGCTGCCATTGCAGAGGTATCAACAGCTACACCGGCCTCAGTTTTTAAAGAAATTGTTGTCGCTGAAGGCACTGTATTAACTAAGTAGAAGTTTCCATTTAATGCTGTTGGGCCAGTCGTGATTCCAGAAATGTAAACTCTGTCGTTAATGGCAAGACTATGAGTAGCGGTTGTTATAACGCCCGGATTGGCGGCTGTAATACCAGTTATATTAAATGAAAGACCAAGCGCATTTGTACTTGAAGCAGACTGACTTATCCCGTCAGAACCCACTGCTGTTACGCTATAGTATGCGTTGTATCTTCCTGTTGTAAATCCTGTAGATGTTACTAACGGGTTAGGAGGAGGTGACACAAGAGGGGTAAAATTTATTGTCGGAAGCGTCCAATTGGTAGCGCCATTTCTTCTTAATTCTCGTGGTGCGTACACTGGGTGAACCAAAGTAATAATGTCCGCAGATTGAACGTAATGGATATCAAACAGATCTGCCGCAGCGTATGGGTTCGGTATTTCGTAATAAATACTTGGCAATGGATACCAGTATGTCGCGTTAGGTGGCGCGTTGCCAGTGGTTGCCAGTATGCAGTAATAGTTTACCCCTACCGAGCTTACTAACCCGCCAATAACGTACGAAGTTGCGCCGTTGTAGGCTGCCGGTGATCCAGCTAACAGAGTTGCGCCTTGCGTATGGAATCTAAAATACCCAGCACCCATCTCAATCACCATTGTCTGTGTGGTTGAGTAAGTAAATGGTATTAATCGAGTCGCTACGTTTGAGTCTTTAACTTCATTTATAAATGCAAATCCAGCCCTATTCTCTGCTGGCCCTTGTGGTCTAGCAACGAAGTTTCTACACTTAGCTAATCCACTTTGATATTTAGCGTCATCAATTCTGCCAAACATATCAGGTGACATCTCGCCGCCAGAGAACGATCCTTTGAATATTTTAATATTCGGCATCTTATCGTCCAGCTACCCATGAAACTATATGTCCCGGTTTTACTAATCTATCATCTGAATCAGTTTCCTTTGCTTTCTGTAAAAAGATACCCATCATTTTTATGCATCTCCCAGCTTCAGCCGCTCCGACATCACCTTTGATGATCGGACCTGCCAACATTGAAGCTAAATGCCAAGACAAAGTCACTGTAAAAAGGGCTGTAAATCTTGTAGTGTCGGTTATAGAGGCTGAATATCTTAATACTGCATCCTCTTGATTTGTAAGAATGATGTCTATTCCAGTATCAGAAGATTCAACTTGAAATGGTTGTGGAATGTATTGTCCACCTTGCACCAAAGGAACATTGTTTGCTGTGTATCCTAGCGTATCCACCGGCGAGTATATTGAACTGTAATCTGAATTTGAATCTGGTGGAATGACTGCGATACATTTTATTGTATTATTTGGCATCGCGTACACATAATCCCACTGGGGTACAGTAATGGCTAATAAGTTAAGAGTGGCTCGTTTTGTTGTAAACGACCACGGATGCATTTCTAACAGAGTGTCTCGTGCTATCGGATAGAAACGTGCCGCATGTTCTGACTGAGCGGATCCTTCCGGAGGGTATAAACTTGTTACTGTTGCGTTGTCTCCAAGGTTTGCCAAAGCGAGATTAACAATATCTATTTCTGATGCCATAATTTCCCCTTGGTGAAAAGGGGGAAAGGTTTCCCAAATCCCCCTTCTTTATAAACTAGAAACGCACCACAACTATTTTTTCTTTGCTTCCTTTACTTCTTCTTTAGCGTCCTCTACCAGTTTAAGGTTAGAACCCGGTCTGGTATCGTATTCAACAATCTCGCCTTCTTCACGAATTCCATTGTTGATAAATGATTTCTCTAAAACAAGATATTTAGGCATGGTTAGTTTCCTTTAAATTATGTTACTGAGAACCCTGATGCGTAGAATTTCTTACCATCGCCAATATCATTAACTAGATCAGCGGTCACCGTGCCAGCAGAGTATGTGCCAACAATGGTGTATCGCGTACCAAGGTACCGCTGCCCTAAACTTGCCAAGGCTGGGTTTACTCGTACAGCAACATTTGTACCAATCGTTAAGGATGCGGTGACGATTGCATCACTAGATCCGATAACAGTTGGTGAGGTCAATGCTGCTGCGGCTGAACTGATAACTTCAAATTTTACACTAGTACCACCAGCAGCAGCGGTAATCATGGCAAAGTTGAAGTATAAGTCGTCACCTTCACCCATGTCCCGCGCTGTGCCTAGGTCAATGGTGTCGGTGCTAACTGCTGTGGTTGTCAACGCTTGCGCGGTTGAAACCCGTAAATTGATATCTGTAATCATCTTAATTCTCCTCTGTTATCTAAGTTAGGACACAACTGATTCTGTGTTAAGCAACGAATCAACACGGCGCAGTGGAACTCCAAGGAAGCTCAACCATGAATCGGGTTGGCCAAATTGGGTTAGACCTTGCTCAATCTTCAGAACGTATTGGCTCTTGTCCAATGCAGCTAATGCTAGACCTGAGTGAACAGTACGATTCATGTAGAAAGCCGGACGACCCATACTCATGTTAGGGATGCGATACAGTGAACGAGCCATCAGCTTAATCAACGCGGTTGAAGCGGTTGAAAGTTGTGTGCCTGATTGAGCGATAAGATCACTGACATCGATGTTAGGGATACGAACAACATATCTCCAATCCTTAACAACCAAGCCATTCTTCCACTGGTAACGAGTAGCCAATGCTTGCATACGAGTTCCATCTGAGTTGTAGACGGTTTGTTCACCTAAATCTTCGTGAACTAGACCAGCCTTAGAACCTTTAGGGAACGGGCAGTAAACAGTGTTGTCACCCCAAACTACTAGATAAACAGAAGTGTTATCTGAACCAGAACCACCGGCACTCATAATGTTTTGTGCGTTACCGCCAGACAAACTTGAGTAGCGTGATGCCAATCCAAGAAACTGCTTAGGATCAGTGCCGGGGTTGCCGTAGAACATAGTCGTTGCTTGGGTTTGATTCATTGCTTCCAAGAACGCTTGATCTTCGGACAAACGGAACTGACTGGTATTTCCATTCAACATTGCCAAGTCTTTATCGACTTCTGAACGGGCTTCCAATATATCGCAAGCTTCATCCACTTGTGCCGTGGTTGATTTGCTGTTCGGAATACCTTGGTTCAATGCGCGCCAGTAAACAGTTGGCAGACCAGTACGGATAACAACACGTTCTCCGGTTGGTAGATTGCCTTCTTTAAATACTGCGTCTTCCAAAATTTCGTTGCTTTGTGATAACAGTTCTGCAACGACTGGTACGTTCCCATTTGGGTCAGTACGTTTTGCCCAATCCGCAAGGGTTAGGGCTGTTGCTGATAATGTAGCCATTTTTAAATCTCCTTTTTAATGCTGTTGAGTAGGATAAAGTGAATCGGCATAATCAGCGTTAGACTTTGCTGAATTTTTGCCACCTTGACCGCCACCGACAAATTTATCTTCGCCAATTGCTTTACCGGCTCTATAGAAAAATCTGATTATCTCAGGGTGATTTCCAAGTCCCGATTCATTCAATAACGAAAGTAAGCCCGGCGTCCCGAACTGATCTAAACTTTTCTTAGCGATTGCAAGGTTTTCTGTGAGTCTTTCTCCACCAAATTCCTTGTCAGCTTTAGAATCATTAGTCCATCCAGTACGCAACTGATCCAACTCACGAACTTGACGAGCTTCGATAGGTGGACCAAGTTTCGATAATAGTTTCTGTGCCGCTTCCTGAGACAAATTCAACTCCTTAGCCACTTCAGTATAAACCGACATCACATCTGGGTCGTAGGTCTTACCCTCTGGCGGTTTAAAATCATAGTTCTCAGGAGAGCCATATCTGACATCTGCCTGTTGGCTAGTTTGCTGACTCTGCTTACCATCTGTAATGTTGGGCAAAGCTTGATCAGGTGCTGCTTGCTGCGTTTGCGCTTGCTGGCTTCCTTGCGGTTGCTGGCTAACGCTACCTTGCGAAACAGATTGGCTTTCAGTGGTCGTTGTGGCCGATTCCGTCATCGTTGATTCTGGCATTTTGAGATTCCTTTAACATGGTTGAATATAATTCTGGACATAAAATATGAATCATTGCGAGCGTACGATTACCAAAATTTCTTTGTCCCTCGTTAAACGCCATCGTCATTGAGTTGCTGTTAAACGACAGCCTAAATACTCCTGACTGATCCAAAAGTCGCCAAATTATTCTGCGCCCTTGTTTGCTCTTCATTAACCACTTGATATCTATTTCTTCGTTTTCAGATTCAATTTTATCGCGTGTTTCTTTATCTGTTTTTGCGCGATCTTGTTCTCGTGTATCAAGTGGGTCGTAATTATTCATTCCTAATATAACCCTACAATATTTAGTTACGGATATTTATTTAATATTTTCTTGGTTTTGGTGGTTTTTTACTTTTGCCTATCATAATTATCTCCTGTAGTTTATTAATTATCGGTTACTTGTGGGCCGTAAAGCATTGCTGCCATTGCGGTGTTATCTGACTTGCCTTCTGCTGGTAAAATTTCCATGTCTGTAATCTGCAATCCAACACAACTGTCTTTTCTCTGACCTTGAGTATCGTGTGAACTAACAGATTTAACGAATACACTGGCATGAAGCATCATCTTTGACCCTACTTCAGGCAACGCTGTAATATTTAATTTGGCCAGTTCATCGGCTCCAAGATTTATACACAGTCCGTATGGATATTCTGGAGCGTATTCCTCGGCATATTCCATACTTTCTTCAACCGACTCTTTTTCACTTTTCATATTGACCATTGCCATTTTAATTCCCCTGTGGAGTGTTGTAACCGCTAAACATGTCAATTACATTTGTTAATGCGTTTGGATCTTGAGTCGGTGATTGTGCCAAGTTCTTAATAGTTTCAGATGCTTGTTGCGCTTGCGCTTCTCTTTGTTGTGCGGCTATTGCTTCTTGCCTTGCTTGTCTAATCATTGCTACCTGTTCA
>Ga0181348_1001236_pt1 | contig 11246 bp, 16 predicted proteins | sample Su13VDMM110DN_FD_130092 | JGI IMG/M metagenome (GOLD analysis project Ga0181348, IMG submission 130092) | Freshwater viral communities from Lake Michigan, USA - Su13.VD.MM110.D.N | ecosystem: Environmental > Aquatic > Freshwater > Lake | place: USA: Michigan | collected 2013-07-16
ACACCACCAAGATGTTAACTATGATTAAAGAAGATGAAAAACTATTAAATAAAAAATACCCAGGAATTAAGTATAAAATCAACCTTGGTGTTAGAGATGGTGATTTACCGTTTATCGAAATAAGCAAATAAAAATGAAAAAATCAGAACTACACAAATTAATCAGAAAATGAAAAAAACACAACTACAACAAATAATTAGAGAAGAACTAGATAAGTTGTCCTTTAAAGGGCAGCTCAACACACAAGCATTCAAGGAGTTGGGTGTTCAGAATGTTAGCTATGTTCAAACTATACTAGGTAAGCTGAAAACAGGTGACCCTCTATCACCAAAAGACAATGAGATATTAGCAGATGTTTTTCTAAAAATGCTAGCCAATAACAATCCAGCACTATTACAGACCATCTTCACAAACATAAAGCAAATGACTGCAGCAAATAAGTAAATAATATAAGATATAAGTGGAGTTGTGACAAGGATAGTGTATGATTTCACGAAAGACGCCTACTACCTTAGGCTTTTCTTAAGCCCAAACGAAAGTATCACTACTTAGTTTGGGTTTTTTCTACTAAAAGTTGTATTATGAGTAAAAAAGTTATATATTAATAAAAAAACAAATAAAAAGTTATGTTTGAACCAATTAGCGACAAATTGATCGTAGAGCCTATTGAGGCTGACGAAATGTCTTCTGGCGGGATCTTAATCCCGGACATGGAGAATCAGCGAACCTTTAAAGCAAAGGTCGTGGCCAAAGGCCCAGGCATCTATCAAATGGGTCAGTTTATACCCACAACAGTTGAGATAGGTGATTTAGTAATCTACCAACAATTCTCAGCTTTAAAGTTTGAGTATGAACACGTAGAGTATCACACAGTAAAAGAATCAGAAATAATCTGTAAATTAAGCAAGAAAAATGAAGAATAAGAACATTGATTATAACACAACAGCTCGCGAAAAGATTAAGACTGGCGTAAACAAACTAGCAGATGCAGTAAAGTCTACGCTAGGTCCATGCGGTCAGAACGTAATCCTTGAAAAAGAGTATGGAACACCAGTTATCACAAAGGATGGAGTATCGGTTGCAAAAGAAATTCAACTGAAAGACCCAGTAGAGAACTTGGGTGCTCAGATCATCAAAGAAGTATCAACCAAGACAGCTAAACAGGCTGGAGATGGAACAACAACAGCTACAGTGTTAGCAGCTGCTATGTTCAACGAGGGATTAAAGTATATGGCTAGTGGTCATAATGCAATCGAGATTAAACGAGGTATGGATATGGCAACTCAAGCAATCACTGAGAACTTGAAAGCTATTTCAAAAGACGTTAGCAATCATGAGGAGATTCGTCAAGTAGCAACTATCTCAGCCAATGGTGACAGCTCTATTGGCAACATCATTGCAGAAGCAATGGAAGAAGTTGGTAAAGATGGAGTCATTACAGTAGAAGAAAGTAAGACTGCAGAAAGTAGTTTAGAGGTAGTGGAAGGTATGCAAATTGAACGTGGTTACTTATCACCATACTTTGTTACAGACAACACCAAGATGACTAGTACCCTTGATAATCCATACATACTATTGTGTGACAAGAAGATCAGCAGCGTAAAAGAGATCTTAGGACTACTTGAGACCTGCAGCAAGCAAAGTAAATCATTACTCATCATTGCTGATGATGTTGATGGAGAAGCACTTGCTACAATGGTAGTAAACAGAGCTCGAGGTATCCTGAACATCTGTGCTATCAAAGCTCCAGGATTTGGTGATCGTAAGACCCACATGCTAGAGGATCTTGCAATCCTTACAGGAGGGCAGCTTATCTCAACACAGAAAGGTATGAAGCTTGAGAAGATAACTATTGACATGCTGGGTACAGCTCGTAATGTAGTTATAGAAAAAGATAAGACCACTATTGTTGATGGTGCTGGAGATTCTGAGGTTATCAAGAAGCGATTTGAAGAGTTACAACAACAACATGAGCTGGCTGAAAGTGATTATGATAAGCAACAGGTTAAAGACCGTATGAACAAGCTCGTAGGTGGCGTTGCAGTAATCAACATTGGAGCTTCTTCAGAATTAGAATTAAAAGAAAAGAAGGACCGTGTTGACGATGCATTACATGCTACACGTGCTGCGGTGGAAGAGGGTATTGTAATTGGTGGTGGTATGGCCTTAATCCAAGCAGCAAGTGGAGAGCATTATGCAAAACTGCAGTTTGCTAACTACAGCCAAGAGGTTGGAGCCAAAATTGTATTTGAAGCATGTAAAGCACCATTCGCAATCATTACAGACAACGCTGGTAAGAATGCAGAAGCCATCTTAGCAAAGCATATGGACAGTAGTCCAACTTCAGGTTATGATGCTCGTAATGATAAATGGGTAGATATGTTTGAAGCTGGTATTATTGATCCTACTAAGGTCACTAGAACAGCTTTAGAAATGGCTAACTCAGTAGTTGGTACATTATTAACTACCTCATGTGTAGTGTCTCTAGAGCCTGAAAAAGAGGACAAGAAACAATCACAAGCAGGTTACGATTACTAGGAAACAGGACGATTACAAACAAAAGGGGTGCTTAAACAACACCCCTTTTTAATATAAAAAGTTATGAATCAACAAAACAAACCCCAACAACAAAAGATTAATGTCGACTTATCACAAGCTGAAAGCATGAAGTGTATGGAGTGTGATAGCGAGCAGTTTAAGATGGAATATCTAATTAAGAAGGTATCAGCTTTGTTGTCTCCAACAGGAGATGAAATGGTAATTCCTATGCAAGTTTTTAGTTGCAGTAAGTGTGGGATTATTCCAGAAGATTTCTTACCTTCTAACTAATGAAAACGGTAAGCTACAGTCAGTTTAGTATTTATATGCAATGTCCTAAAAAGTGGAAGTTGGATTATTTAGATAATCTAAGGACCTTTGATCAGAACATTCACACCACATTTGGATCAGCCTTTCACACAACAATACAGAATTACCTCAATGTAATGTATACTGAGTCTGTAAAGAAAGCTGATGAGATAGATCTTAACGGTTATTTAAAGGAGAGCATAATGTCAGAGTACAGAGATGCTTTATCTAAGAACAACAATAAGCACTACTCTACAGCAGCGGAATTAGTGGAATTCTACGAGGATGGTGCAGCTATACTAGACTATTTTAAGAAAAATAGAAGCGCTTACTTTAGCTCCAAACAACATACACTACTTGGTATTGAGATACCACTTAGCATCCCTTTGAGAGAGGGCATCAAGTTTACTGGGTTTATTGATATAGTAATACGTGATGAGAGAGATGGTCGGATTAAGGTATATGATTTTAAAACAAGTACTGCAGGATGGAACAAGTATCAGAAAGCTGATAAGTCGAAGACTGCACAAATGATACTATACAAAGAGTTCTACGCAAAGCAGTTTAATGTTGATGTGGAGACTATTGATATTGAGTATATCATAGTGAGACGTAAGATCAATGTAGATTATGAGTTCGTTCCAAAAAGAATACAAACCTTTATACCAGCTAATGGCAAAGTAAGTAGAAACAAAATACTTAAATTATTTAATGCGTTTCTTGATAGTTGCTTTACTGAAGATGGTAATTATAAAGCAGAGGGTACTTACCCAGCAGTATTAAGTTCAGGCTGTAAGTATTGTGTGTATGCAACAGAAGAAGCACTCTGTCCAAAGAAGGAGAGGATAAAATCCAATGAGGACTGATCTAACAGAGCTGTCTTATAAGAGACTACTTACCTTACATCCACAACTACAGGCATCGGCATTTAAGTGTTATGATGCTTGCATTGCAAAAGAGATACCACTCTATGTTGTTTGGGCAAGGAGATCTAAACAAGAACAAGATCTGTTATATAGATTAGGTAGAGACGTACCAGGTACCATTGCAACATACACTCGTAGTGAATTATCACCTCACTGCTATGGTTTATCCATAGACTTTTGTTTATATAACGGTGATGTATTATATGAGTGGCCACAATGTGAACCACACAAGTATTGGAGATGGAAATGGATTAAGGTACAGAAAGTATTTGAACAAGATGGTTGGGAGAGTGGTTGGAGATGGTACAACTTTCAACCAGGACACTTACAAAATTTATTAGGTAAATCTATTATTGAACACAGAGATGACACAAATCGCAAAGCAACTGAAGATAGGGATTACTGGAGGAAGGACTTATGAGAATAGACTCAAAATCAAGAACTTTCTACACAAGCTTAAAGAGCAGACAGACAACGCTATTGTAATAGTTTCTTTGGGAGATTCAAATGGTGCAGACAAGTATGTTAAGAAGTTTGCTTTGGAGTTTGGTTACACTTACGAAGAATGTAATCCAGAGTACACAAATAAAAATCTATACAGTATATTGTCAGAAGCACATTATGGTAAGCCATATACTGCAAGAAGCGTTCATGTGAGAGATAAAATATTTTGCATGTATATTGATAAGTGTATTGTCTTTGATAATAGTAACATGGCAGACATTAAAATTATCAATTTAGTTAAGCTGTTTACTCGAAGAAAAAAGCCACTTATCGTAATAAGCTGATATTTATTTACAATGGATAAACGCTTTAAATATCACTTAGCTCGACTGACTGAGTATATGTGTAATAATGGTTGCACACTGAAACCACTACCAAATGTGAGCATTAAAGCAGATGACGCAGAGGCTCAAAACATATTTGGCAAGACAGCCTACTACGATCCAGCATCGAAGACAGTTGTTTTATATGTCTCAGGTAGACATCCAAAAGACATACTAAGATCTTTTGCACACGAAATGATACACCATTCCCAAAACCTTAATGGAGAAATGACTCAAGATACTATGATGGGTGCAGAAGATCCACAATACGCCCAGAAAAATAATGGGCTACGGGATCTAGAAAAGGATGCATTCCTAAGAGGTAATATCTTGTTTAGAGACTACTGTGACAATTTAAAATATGGAAAATAAAATAAAATGAAAAAACTAGATTTACAAAAAATAATCCGTGAGGAAGTTAAAAAAGCAATAAAAGAAGGTTACTTTACAACCTCTCTAACACCTGAACAAGTAGAGTCTTTAACAGCAGTTGTAACCAAAATTGATGAGCTGAAAGCTACTATTGAGGCTGCTAATAAGATGGCAAACAATAGTGAGATCAAACGCTTACTTACAGTCGGAGGACTTCCTGATGTAAACATGTTGAGAGCTCGTATGACAACTGTATATCAATTAAAAGATCTAGAAAAATAATATGAAAAAATCAGAATTTCGCAAACTAATCCGCGAAGAGATTAGAAGTGTATTAAAGGAAGCATTAGATCCAAACACAACATATAGAGTCGATATTGGAACTAGTCGTTGGAGCAACGGAGCTCCTTACTCCTATAGTGGAGAGTTTGATCCAGGTAAAGTAAAGAAAGTAGCAGGTGAACCTTTAATGGTGGCAAAAGCTGTACTAAAGATGGCAAAAGATGATAGGAAAGGTGAATACATTATGGCATTCGAGCTTGATCAAGACACATACTTTATAATCATAGGTGATGAAGATGTTACTATTGTAGGTAAACCAAAATCTAAGAAATATGGTCAATTTTGGTCACTAATAGACTCAGATCCTGATGCAGCTTCTGATATGCTTGATGATATGGATGTGGCTGCTGCGGGCGCTAAAAAGATCTAGAAAAATAATATGAAAATATCAAAAATACTTCAAGAACTAAGCAATAAGCTACAAGGTGGATCAGATGACTCTGAAGTACCAATGGCTATATCTGACTTAAAAGCAATTGCTGATATGGCTAGTAAACTAGCTGAGCATTTAATGCAAGAACAACCACAAGAGTTAGAAGGTTGGGTACAAGCAAAGATAACCAAAGCAGCTGATTACGTAAGTTCTGTATATAAGAATCATGTGTATTCCGATCACGATTGTGGTTGTGGTAGTGCAGCTAGAGGATTGGATGGAAATATGTCAGAGGCTACGGAGCCTAAATTATCTTACGGCGATCAGGTATACTCCAATTTAGAAATACTGAAGAGTGCAGCTACTAAAATAACGATTAAGCCTGAGAACTATAGCGTACTCACGGATGGAAATAAATTTATGTTGACTACTAACCAGAGAGCAGCCATCTTTGCAAAAGAGGGGACTTGGAAAATAATTGGTAAGATAGATCCAAATAAAAATTATCGCAAACAAAGTAGCACTTTATCTGAAGCAAAGAGTACTTGCTGTGGTAAATGCGGACACAAACATATTAAAGGAACTTCATGTCCTAAACCATTTTTAACTGGTACAAGACATTGCAGAAATAGAGAATAAAAGTGGGAAATCACTATAAAAATTATTATATTAAAGTTATAAATTAAATTATGGAAGGTTACATTAAAAAAGAAGATCGCAAGACGATTCTATTCCTAGCAGATGACATGAGATTGCCATCGGGAATTGGAACAATGACGAAAGAGCTTATACTAGGCTCAGCACACCACTACAATTTTCTACACGTAGGAGCGGCAATCAATCACCCAGACATAGGTAAGTTATTTGACTTGTCTGATGAGGTTAATAAAGAGATTGGTATATCAGATTCTGAAGTAAAAATCATACCATTTAATGGATATGGTAATCAGGATTTGCTCAGACAAATACTAACTAGAGAGAAGATTAATGCTATAGTTCACTTCACTGACCCAAGGTATTGGGATTGGTTGTATTCTATGTCTGCAGAGATTAGACAGCAAGTACCAATCTTCTACTATCACATTTGGGATGATCTCCCAGCTCCACATTACAATAAACCATTCTATGAGTCTTGTGATTTGTTAATGGGCATCAGTAAGCAATCTACTAACATTAGCAGACTTGTACTCGGTAATGGTAATTATGTAGAGCTTAATAGCAACACTAAGAAAGTAGACATCAGTAAACCAATGCCAAAAGTAAGTTATGTACCACATGGTATTAACACTAAGTACTTTATGCCATTTGAGGCAACCGATCCAAGAGTTCTAGATTTCCAATCTAAGCTCTTTAAAGGAAGAACTCCAAAATACTCTATACTGTATAACAATAGGAATATTCGTAGAAAGATGACTTCTGACATTGTATTAGCATTTAAATTGTTCTTAGATAAGATGAAGCAAACCAAGCAAGATACTCAAGACGTATACTTGGTTATGCACACTCAACCCATAGATGAGAATGGTACTAATCTGTTACAGGTAATTAGTACACTATGTCCAGAGTACACTGACAATATTGTATTTACTAATAATAGATTTGATCCAATGGGTATGAATCTACTATACAACTCTTGTGATGTAACTATTAATGTTGGCTCTAATGAAGGTTGGGGATTAAGTTCTACTGAGGCATTAATGGCTGGTAGAGTAATCATTAACAATGTAACTGGAGGTCTTCAAGATCAAATGAGATTTGTAGATGAGAAAGGTAATTGGATTGAGTTTAATGACAAGTTTGCAAGTAACCATTTAGGTAAATATAAGACACATGGTATTTGGGCTAAGCCAGTCTACCCAGCAGCTGTTAACTTACAGGGATCTATTCCAACACCATACATATTTGATGATCGAGTTGACATCAGAGACATTGCCAAAGCAATGATGTACTGGTATGAAGCTGGTCCATCAGAAAGAAAAGACTGTGGATTAGCAGGAAGAGAGTGGGTAACCAGTGACGAAGCTAAGATGACAGCACAAGCAATGGCAGACAGCTTTATTGTAAACTGTGATCTAGTCTTAGATAATTGGGTACCACCATCTCGATTTAATTTATACAATTGCCAAGCAGAGATTGAAAAAAATAAAAACAAATTAACAGGAATAGAACTAAGTTATGAATAAACCACTATTGTTATTAATGGCACCGGTTACAACCTTATCAGGTTATGGCGCAAGAAGCAGAAATATTGCAACAGCTCTTATTAAGAGTGATAAATATGATGTTAAGATCTTCCCAACAAGATGGGGATCAACTCCACAAAACGCTTTAAACTCAGAGGATGTAGATCATGTTGAGATCATAAATCGTTTAATGAAAGATGGTAACTTATCACAGCAACCAGACATATTCATACAGATAACTGTACCAAATGAATTCCAAAAATCAGGTAAGTTTAATATTGGTATTACTGCAGGCATTGAAACTACTGTAGCTAGTGGTGAGTGGATTGATGGCTGTAACAATATGGATTTAATTTTAACATCTTCTGAACACGCTAAGAAGGTCTTACTTGAATCCAAATGGGGTAAGTATGATCAAAACACCAAACAACAAATTGGTGAGGTATCATGCACTACACCAATCGAAGTATTATTTGAAGGAGTTGACTTAGAAAAGTACTTTCCAACAAAAGAGATACACAAGACAGTTGATGATCAACTTAAACAAGTTAAGGAACCATTTGCCTTTCTATTTGTAGGACATTGGTTAAATGGTGACATAGGTCAAGATAGAAAGGATATTGGTATGCTTTGTAGAGTGTTTCTAGAAACCTTTAAAAAGAAAGCTAGTCACAATCAACCAGCCCTCATATTGAAAACAAGTCGAGCTGACTTTTCTCCTATGGATAAGAAACATATTATGGAAAAGATTGAGACCATTTACAAATCTGTAAAAGGTGGCAACTTACCTAACATATATTTAATTCATGGTGATTTGTCTGATGAAGAGATGAATTCTTTATACAATCACCCAAAAGTAAAAACACATATTAGCTTCACAAAAGGAGAAGGTTATGGAAGACCATTAGCAGAGGCTTGTTTAAGCGTTAAGCCAGTAATAGCACCAAACTACTCAGGTCATTTAGACTTCCTTAAACACGGAGTATTGTTATCAGGTCAGATGACTAAGGTACATCCATCAGCTGCTTGGGAAAAAGTAATTTTGTTGGAGTCTGAATGGATGACTGTTGACTATGGTCAAGCAAGTGCTGTGATGAGTGATGTAGTAGAGAATTACAAGAAGTATGAAATTAATGCTAAATAGCAATCAACTCTAATCAAAAAGGAGTTTTCTTTAGAAGCAATGTCAAATAAGCTGATTCAGATACTAGATGAGAGAGTACCAAAACAGACAGTATTAAAGTTACCACAATTAAAGAAAATTGAATTACCACGATTAAAGAAGATAGAATCAGAAACAATAGCATAATATGAACTTACAAGTAGAAGATAAAAAGATAACCTGTCCTCATTGCAGTAGTAAAAACTGCTTTCAAGAGGAGTATGTAGTTGAGCCTAATCGAGTAGGTTCCTATATGTGCATGGGTTGTGGATACACTACAACAACTCTTTATGAACATGGATCTACTCTTATAGAGGAGTACGAGAGTCAATGCCCAGATCTATTTAGAGACATTAAATTTCATGACAAGGAAACTAATTTAATATGGTATCCAATCGTATTGAACTTCCCAAACATGGGACTAATATTTCCAGACGGATCCAATGCTTTTGATTGGCAATGGCGTGCAGTACCTGTTAAACCAGTTGCAGATGATGAGAAAACTAAATTCCCTATTCCTGAACAACCTGGCTCTTACTATGAAACAAAGGCCGATATGGAGTCAAGTAGATTGTATCCTCAATCTAGCTTTCAAGATGCATGTAAATACCTAAACATAATCCAATCATGACAAAAGACGACTTCATTAACTGGCTAAGAACCCACCTTGTTAAGAAACACGTAGATGATATTGCTTTAATCAAAGAAAAGCTACTTCTTGTGAATGCAGAAGAGATGGGGTATAATTACTGGTCTGATAAGGACCCTGAAAAGACGTCGTTGGCTGGTGTGAAACTAAGTTATACCGTGAATGCTACAGATAGCGATACGTTTACAACAGGTAATCTGGAGGATGTATAATGAAATTAGAAAAGTTTAATGATTTAAAGAAGCGATTTGAAGAGAATGCTTTCGAGCATAACTTCATCACTCTAGATAGAATATTATATTGGTTTTCTTTTTTAGGAAACATATTTTCAATCATATTCTCCTACTTCTTTGTTAAGACTGTAACTGATACAATCCCAACATTCTTTGCTGGTCAGGATATTACTTTTGCAATATTCATAATTGTCTTTATGACCGGATATGAGTTTCTAAAACGGTTTACCTTTGAACAGGTAGTAGTTCACTTCTTTAAGATTAAAAAGCTATCAGGTGCTTTCTTAGCTGGTATTATGTTTGCGTTACTGCTGATAAGTGGTTCCTTTTATATGAGTTTAAACGGTTCCCATAGGATCATAGATCAAACAGCAGCCCTTAACCAATACAGTGATACTACAGTACAAGTGAAGGTAGATTCTATATCTGCTGTGTACAATGCCAGAATCAATAATTATCAGACTTTAGTTGATCAAATCAATCAGAATGCAGTTAGTGGTAGACTAAAGAGCAAAGACAAGAAAGATATTAAGGACTATGAGGGTAGTATTGCAAGCTTGAATAAGGAACTAGAAACGAAGACTAGTGAAATTGAAAATAAGATACAAAACAAGGTTAATAAGAAACTAGATAGCACTAAAAGCAATACTGTAGCACTACTAATGCTGACTCTGTTTATGGAGCTTATCATACTGCTTGGTGTGGGATTCAATGGATTCTACACAATTGCAAGTTATACTGACATGAAACAGTTAGCAAACACACCAAAGTATAAAACACTACAACTGAACCTATCACTATTACATTTATACTATCAGAAGGGTAATAAGAAAGAAGGGGACTCAACACTGTCAATTGCAAAGCTAAAAGCACTTGCATCACATCAAAAGTTGGACACAAGAAATAAAGACATTGATGAATTTGTAGCGTTATGTACAGAACTTGGTATCATAAATGTTGCTAATAACAAAAAAAAGTATTATATTTGTACATACGATAAAGCAAAGGAGCTATTCACAAACAACATATGATTACAATTAGTTACGCCATATTAGCTTGCAATGAACATAAAGAGTTGCATAAGCTTGTTGATAAGTTATTATCAAAAATATTATCAGAGGATGAAATAGTAGTGGTACTTGACACTGATAACTTCACTACTTCAGTCGAAGCCCTATGTAAAGATTACAGCTCAGTACCTAATTTTCATTATTATTTCGGCAGCCTAAACAAAAACTTTGCTGATCATAAAAACTATCTCAACACTAAATGTAGTAAGGATTGGATCTTCAATATAGATGCGGATGAGTATCCATGTGATCCTCTACTAGA
>Ga0181348_1001237_pt1 | contig 11243 bp, 8 predicted proteins | sample Su13VDMM110DN_FD_130092 | JGI IMG/M metagenome (GOLD analysis project Ga0181348, IMG submission 130092) | Freshwater viral communities from Lake Michigan, USA - Su13.VD.MM110.D.N | ecosystem: Environmental > Aquatic > Freshwater > Lake | place: USA: Michigan | collected 2013-07-16
AATCCCCTACCCAATTATCGCTATATTTTTTGCGTCAATCGTTCTACTATATGATGTATATTTTAATCTCCAATCCATCTTTTTCCATTCATAAATATTATATGGTTCTCTTATTGTTATTCCTTGGCACTTTGATGTCGTCATAGCATACGCCACTACAAAATTATTCATAAATTGGTCGTCTGTATAAAAATTATCATTAATTAAAATACCTGATGTATCAACCCCATCAATACTATACATTTTACCATTTTTTATTCCTGTTTTTTTATCGGTTTTAATACCCATAATAGGTGTCTCTAAATTTAAATATACATCTTGCCCTTTTATATAGTGTTTTTCGCTATTATATTTAATATTATGAATATAATCATTTTTATTCATACATAAAGTATTAATATTAACCCTACATTCATTTGTATAGGTGAGATTAATTCGTTTAGGAATTACATCTTGATATATCGGTTTATATGTTCCGTCTATTATTTTATGATAATTATCGGTTTCGTTTGACCGTTTATTTATAGTTAATTCTATTAGATTTCCATCGCATATATTATGTAATAGAGGCGTTTCCAACCAGTTAATATGTTCTTGTTTTACGGGTCTTAATTGGAAAGGGTCGCCTTCCACTATAAATTTAATATCAGGAAATTGTATTTTTATTTTACCCAAAAAACCCATAATACTGCTTGGCGTCATAAACACCTCACTAATCATAATACATTTAACTGCTTTTAATCGTTTTAATTTTTTCTCACTACATTTACCGTTAAAATCAATACCAAAATAACTATTTAATGTAAAAGATGCGTGTTCTTCATCTTGTAAATTCTCACTCGCTACATTCGTAAAGGCTAAACGAATAGTAGTTGTATCATCATATTCGGGTTGAGATTTTACAAAATATGACTTACCAAATCCCGCCAGTCCCGTCACTAAATAACTACAGTTTGATGGTGCATTAACTCCCGTTTCCGTTTCTCGTGTAATATTCCATTTAAAATTAACATCAAAAGTATGTGTATCGGGTATTTTATGATTAAATTGTTTATCTACTTTAACTTCCTTGTATTTAATACCGCCTATTTTTGTTGATAATTTAGGTTTTTTTCCACATTCTACAATCACGGCATCAGTTTTAATAGCAATTAATCTACCTCCAACTTCTTTTTTTAACCTATACACTCGTAAAAACTCATTCTCTAAAACCTTATTGTAAATAGGCAAATCATTTTCGTATAAGGTTTTAAATGTTGTTTTTTCCACTATATATTGTGTTGTATCGCCTATTTCAATCGGGTGAATACTTGCCAAATTACCTTTTGCTTGTTTCCATATTCTTTTATCTATACCATCATCACACAGAAAGCCTATCTTATCATCGTTGTTCTCCCAAAACGCTGATACTGCTAATTCAAAATCTGTTTCAATATAACCAGTTCGTCGTTTTACATTTGTCTTACCTCGTTGTCCCACACATCTATTTACGATATGTTTAAAATGCGATGGATATTTTTTAACAAGCATATTAACAAAAGGTTTAAAATGGTTATGCGGTAATTTATCCTGTGCTAATAATTTATATCTAATTCTTGGTTCAAATCCTTCTTTAACACTTTCTTTAATATATTGACTTGAATACCAACCGCTTCCTTTCATAAAGAAATCGCACTTACCATCTATTACAACATAATATATTCCGTGTTCTAGTCTCTCGTAATTACAACTAATATTACACTCTTCAATTTTAGCGTCGTAATTAAATACCTCGTAATCGCCTAGTATGTTATTAAACCAGCAATCAGTTCGGCATTTGTTAATATCATATTCGTCTTGTTTATCACACTTTGGCTTATTAAAACTCATCACGATGTTGCCGTGTATAGTTAATTTATCAAATACATCTTTGTTAAATTTGCTTTGTATATGATTAGGATAATAGTCTTTAAATTCTTGGTCTCCCAAGCAACTCAAGTTGCCATTTTTAAACTCGTCTCCCATTATCTCTACCATAATAGTTTTATCTGGATTAGCACATATAGAGTGATTATCGTCTATACATATTTTAGTAATTTTTCCGTTTTCAGTTTTTACTAATTTAATTGTATTATCCTGATTGAATAAGTCTATGTATTGTTGCTTTAAATCGTTTGTTTCTATTACTTCGTAATTCGTATTATCAACTCGCTCTTTAATATTCTTATCATATATAGCAGTATCAAATCCGCCGTTAGTATTTTTTTTACATTTTTCACCAAGACTTTTAACAAATTTTTTATCATCGCAATAATACAAATGATTATTATATACAATACCTACGAATACTAATAAATTCGTATTTACTTTAAGCGTTTCGCTACTTGTTAAAAATTCTGTCCTTTCAATATCAAGCATTCTCGCTTTACATTTAAATCTTTCTAAAAATATAACGATTTGTTCGGCTGTATATCCTTGTTCTTCTAATTCTTCTGGTAATTCTGGCTCACCGTCTTCTTCATAGTTGGGGGGTATTTTACATTCTATTTCGTTTAAAATATCTATTATTTTATTAAGAGTTAGTTTCTTATTCTCACCCTTTAATTGTAAATGATGTAATAGGGTTTCCGGAACACATTTTTTAACTCCTGTATCACGAAAGCCATTAAACCCTTTGTATGGTAAATCTACTATACAATTAAATAGTGGAACATCTTTTAGTTTTCTCTTTTTATCAGTAATCTTTCGTCTTGAAACATTAGTAATAGTATTTGTTTTATCATACCCACTACCAAGTTTTAGCCACGCATTAGTTAAAGCGTCATTATCGGCTATAATATCGCCTTCGGTATAGTTTCCCTTCTTAATATTTAATTTTGCTCTTGATTGAAAGGTGAAACTAATTGTGTCGGGTTTTGCTAATTTATCACCTTTCTTGGTGTTGTATTGTTGTCTGCTCGTTCCGGTTAAAGTATATTGATATACAGTCGCCGCCTCGTCCTCAATCTCTTTATAATAATTTCGTAATAATCTATTGACCTCTAATCGGTCAGTTTTTTTGTCTAACTTTAAAAGTTTTCTTGCTTCTCTTACATCAAAGCGTAAGTTAAAGGATTTGTATATCTCTTTTAAACTAGGCATATTATATTATACTTATATTATATTATTATTTTATCTTTAAGTTTAAATCATTTTAATAATTAAGTTTATTAAATCAATTTTATAAATTTAATTTTAAAAAATAAATTTATAAAATATTCCTAAACTTTCAAACAATTTCTTTTTCTAAATTTTTCTGTTTTTCTAATTTTTTTTGTAAATAATAATTTTTATTATATTCTTTTCTCAATCGTTTTGTTTCTTCTTTCGCATTATAAACTTTACAATAATCTAAATGTTTTAATCTAATATCTTCTTTTTCTTGTTTAACTTCCTTTAATATTTTAATCGCATCGTCTGGTGTGATATTTTCAACACAAATGTTTGCTTTAATAGATTTATACATATTTAAGTATTACTAAACTATATATATATATTAATTTTTATTTAAATCAATTTTATAAAATATTAAACCATTATTTTATTAAACTCTTCTGCTAATTCTTTTGCCAATTGTTCTTTTAATTTTTTTTCTTTTTTGCAAGTTTCAATTAACTGTAGGCGTTTAATCTCTAACTTACCCTTTTTGCTTATGTTTTCGTAATAATATTTTTTATGATACTCTTTAATATATTCTTTATTTTTTTCTATCCATTTACGGCTATATTCATAGCATTCACTTTTGTGTGTTAAATAATATTCTTTTCTTAACAGTAAAATACGCTCTAAATTAGCTTGATAATAAGCTTTCTGGTAATCGCTATATAGCATACCCTTTACTATCCTTTCCGTCATTATATATAGTACAAATATATTAAATTATTAAATCTATTTCATTTACAAACTTTTGTACTATATTAGACCAATCATATTTTTCTTTTAAAAATTTACCATCGTATTCTTTTAAACCTTCATTATCCCACTCTACAAATTTTGTATACATAGCATCAGCAAAATCTAAATAATTGTATGTCGGTATAACGCCTTTTAGATGATTACCATCATATAACTCTCCATTGCTTTTAATAAATACAACATTTTCATACCCTTGTAATATCTCTTTATGTACTTGTAAATCAGTTGCTATAATATGCTTACCAAAATATGCCGCCTCAAATGGTAAGAGAGACCAACCTTCGCCTATACTAGTAGTAATTACTACATCAGCAATTTGAAAATAATTATCGATGATTTCATCGGGTAATCTTTGAGGGTTAGATGTATTCATAATATTAATTGATAATTCATCAAATGTTCTTTTATATTCTTTGGTTAAGACATTAATGTACTCTATAATATTTAAACCATCACTTGAGGTTAAAGGACAACTTAATTGTAATTTAATACGAGTATCCCAACCGGTTCTTTTCCAAAAATCTACAAATGCGTGTATGGTCGTTTCAAACCGTTTTCGGCAACTATTTCTATTAATATTTAGTACAATAAAATCACTTGTATCCATATTAAATCTTTCTCTAGGGTTCTTATGTATAGTCATCTCTCTTAATCCGTGATTAATTACTCCAACTCTTACTGGGTCAAATCCGTAATCATTTATTAGATGATTTTTAAAGTGTTCGGTGAATACAAATGTTTTATAAGAATATTGTTTAATTAATCCAATATGTTCGTATGACTGATGATTATAAACCAAATCTAAATAACATATTAATTTTCCTTTATAGTTAGGTATGGTTTTTAGTATCTCTATTATAATAGAAAAGTCATTATATATCATTAAATACTCCGGTTCTTCGTCTTGTAATATTTGGTTAATTGCGGGAAAGCCAAAATTACCTTCACTATTAGGGGCAAGTTTTGCTAAATCAAATAATCTAATTCGTGTATCTAAATCTCTATCTTCCACTTCTTTACCTGAATACTGAAACGCTAAATATAGCACTTCATAATAATTTGCTAAATGTTTAGTAAATTCGTAACCAACTTTACCATAACCGGTCGCTATATACAGATGAGTAGCGGCGAATGCTAATTTAGGTTTGCTTGATTTAATCTTAATCTCTGGTTGAGGTAGTATAAAAAACCTCTCTATTAAGGTTCTAAAATCTTGCTTACTAGAAAAGTCATTATTTTGGTCTATTAACACATCACTTGTTGAATGGACTATTGTCCTATCTTTTTTAACACAATCCATAAATTTAGTATAAGTTAATGTTTTATTTCTACACATTTGTACTACCATTAGGTCTAACGGTTGAGTAATAGATTTAGTTAATTCTAATAATATTTTTGCGGATTTATTTGTAAGCATATATCCATTCAGTCCAAACCCACATAACATTCCGTCGGTCATATAAGTCTCATTATTAAAAAATGATATTTGAGTAGTACAATTATTAATCATAGTTTTCATTTTTTCAAAAGCTATTTCATCAAATATAGAGCCGTCTTCCATAATAAAAGATTTTTTAATTTTATTATCTACGATAAACTTCCATAGATTTCTATGAGCCTTCCAAGCTCCGTTCTCACCTATCAACTCTTTAATATCTTTTCTTCCTCCTGTATAGAACGGGCTAATCTCATTATTAACAACCATATTTTTAAATTCGCCTTCTGTTAATCTAACTCCATTATAGAATGAGAAATTTGTACCAAAATATTCTTTTACATTACTCATTTTATCTTTTAAATTTTCCTTTTCGGGTAAGCTTATAATAAAGACTTTTAACATTTCTATAATATATAAAAATATTAAAATATTTCAAAATATCCTAAATAATAAATTAATTAATTTGTACTAAATCTATAATAGTTTTTTGGTTTAATATATCTATGGGTAATAAATTATCATTTATTTTATTATCTAAAAGAACACTCGCCTCATAATATTTAATATAATTATTATAGGTATTATGTAAATATACATCTGCGGGTAATGGTCTTATGCTTCTATCTAATAATAGAACCTTACATATATCGGCGGCTAGTACATAATATTCTTTACTAGAAATTAAATGAACCTCCATTCTTTTTTGAATTTGTAAGTACAATTCTACTGATGATATTAAACCACATAACAACGCTAATAAACAATTAGTCATACTTATAACCTCTTGTGCAATCCAAGTCTGTAATGATACGGCTATAACACTATTCGCACCGGATATAATTATAATCGGTAATTTGTACCATTTTAAATTATTTCTCATATTAAAATATAATTGTTTATGTATTCTCTCCAACTCTAAACAGTTCTTTCTAATATTTTCTAATACTAGTTCTATACTTGAAGACCAATCATTAGCCATTTGTACTATAACTATAAATTAAATTTTTGTTTAAAAGTTTTTATATTCTCTCGCATACTTGTACTATCTCCCCATAAAATATGTCTTGATAAAGAACCTGCCGTATCTGGTTTATTCCAATTCTCATTTTTACTATGCCTCGCCCTATATCTTGTCCTCTGTTCTTTATCTCCCGTTTTAGTATAATCGTCTGCGTTTTTAAAACCGAAATGTATTGTCTTCTCCCTTCGTGCTGTGTTGCTAAATGTCGCCATATACTTCTTATCAATTTTTGTAGATGGTTTTATACTTACAAGTTTCATATATTAGTACAAAATAAAAATAATATTATTTAGAATAATTTTAATGGATTACGAATACGAACGGGTTGAGGTTGCGGTTTAGGCTCTACTGCTTGTATATTATTTTGAGACATAAATTCACTTTTTTTTATTCTACGGACATAAACTTTATCATCATCATCATCACTAGACTGTACTAATATTATCTGCTTCCTTACTGGTTTTTTTTTAGATTTCTTTTTTACAACAATCTCCTCATCACTGCTCTCGCTGTCTTCTACTATTTTTTTAGGTTTAGCCTTGGTTGGTTTTTTAGGTGGTTCATCGTCTTCAACTACTTTAATCTCTTCTTTTGGCTCTAATTCTTTCTTTAATTTTTCAACCTTATCTTTTTTTTGCTTATCGACTAATTTTTTTTCTAAATCCTTTACCTCTTGGCGGTCTTGGGCGTTTGATTGTTTCGCAAGTTTAGCCTTCTCTCTCGCTAATTTTAATATTTCATTACGCCTTTCTATCTGTTCTGGGGTCATATATAGTACACAAATATTATAAATTATCTTAAATTATCTATAATATTTCTTAAATTATCTATAAATATCTATAATTTATTAATCAACAAAAACAAATTGTGATGACGGCGGTCTGTATTCTTCATAAATATCCATTTTTTGCTGTTCTAAATCGTCTAGTCTAGCCATTGCTAAATATCCATCTGTTTCCGTATCAACTTTTTTTGAATGTATCATATCAATCTCTTCATCTATATCTTGTGTTTTTTTGCTTAAACTAAAATTTTTTTCTTCTTGTGGGTCAAGATAATAGTGATAGGCTTCTAATTGTTCGTCACCAATATCATCTAATTTTCCATCTAAAATAGCCTGTGCTACGGCTCTAATATTTGATGGATTTTTATCATTATACGCTATATCTTTTATCGTTTCAATATCAGTGTATTTTTCAAAATTAACAAAATCCTTTTCGGTAATATTACTATAATTTTTATCTAATAATGCCTGTGCCACTGCTCTGTTAATCGGTAATTCTTTTTCGCTATTCGCTATTTGTATTTCCTGTTGTCTAATGTCTTCTAAATGTTGTTGCCTTTTTTTATATTGCTCGGGTAATGCTTCTCTTATGAAATTTAATTGTTGCTCTTGAGTTATTTTACTAAAATCATTATTTATAATAGCATTAGCAACTCGTTTTAATTCGGGCGGGGTGTGATTATCAGTTGCTATATCCATTATGTGTGTGTACTCGGGGCTAATTATTGATTTTTTTCTATCAAACATTTCGTGTAATAGTAAATCATTAGTATGTAAAGTTGTCCCTTTGTACTGTTCTTTAAATTCCTCAAACTGATTATTTATTTGTATTGCTTCAATTAGTTTAAAGCCACCAAAAACAGCCCCAGCCATCAAAGCACCAAAGCCAGTTGACGCTAAAACACCGCTCACTCCGGTTATAGATGTAGCCAAAATTCCTGTTCCAACTAACTCTGTCCCCGCTAATGTTGCCCCCGCATATTCACTAGCAATACCTAATCCAGCGGTTAGATACGGAACAGATGCCCCACCAATCGCACCCCCTGCTATTCCTGATATAGGGTCACGAATATCTTTATCAACCCCCAAATTTTCTAATCCAAAATTTATTGCCCTCTCACCCGCAACCCCCGCTATAAATGAACCACCGCCTATGCCCGCACCTACAGCCTGTGCCGTTCCTTCTAACCCAGCAAAAACCGCCCCACTAGCACCCAGAACTCCCGCCTGTTCCGTCATTTTTAAAACTGGATTTACATCTTGTAATCCCAATTGTTCGTTTAATTTTTCAATACCATATAATGCCCCTGTCTCAACAACTAGCCGTCCCGCACCCATACCAACCGCTTTCGCAATATTAACTGGATTAACTCGCCTCTGTGCCTCTTCAAACATAGACATTTTAATAAGTTCTCTTTCACTAGCAACTTCGTGGGTTATTTGAGCGTGGTCTTGAAACTTTCTAATTTCATTAACTTGTTCTAAAACCGGTAATTCTAAAAACGATTGTCTTTCTTCTTGTGTAGTTAAGATTACCTTATCTATATTACTAGGTAATTTTTTTAATAAGGTTAATTCTTGTGATGTAAAACTACCTCCTGTTTCTTTCCATAATTTTAATCTTAAATCATCGTTTATTAAATCAGTAGGTTTGGCTATAAATTCACTTGGTAAAGGTGTACTAGATGAACTGGCACCCTCGCCTGTAGTACTTGGTAATTCTCTAATATCAGTTGTAGGGTGATACAGGTCTATATATTCGGTAAAAGTGTGTCTCCCTTCTAAAACTATCGCATCTATTTCACTTGCTAATTTATATTCTCTTGCTATATCATTTGTAACGATTGCTTGGTCTCTAACGCTTAATCTATTTTCTAATGTTAAAGTGGATTTATTATCAATAAAGTTCTCAACTAAACGATGACTATCTAATGGGTTTAAACTCGGTTTATATTGGTCTATTACATTAACTTTAGCACCTTTAACGAATGGTCTCAAAGCACTAGCAAAATCATCGGCAGTACTATACATAGTAATTAATTTTTGTGTTTCAACTGGTAAATTTCTAGACCTTGAAACAATATCAACGGATACACCAGCATTAAATACTTCAGCGGGTACTCCTTTATCATACGCCATATGTATAGCGTGATTTCCTCCTTTACTATATCCAGTAATAAACTCAACTCCTCCTAATTCTTTCGCCGTATCAAATAGTTTGTTTGCTTTCCTATAATCAATATGTTGTCGTTCAATACCGCCTGCTATATAGCCGTCACTAACTAAATCTTTTGGATTTTTAGGGTTCGTTCCTCTATATGAAACTACATATTTATTAGTGTCTGTATTTAAATAAATTGCCCCTATCTCTTGGTTTTGAATTAATGTGTATTTGTTATTAAGATTATATCTTTGTAAAAATCTTTGTGCTAATCCTATATTATTTGTACTATCTAATTTTGCCGTTACTTCATTTAATATAGCTAAATTTCTCGTTTGTTCTGGTATTTGGGTTGTATTAGCACTTGCTACTGAACTCGTATTTAAATGTTTATATGCTTGATATATTTGTTGTTGTTGTGGTGTATATTTATTATATACATCATTAATATGATTGGCTACAACTTTCATTTTATCTTGTATTAAACTATCTACTTGCGGAACTCCTGAACTAATAAAAGGGTTCGCTAATATATTATTTATTGGTGTTACTATTTCTTGGGTCGTCATATCTACTAATGTATCTACTGGTTTTTGTATAAAATCTAATGCTCCTCCTTTAATGCCCTTATTAAAATATCGTTCCTCCATTCCTTGAAAATCATCTAAACCTAACTGATTTCTTGGGTCATCTTTATATACATACGGGTTTAGTTCTGTTCGTTTTCGTCTGTAATCAATTGACGGATAATATTGATTAAAACAATCCTCATCATTAAAAACATCTTCGCATCTCATATTTATATTATATAAATATAAAATAAAAAAACGGCTCTACATAATTTTTTGTATTATAAAAAAACCATCTTCGGTACTTTCTGTCCCAGTGCTGGTGTCTAGTGATATTAAAACTATACTCATTGTATCGGCTGCAGTTAATAGTAAAATATGTTCCATAAATTGAATTGTCCTATCAAAAAGGTCGTTATTTTCAGTTGTTAATACCATTTCAGGTCGTAGTATGCTACTATTTTTTTTAAAATTTATCTGGCAGGCACGAATACCAGCCGTACCAGTGCCGTCTCTTTGAAATCCTACGAATGCTTTTATTGAATAAATACCACTCACTGGTATTGTTACTGATGTAGTTGAATATGTAACAAATCCAAAATTAATAGTAGGAGTAGCACTTAAATAATTACTATTAGAACTTGTTGTTACAGCAAGACCACTATCAATATTTGTTTTAAAAAGATATTGATTTTGATATACAATTTCTTTTGAGGTAGGATTATATTTCACATTACAATAATTTGAGTGGGTCTCTTCTAAACGAACAGGATTAACATAAAATCCATTACTATTGGTAGGTGATAAATGTGCGTTACTCGCATTTAAAACAATTGTATTAGAGCCGCAACTATTAGAACCAGCTCCATTACCAATTAGAATTACATTAGAACTCGCTGAAATTTTTCCCGCCTCAATTCCAATTGAAATACTGCCGTATTGGGGCGTTGTAAGACTAGCATTACACCCAATTGCTATATAGTTTGATGTTGAATAAGCAGAAACAAAAAGAGTTCTATTTGATACATTAATAAACGCATTAGATGTCGTATCCAATTTATTAGAAACAGTAACAACTGTATTAGAAACCGTATCCAATTTATTAGAAACAGTAACAACTGTATTAGAAACCGTATCAACTGTATTAGAAACCGTATCCAATTTATTAGAAACCGTATCCAATTTATTTGATACATTAATAAACGCATTAGATGTCGTATCCAATTTATTAGAAACAGTAACAACTGTATTAGAAACCGTATCCAATTTATTAGAAACCGTATCCAATTTATTAGAAACCGTATCCAATTTATTAGAAACTGTATCCAATTTATTTG
>Ga0181348_1001238_pt1 | contig 11236 bp, 7 predicted proteins | sample Su13VDMM110DN_FD_130092 | JGI IMG/M metagenome (GOLD analysis project Ga0181348, IMG submission 130092) | Freshwater viral communities from Lake Michigan, USA - Su13.VD.MM110.D.N | ecosystem: Environmental > Aquatic > Freshwater > Lake | place: USA: Michigan | collected 2013-07-16
AGGGTGCTGCCATTCGCCACCGCGTTAAAAGTCTCGCTGTCTACGCGCACCAGCCCCGCTTGCGGCTCGTCCGGCCACTCGGCTTGTGACGCCTCAAGGTGTGAAACCACGAGAGTCCCATCAAACGTAAAGAAGTATCGCGTTTCCATCAGTAGAACTCCACGATCTGCACGGATGAATTAAGGCCCGAAGCTCCGTTATAGCTATTACTAGAGATCACCCACCTCAAGTTTGTCGTGCTGGTCAAGGTTGGAGCAGCTAGGACGGCGAAAGTTCCGCTCACGCCTCCGTTAAGTCCGGAACCGGACAACATCATGATCACCACGCACTTGGCGGTATCCGTCACGGCTGTAATGGTGATGTCTTTATTCCCTGTGAAGCCGTCAGCCACGGCTACCGTCGTGTTCACCGTTTGCCGCGAGCGAATCACACTGGCCGTCCGATTTGCCAGCGGCGCTTGCGACCACATCTGCGCGGGGTTGAGTTGTCTACTCATTAGGTAATCCTGTTGACGTATCCGGCGATGCTGATGACGTTCGCCGTCGCCGCAAACGCTCGCACCACGAGTGACCCGGTCAAACAGATGCCGGGAATAACACTGACTAGCCCAGACTTCGTCGGGATGGTCTGAATCACCAAGTCTTTCGGGCTGCTCACACCACCAAGTTCAATGGTCAGCACCACATCCGCCGTGTGGTTGTTCTGCGCCCAGAGCCACACTTCATCGAGCGCCGTAGCATGCGCCGTGTGAATCAATGTGCCCGCCGTGGCGGTCGCCGCGACCAGAATATCCGCACCAGAGGTGCCGCCTGAGAATACAACTTTACTGAATGTCGCCATAGTTTTCTCTTATGAAAAGACCTGTACACCGAGCACGATTTGATCACTATCGCCAGCCGCCGCTGCTGCTGCCCATGTTGGCATCGCCGACGCGCCACCAGAGGTGAGCAGATAGCCAGACGTGCCAGGAGTCACCGTCTGTGTGGCCCCAGTCGCCGTGGTGCCGCCGACAATCACGCCGTAGGCCGTCCGTGTCGTCACACCAGTGCCGCCATGTGTAACCGGCAATCCAGCGACGAGTGCCGTTTCAACAGCCGTGACTTCTGCTTCAAGGTCCGTGACATGACCCACAGCAATGACATCTCCGTTGAGCTTCGCGGAGAAGGATTTAGCGGATGTGGGATACGATGCTGGCATGTCTATTTCTCAGAGAATGTGGAGGCAACACCACCTGTGCTTTCCTGTGTGTGAGTATTTAGGAAACACGATATATGCTCCCCGTGTAAATAGTGAGACATCTAATATCTGTATGGTGTGTCCTGTCGTATTCGATATCCTACCCTGTTATGCGATATTCACGGGGATGACTACCAGATAGCCGGTGCGTGCGCGCACACGGATGATGGTGCTTTGTGGTGCCCTCGAGGGCGACGCAGAGGCGGAGGGTGACGCCGAGGCTGAGGGCGACACTGAACTCGACGGCGACGGTGAGGATGACACCGACCGCGAGCGTGAGGAGGATGATGATGGCGACAGTGACGGCGAGATGGACGCCGACGGGCTGATCGACGCACTCGGGCTGATGGACATTACAATACAACGGATGCGAGTTTGTCCACCACCCGTGTGAGTGCGTCGAGCCGCTGGCGCAGATCGCGCACCTCTCGTTCCAGTCGTGCGGCGCGCCCCACATTCTCGCGGGCCGCCCGTGATCTCGCTAGGGCGCCCATATCAGTATTCAACAACGCGTGCGACTGCTCATCTCGCACATACGCACGATCATCCGTCTTGCTCACCATTATTGATCCAAGGCAATCGCACGGAAGTTTTTGATATTCGGCACCACCGTCGTGTCGTCTGTGGCCATCACAATCTTGATCGCAAACGTTCTGAATTTGTCTGTCGTGTCCGCTGTGCCATCGGCAGCTTGATTCGACGATGTACTGAACTCAAACTCATGGAATGTTCGGTCACTTGATGAGATCAATCCGTCATTGGTATCCTGCACCATCAGACGCCAAGACTGATCTTCAATTCGTGCCGTATCTGCGGTGCCCGACAGCACTTTGTAATACACATAGAGGTTCGTGCCACTTGGGCGCACCGCATCAAAGTAGACTTTCAAATCACGGGCATCAAATCCCGTCGCCAGGGTCACCGGCTTGATGAAGTATCGCGCCAGAGCGTTTCCACCCGACGTGAAATCTTCACTATGATAGATAATGGATCCATTATTCCCAGAGAGCGCCACAGTATTCGCGGCGATGGCTGCTGAGAATGCTGACGTGACAACAAGATGGGTCGCATTTGTAATTGATGCGACAGTCGCTTCGACGTTTCCACCCAGCAGCAGCACATTCCCGACTTCCAATTCTGTGGTAAAGAGTGTGCCCGAGCCGACCAGCCCTGTGCTGCTCACCGTATTGCCCGCTGTGCCTGTCAGCGTGTAATTGGGCAGAGCAACGGTCGGTGTCGTGGTGTATCCATCTCCACCCGTCAACACAGTGCTGGTCGCATTCGCGGCTAAGGTGACCCCAGTAATCACACCCGTCACATCGCTGACGCTTGTCGCAGCCACGACAGCAAATCCTGTGGCCCCGTTCCCCGTCGCACTGTTGGCGATTGTCAGTGTGAGGTGCTCATAGATGCCATACGTATTGGCGGTGCGAGTCTCGGTGGCATTGGCGGTCGCGACGAACGAGGTGTTTGTCGTAATCGAGGCCACCGTCATCGCCATATTTCCGCCGACGACAACCGATTCACCAACCACAAGAGTGTTTGTAAACAACGTGGCCGTTCCTGTCACCACATTGCTAGTGCTGGAGGTCGTCACGGTGCCTGTTTTGACATTCGATGGATATCCCAGACTCGGATTCACCACCATAAATTGATTGGCCGTCAGTGTCAGATTGTTAATCAGATGCTTTATGGTGATCACATTGACTTTCTTCAAGTCAATATAGGGCGCCACATCAGTGCTGGTGGTCGTCAATGTGGCCGTCATATCAATCGTATTCGCACTGCCGGTACCAATCACAGTACCCGCTGGCGCATTGTTGGCAAACGAGGGATAGAATGTCGAGACGGACGAACCCGTCGCATTGACTGTCGCATATCCCTGCACCAATGACCGGCTGTCCAACGTGTACGACTCGTCATTAAAGGTCGTATAGGCTACAGCAGATGCATTCGCATCCAGCGTACCTGGCGCGGTGGTTGATTCGGGTTTGATGCTCAATGCGTAGGTCGTCGAGGTCGTATTCGGGAACCGTACTTCGTGCGCATAGAACGACAGTCGGTCAAACACGGTGTTGGTGGCCGGCTGCACCGCACGCATCACCAGCACACCCGTGTTGGCGCCAGCAGATACGGTCCACGTGGCACGGTTGACGCGGAACATCAAATCTTCGAGTGGCGTTTCTGTCCACGTCGAGCCATTCTGTGACTTAAAGAACGCGCCCGCATAGGGTTGCTTGGACACTTTCTGGTCGGTGCCAAGCAACGTCTGCCCCAACTCTGCGGTATACACTTTATACTCATCTGAGTTGGAATGCACGACGATCGCATACTCTTCACCCGGCAGCAAATGCACCAACGCGGGGAAGGTGAATCGTGTGTAATGTGATGCGGTATCAAAATCGGGTGTGGACGAGGTATTGACATCTTCCATACGCCGCGTGGCGACGGCTTGCCCGCTGTCGGCCGCGCAGGACACAATCCGATTCGAGGATGGATATCCATTCACGGTCGGGCGCAGTTCCACGGTGACGGGAATATCATCTGCGGGTTTAGCAGAGAAACTCAAGTCAATAGAGGTGACAAAGACGCCCTGTGGATACGCACGTCTATCCACCAGAATGGTCTCGGCCAACGGATCATACCACGTGGTGCCCGTTTTGTGCCCATCAACTTCGTTCTCTTGCACGCTTGTGCGCACCACATCGACGCTGCGTGTGGAGGTCGTAAACTCCTGTTCAACCACCGCCAAACCTTCTGCGGTATAGAAGGTTTCGGCAGAGGATGTCGCATCCGCAACAACATTGGTCGCACTGTCTGTGACTCGGAAGACGCGCTTGCCCGTCGCAAACTGCGAATCCTGCATATGTAACACACCGGCGACGGTGCCGGCCCCACCCGCCGTGACGGAGCCGCTGGCCAAGTAACCATCGGCCGTCATATCACCCACGCTATAGATGGTGCTACCCGCAACGATATCTGTCAGCACCTGCGAGGCGACCGTCGCGGTCTGTGTCGCCGCATTGTATGACACGACAGTGGTTGACTGCCCCGCGGCAGAGTTTGACACAAAATGAATCGTCGCCCCTACCGTGACCTTGGAATCTGTAATGTCCGTATCCAGTCGCAGTTGGTTCGTCGTATAACTACGGACCACACCCGACGTAATCACCGCGGTGTTGACGTTCATTGTTGCCAATGATGTATTCCGTGTAGACACGGGCACAATCAGTGTCGCGCCAAGACTACCAGATGTGGCATCCTTCACATTCTTTTCTGGGCGAAGGCTTCCTGCGGTAATCGCATAGGGGGACGCACCATCCTGATCAACATCGCGTGCAGCACGGACAATTTTGAGTGTGAACTCGGTGTTCGCGCCCGTCACCCGCGATGTCACACTCGCAACGGTGACTGGCGTGAGTGTGAAAGCCGTCGCGTTCGCCAGTGTAGTCGGTGCGGTCGATACCAACGTCGCACTCGTGTTGTTGGCCGTGGTCGACAGCAATCGGTCAAACGTGGTGACACCAGAGGTGATTCGCAGGAATTGCCCCGCACGCGCTTCAAAATCAAATTCAGTAGAAGTGCCGGTGATTGTTGCGGAACCATTGGTCGTCGCCACATTCCCTGTCAAGGCTTTCTGCACATAGACGGTCTGCCCAATGTAGAATGTCGGCCGAGTCGCAGTTACGACCGGAGCAAACTTCAGCACATTGGCTTGCTGCACGTAATTCGTGACACTGACATCATCAAAGAACGGATACATAGTGGCACCCGGCTGCAATCCGTCGGACGCAAACACGATATCTCGGGCGCGCACATTATGAATCACCGAGGAATCGACAACACGATTGCCCTGTGAGGTGACGGTTGACCGTGCGGTATAGGAGAATCGTGTGCCCTGCCGATTCCGTGTCGGACCGATGTTGACGCCATCTTGCCACGTGGACCAGCTTCCGCCCCAGTCGCGCAGCCCAGAATCGCCGGCCTTTTCTTCCGTGCCGTCGGAGTTGGTTTTCCATTCTTGCCCATTCCACACGGCTCCGCTATCACCTTCATTAGCATCACTCCAACCACCCTCTGTGCGTTCACCCGCCCATGTCGTTTGCCATTCATCCCAAACAATATTGTATGGCGCCGGCGCGGCCAGCCATGCACGACTGGCCTCATCAATCACCTCAAGAACTTGCGCAGGGAGACCAGATGTGGATTTCCAAATATCCACCGCGGGCGACAACTGCACGTTACCAAAGAAGGTTCCAATATTAAATGGATTGACCGAAACGGCATGTGTGGCTAATGACTGTGTGATAAAGGAGCCGGTCGCATTGTAGGTCGGAATGGCCATATCCCCGACAATCGTCATATGTGATGTGCCGGTGTTCGCCGTGTCTGCGGTAAACTGAAAATTGGTGGATTTGAATGACGGCCACAGCACCTGCTTCTGCATATCAATCGCAGCAGCAAAATCACTCTTGGCCAAATCAGCCAGATTTCCAGACGCAAAACTATCGACGACGATACCATTCTTAAATCGTTCCAGATTGTCCGCATCTAAGATGGTGGTGTCTCGCGTGCGGCGTTCCAGCCCCGAGAGCGCCGTGTAATATTCTAAGTTTCGGACACGCGCCTCAACCCGTGTGACATCCTCCATGGTGAATCGTTTATGTTCAAACGAACGCACCGACGCATTATACGGCACACCGGCATCATTAACCGTGGTGTAGGGCTCGACGGCAATCTCATAGAGCAGCAGTCCGTTTGGATCAACGGTCGGTGCCATCACCATCGGTCGCACATCGGGTAAGCCTTCGGTGACATGAATCGTATTGTCCGCATAGATTGCGACGCGGTCAATCCGCCCCAGATAATATTCATAGGTGCCCGTCCAGATATCATCTGACACGGGAATCAAATACGGGTTATTGTCGCTGTCGGTGTACGCTGTGTTGCTGGACGCATCGGCAGCCGCAAAGACCATCGCAATGCTACCATTCGCATATTCAAGATTTGATCGCGTCGGGCGGAAATCTAAGACGTCACGCAGATTGACCTTGCGATCGTATTTTGGCGAGGTATAGAAAGGAATGTCATCGTATGTCATTCCCTTCTCGACATTCTGCCACGACAGATAGCTATCAACGATTGCGTAGCCCAGACCCTCGTGCTTGAACCAATCAAAGATGACCAGTAGTCGCCCCGTGGGTTTGATTACCGTGCTGGCATTATTCCTGACGATCAACCGGCTATACTCGTAGGTATTGTCGCGTTGCCCAGTATCGAGTGTGAAATATGTCGACACATCCGTGGCGGTGGCCAGTTCATTATTGGCAAACGCGGCACTACCTTCGTGATACAACACTTTACAAATGCGTGTCACGTCGGGCGTTTTCAGTGAGTAGGCAAATCCCGGCGTCGTGTTCAGTGTATGAAATTCAATCTGCCCATTCGTCGCAGCACTCGCGGTGTTGGCATACGTAACCGTCGTATTCCCCACATAGTACGTCTTGGTTCGCACAGGATAATGTGTGACGAGCGCCTTACCGACGGCCGTAAAGGTGCGTGTCGCAGAGGTGGATGCGGCGTGGTGATAGGTGAAACTGAATGTGCCTTCACTCAGTGATGTAGTGGACACACAGCGATTGGTGCTGTTGACATTTGCCACATCCGCGAAGGGCACAATACGACCGCGGCCAAGCGCATCATTTGTGGTATCAAAGATGATGAAATATTCCTGTGCTGTCGCTGCTGTCAGGCTACCCGATGGCAGACTGAACGCGCCACCACTCTGTGATGTGGTAAAGACAAGCGATAGTGCGCCATTGGTCGCCGACGAGAATGTCCGCGTGTTGGATGCTGATTGCAGCCAGGTCGTAAAGGAGGTATTGGCGATCGTGATGCTATTGGCTTTGACAAACACTTCGGGGATTTGATAGAGCAAGGAGTTATCATTGGTGTCAAAGATAGTCGTATTGCCCGTCGGTGTGCCATCGTCTCGCCCGATAGCTGCCACATCCGCCTGAAATGCGAAGCCAGCATAGAACGGGGCTGTGCGAGACGAATCCGTCGCCGTATTCTGTAACGCAAACGCATCAATGTCACGCGCACGGAACAACAGTCGGTATTGCGTGTTGGCGTTCGGAAGGGTGGGCAGGAATTCTTTCAGTGTCAGAAACGATGCCGTAGAATTTGCGACATAGTTATTAACGGTGAACGTCCCAGTCACCGGCGAACTCGCACCACTCAAGACAATGCTCGCGCCAACAATCGCGCCATCAATTGTCGCGGGCAGACCAAAGACCCCAGTGGTTCTTGTGGCGGCATCAATCGTTAACGTTGTCGCGCTGGTGCCATTCGCGGCTGCCGATGTCACATTTCCCGTCGGCGCGGAGAATGTCGTATCATAGAAGAACAACTTATATACGGAGTTGTTCGCAAAGTTGACACCCAAATCCCCAATGGCCGCCTGTGTGGGACCAGTCTCAAACTCGACCATGCGCACCTTTGTCGTGCCGATCTTGGACAGGTTGTATGTCGCGGCGGACGTCGTGACCACATTCGAAATGGGCACGCAGTGAAGATCGACCGTGGACGTATTCGCAAAATAACTATTGGGTGTGAGTGCCGCAAGACGCGACACCAACGCATAGTTGCCGACCGTCGTCGCCAGAACGCGATTGTTCGCCGCGGCCGTCGTGCGCCCCTTCTTGATGGTCTTGCGAATCGGGGACAGCAGTTCTACTTCTCTGCCGCGCACATAGGCTTTACCCTGCCCCACAGACAACACAAAGGTGGCGACATCCGCAGAGTTGGTCGAATTGGCCGTGCTCGCACCTTCAATGACTGGCGCGAACCGCTTGACGATATAATCACCCGACTCATCATAGGTCCGGCGTGCCAAGGTCTGATTCAAATCTTCCGTGGTGAGATAGCGCGGCGTCGCGGCCGTGGACTGAACCATACCATCGACGATTTGTGCCAACTCGATGAAATTTGCCGTGGCGGTACTTGTCAGCAGATGCTTGTCAAGCGTGAGACGAATGCGCAGACGGTGGGCGCCGGGCGCGCCTTGATTCGCACTGTCCAACAGCGAATCGTCGTCTTCCTCATTGACCAACTCCTCACTGACCGTAAATCCAATACGATACGAGGGCATATTGGACAGCGGATTTAATACAATCGTCTGCGGACGAATACGCACAAACAGCCCCGACACGAAACACACACCTTCATCAATGCTGATCGTCGACGCCGCACTGAAGATGGATGCGTTCGCGCCCGACGCAAACGTCGCCGTGATGGAAGCATCGTTGCGGTCCTGAATCGTGCCCGCCGCACCAAAGCGCCCGACCGTCGCATACTGAAAGAGCAAATAGTTATTGCTCGTCTGTGGGATATCGGACGATGTGGCATTATCATCGACCGACACATACTGGGTAATATGTGCTTTGGTGGTCGTGTTCGCACTGGAATCCAGCACATACTTGCCAAGATTGGTGTCGCGGTCAAAGAAATTCGTGAGTGTTGTGGTCGTGAGGACCTGCCCACTGATGACCTGCGTGTCAAGGGACAATTGCCCACCGACGACACGATCGCCATCACGAAACTGTGCGGTGCCCAGACGTTCCAGTTGCTTCTGTACGAGTGTCTGGAGTTGGGTTAATTCACGCGACTGCACTCCATACTTCGGACGAAACAACACTCGATGAAAATCTTTTTGCGTGCCGAGCAATTCACCCGTAGTCGTATTGGCGACTTCATAGAAATCGTCATAGTACTCGGTGTTGAGTGCCGACGTGGTGGTATTGCTTAACGCCATGTGGAAGTATCCTTATCGGAGTGTGCCATAGTCGTATTTATCTACCCGTGTTAGAAGGTGAATACGAGTTTGATTTCTTCAAGTTGATCGGACGCCCGTGTGACGGCCAAACGCTGGTCCATATACAGAATATTGCCAGAGAAGAATTTGAGTTCTGGCACTGTGATGGTTCCTAAGACAGCAGAGACCGTGTTCGAGGTGATGGTATCATTGGCAACGTAGGCGACCGTCCGGCCGCGATCATTGACGTTGGTAATACGCATTTTGTTGTGTGTCGCATTGGCCGCAATGACATCGACCACGGTGCCGGTCACCACATAGGTTGTCGTCGCAACCGTATTGCTGACGGTCACCACGTCGTCGGGCGCGAAGACGCCGGTATTCGAGGTCAGCACACAGTCATAGGTCTGCTGATAGAACGTATCATTGGCAACAGAACCATTCGCCAGCAGTGGATCGCGGATCAACATAATGCGCCGATAGTTATTCACTACCGTCAGACTGCTATTGCCGTGCGCTTCATCGTAGGCGAGTTCGCCGGTGAGCATCACCGACACGCAGCCCAGTTCTTTGACCGCATCATGGCCGTGATTCGGAAACGGAGGAATCAATGCGCGGACGGTCGCGGTATTGGAGACACCCGCTTGCGTCAGTGTCAGCGTATCCACAGTCGTATAGCCCAGATTGTTGGAATTGGATAGCATCACATTCGCAATCGCGCCGGCGACAATCTTGATATTGGTGTTGGTGGATGCGCCATTGATAAAGGCCCCGAGGCCGTCGCCCACGAACGTTGTCGTCACATTGACCGCGGCGTTATAGCCACTCCCACCCGCAGACACCAGCAACGGCACAACGGGTGATAACTGCCCAGCATAATCGGTCGCATTGGTGCTGACTGTCGCATTCGTCGTGACCGGCATCCAGGCCGACGTCAGGAACGTATACCGATCGGCCCCGATGGTATACATATACTTCCAGACATACCCATCGGCTGTCAATGCCGGCGTGACTGTGCTTCCGGTCGAACTCGGCGCCACCGTGCTATTCGCGCCCGTCGGGTGCGTCGCGTCCGTGTTATTCCACAAACACTTATAGACTTTATACGGCAAGTCTGATGTATCCAGCACATAGAAGGTATTGCTGGTCAGTGTCGCATTCTCATCGTCATACTGTGTATAGACGGTATTCGCCGCCCAGTCATGCCGAGCAACGACTAACGCGCTAGTATTCGCGGTCACGTGCTTGACGCCCAACAGGGATCGCCAGCCAGTGAAGTCAAGATTTTGTGTCGTCTGCGCGGGTGTCGGTGGTGCGGCTTCGCTGGTCCAAGGCTCGGGGCGACCGACAGCAAGATAAAATTCAGACGCCGGCGCCGCGCCAGCAGACATCACCGATGTGTTGGTGCTGGTCAGATTGGCTTTGACGTTCGCATTCGCTCCGCTGATCAGCAGTGTCGTATAAAACTGCTGGGCTAGAAACGTGCGATACTTGACGGTGTTGATACTAGGCATCGTTGGTATTTAGATGTGTTCGTGATCGCCGCTATCAATAACTAGGATGACGGGCTGGCCGACGCACTCGGACTAATGGACGCGGATGATGAACTCGACGGGCTCCGTGACGGTGAGGCCGAGGCCGACGGGCTGATCGACGCACTCGGACTGCTTGAGGCTGACGCACTCGGGCTAATGGACGCGGAGGATGAACTCGACGGGCTGAGTGACGGTGAGGCCGAGGCCGACGGGCTGATCGACGCACTCGGACTGCTTGAGGCTGACGCACTCGGGCTAATGGACGCGGATGATGAACTCGACGGGCTCTGTGATGCCGACGGGCTCTGTGACGACGACGGGCTAATGGACGCGGAGGATGAACTCGACGGGCTCCGTGACGATGAGGCTGAACTCGACGGGCTGATGGACGCCGACGGGCTCTGTGACGCTGACGGGCTCTGTGACGACGACTTGCTGCCCGACGCCGACGGGCTGTATGATGCCGACACGCTGCGCGAGTCCGATGCCGACGGGCTCTGTGACGCCGACGGGCTCACCGAGGCGGACGGACTGATGGACGCGGATGCTGAACTCGACGGGCTCTGTGATGCCGATGGGCTAATGGACGCGGAGTATGAACTCGACGGGCTGATCGACGCCGATGCGGAACTTGACGGGCTCTGTGACG
>Ga0181348_1001239_pt1 | contig 11234 bp, 5 predicted proteins | sample Su13VDMM110DN_FD_130092 | JGI IMG/M metagenome (GOLD analysis project Ga0181348, IMG submission 130092) | Freshwater viral communities from Lake Michigan, USA - Su13.VD.MM110.D.N | ecosystem: Environmental > Aquatic > Freshwater > Lake | place: USA: Michigan | collected 2013-07-16
ATTTTAGCACTTGGTAATTATAAAAAATATCCAGATTGGAAATGGGCACTTGGTGTTGGTCTCGCAATTCTTGCTTTTGCTCCAGGTGTTGTTCTTTTGGGATTATTAGCAATGGCTGATGGTGGTTTGAGTCAACTTTTAGGAGCCGTAATGGTTCTTATTGTAGCAACAGCTATAATGGCAACATCTCATATATTAGCAATGGGTAATTATAAAAAATCTCCTCCTATTCTGTGGACACTTGGTGTTCTTGCTGTAATGGTTCCATTTGCCATTGGAATGGTAGCACTTGGAATGATTGCGGTTACTGGAATCGGAGCCATTGCGTTATTGTTGGGTGCTGGTATGATTCTAGTTGTTGCTCTCACTATTAACGAAACTGCTAAGATATTAAATAAGGGTAAATTCGATAAATATCCTCCTATTTTGTGGACACTCGGTGTTCTTGCTGTAATGGTTCCATTTGCCGCTGGAATGGTAGCACTTGGAGCGATTGCGGCTACCGGAATCGGAGCCATTGCCTTATTATTGGGTGCTGGTATGATTCTAGTTGTTGCTCTCACTATTAACGAAACCGCTAAGATATTAAACAAAGGAACATATGGTAATTTCCCTAGTCTTGCTTGGACTCTTAGTGTTGGATTATCAATGACTGGTTTTGGTGTCGCAATGCTGGCTTTGGGTACTATTATTGTAGCATCTCTTGGTTTAGGTTACTTAGCATTAGAGGCCGGATCTTCTGCTGTATTGTTAATTGCAGAGACAATAGTCAGTGCTGGTGCTATTCTCGGTAAAGGTAATTTTAAGGGTGGTCCGACTGCTGATTGGGCTCTGGGTGTTGCTATTGCTATGGGTGCTTTTGCTCCAATTTATGGCATGTTGATGGCTAGTGCTATATTTGACTTATTTGGAGGTGGTGGGGTTAGTCCTCAGGATTTTGCAGATGCTATAGTAACAGTTTGTGATGGTATTGTAACTGCTGCTAAATACTTCGCCGAGAACACATCTGCTTTTGTGGGTGGTCCTTCTAAGGCTTGGGCTGAAGGAATTGGTCTAGCAATTGGTGCTTTTGCTCCTGTTTATAAAGTATTACAGGATAATACAGGTATGTTTGCTAGTGGTGTAAGTCCAAAGGATATGAAAAACGCTATAATGACTATATCACAAGGTATAGTTGATGCTGCTAAATTCTTTGCCGAGAATACATCTCCATTCTCAGAAGGTAACTATCCTTCTAAAAAGTGGGGTGAGGGTGTTGGTGCTGCTTTGGGTGCTTTTGCTCCTGTTTTTAAAGCCCTTAGTGAAGATACCGGCTGGTTTACAGATGGATCCGAGGTTGTAGATAATATGTTGTATGGTATTAAAAGTATTACTAGAGCTTTGGTTAATTCCGGCACTGCTTTCGCTAAAGCTGGTGCTGTTTGGGGTTCTTATCCAAGTGATAAATGGGCCGAGGGTGTTAAATCCACTGTTGTTGGTTTTTTAGATATTTTTTCTATAATAGGAGAAAGAGGATATTCAGTTTCAAGTTTTCAAATGTACTCCTCAATTTTAAATGGAGCTATATCTAATATAGCCAGTTCTGCAAAATCTTTATGGATGAGTCAAAATTATTTTAAATTTAAATTAGATAAATCTTGGGTAAAAAACGTAGGAGAGAATGTTCTTCCGTATGCTTTAATTACACAGCAGCTTGATAAAATGTTGGGTTTTGATGAAAAAACAGCAATCAAAAGTGGCGGTTTTCTTGGTAGTTCGATTGGTCAAAAGACCACAACTACCACAGCTAGAAAAATGAAAGATGTTTCTATTATTAATAGAATTATTAGTCAGATTGTTGAGACTGCTGTTATACTTACTGCCGCCCAAAAGTATTTTAAATTTAAGTTAGATAAGTCTTGGGTTATGGATTTAAGTAAAAGTGTTATAGGATATGCAGCTATAACTCAACAATTAGATAAAATGTTGGGTTTTGATGAAAAAACAGCAATCAAAAGTGGCGGTTTTCTTGGTAGTTCGATTGGTCAAAAGACCACAACTACCACAACAAGACAAATGAAAGATGTTTCTATTGTTAATAGAGTTGTTAGTCAAATTATTGATACTGCTAGAATTTTACATATTAATCAAAATTTTTTCAAATTTAAATTAGATAGAAATTGGGTTTATGATCTACATTGGAACTTAGAAAATTATGCCAAATTGGCTAAAAAACTTGAAAAAATACTTACTATTGCAGACATTAGTAAAATAAGTCTTGGTGTTTTCGGCCAGTATTCTGTTACAACTACTAAAACTGCTGATATTGGAATTGTTAATAAAGTTGTCAATCAATTAATTATGACAGCTAGTATTCTTCATAAAAATAAAAACGTCTTTGGATTTAAAATAGATCCTAATTATATGGATAATATATCAACAAATGTACTTACATTTGCGGATCTAGCAAATAAATTAGCTAAAAAACAAAAAGGACAATCTGTTATGGATGAGGTATTAGGTATAGATCCTATTTCTAGAGCAGCTAGAGGGATGGTCAAAATTGCAGATGCTTATACTACTTTAGCGAAAGCTGTTAAAAGTTTTAGTGGTGCTATTAATAGTTTGAATGTTGGTAAACTAAACGCATTTAGAGTATTAACCGGAAACTTAGCGATGTTGTCTGCTTTGGATTCTAATATGTTTAGTAATATGTTATCAGTTCTTGAGAGTAGAAGTGGTGTATTTGCTAATATGTTGCAAATGCAAACTGCTGAAATTTCTCGTAGACCTCAAGTAAACGTAGGAGGAGGAGGAGCCGGCGGTGGAGGTGCTAAAGATAAAAATTCAGCTCAGCCAAAAGATGGTAAGGGCGAGACTCAGTTACAGAAATTGGATAAGGTTATCTACTTACTTAAAAAGATTAGCAATGAGGCACAAGGAATCAATGAGCATTTACATGACCCAACAGGGGCAAATAATAGTGATGTCGGAAGTAAAGGAGATGGTTAAACAAATTTACATTTAAATAATATAACTAATATGAAAAGTAAAATTTCTTTATATAAAAAAATAAAAATCTTTAGAGAATTTAAAAAAATTCTTATATTAAATAAGACCGAGATAGAACAAGTTTTTGGTGCTAGAATTGACAACGCCTATAGAATTTATAATGTTCTTAACATACCCCTTGAAATTATAGGAGAACCCTATAATCTCAGAAAGTCGGATCTTGATAAGTTAGCAGAAACATCTATAAAAGAATATACTAATAAAATTTCAGAATATTTAGATTCAAAAAATTTAAGAGAAATGTATGATTTTTATGAAATTAAAAAAGTTGACAAATATTCATATCTTGTTGTTTTAGGATTTTCATTACCTAATGACACTTTTAGAAGTAATAAATATTATGACAATATTAGGTATAGACTAATACCAACCGCTTCGATTTTATCTATAATTTTATTACTTATTTTATTACTTTAACTAAACTTTTACCACTACTTAACTTATAAAATAAAAAATAAATTCTAAAATGGATAAATATTATGAAATATCAGAAGACACAATCGCAAGATTTTATGAAGTCTTTAACAAAAAATCTTTCCCAGTAAGTATTAAATTTCAATTCATAGGCTGTGAAAAACAAAAAGAACTGATTAAAGTATCAAAGATTCCGGATCATTTTGCTTTTGTTATTCAAAAAGAAATATTTGTTTCTATTAATGATGATTTAATGAGTGTATTTGATGATGAATCAATTACTATTTTAATTGAACAGGAGATTGATAAAATTAATATTAATATCGAGACTGGTAAAATTAAGTTTATTAAAACTGATTTAAATACTTTTTCTGCTATTGTTAATAAGTATGGTGTTGAAAAAGTAGCAAGAGCTAATAAAGTTGAAGAACTCTATCAAGAACAAAAGAAAGATGGTAAAGTAGAAAATGAATTTATAGCATAATAAAAAATATAAAATATAAAAAATAAAATAATATGGATAAAATTGAAACAAAAGTAGTAAAACCTGAAATATCATTTTTTGAGAATGATATGGATAATTTAATTATAAATATTCAAGAAGAGTCTTTACTAGACTCTAAGATTAAAGATATTGAAAAATTTATGAAAAATAACTTAGGTGAAGGAAAATCTGAACAAGAAAAAGATAAACTTTATTCAGATTCTCAAAGTTTATGGAGTATTTATTCACATACACTTAAAGAAACTAAGTATAATTTTCACTTAAATAGACATCAACATAAATTCTTAACAGATTTGATTCTTACTAAAATGGAATATGATGTTAATACAGTATTTTTTGCTATTGAACTAACAAATATGTTAGGATTTATGAAAGAAGCAAAATATACAAATGATGTAGATTTATTATCTTTCCCTGTTAATGCTACAGAAATTACTTATATTTATCATCTAATTTCTAAACATAAAGTAAAAGGTCTTACTAAAGATGCTTATACTTTTTCTAAGATTCTTTTAAGAATTGGTGGTATTAGTAAAATATTTAATTATTATGAAGCAGCGAGTAAAAATCTTTCAACTGATATTCAAGATTGGATTATGACATTTGAAGATGGTATTACGTCTGATAAGTTTAATAGTGAAGATACTCCTGAATCAAAAACAACGTCTAAAAAACAAAAAGTAACTGAATAATAAATTAAAGTTATAAAAAAACCTCTGTTTTTCACAGAGGTTTTTTTATTTTTAATAAATTGGTGTAATTGGTGTAAATGGTCCAATTAAATCAATATAACTACTCGGTTCTGTCAAATCTTTAAGACCTCTTATTTCATAGTTTTTTCTATCTCTATATGTCAATCCGTATCCATTATCTGATGTTACTTCGATAACAATAAATGGATCTATATTTGAATCAATTGTAAAATTAAATGGAAGTATTGGATTATTACTTATTGATGAGTAAACTTTTGTATCAGAAGATTTCAAAATTTTTCTAAACTCTTTAATATTTTGTACAGGTTCATAGTTTATTTCTTTCCATTCAGTTATTTTTAACCAGTTACTATTATCGATTATTGGTGGTGTTGTAGATGCTGTAGTTCCTAATCCACTATAAACAAAAATATCTTTATTATATTCAACTGTATTGGCTGCTAAATATGAATTATTTGATGACCAACTATTTATATTTTCGTATTTTTTAGGATTTTTAATTTTATTACCGTCTATTTGAGACTCATATACCTTACCATAATAAGTGATTTTATCACCTTTTTTATATGTAGTAAATGGTGCCCACTCTTTATATGTTTTATACGTTCTTATTGTTATATCAAAATAATCAGGTAATTCAATATTTATTCCATTAAATGGTTTTGTTGGTACTCTTGTGTTGTCAAAATATCCTTGCGGACCCGAATTTGTTAAATTAGGTTCTGTTAGATTTTTATCAGCTCCAATTCCATCAATTATTGAGTAGAAATCAACAACACAATTATAAACTGTCGAACCACTATTAATAGGCATTAGATAAGCTTCATTTAATTTAAATGATATTGGTGTCATGTTTTCTTTAATATTAATCATTTGTATATCATATGATGTGTGTATTATTTCAGTTTCATTTTTGAAATAAGATACTCCTGTAATATCAATAATTTTATGTGTTAAAGGTATTATATTTCTCTTTAACCAGTATTTAAGACCTTGTAGTTTAATAATTATTTCATCTATTGAATAATTAATAATTGTATTTCCCTCTTTATCTGTAATATCGTATGTTAGATTAAACATTCTAGTTTCTTCATAATCATCATTTGGGAAGTTATTAGTAATAAAATCAGTCTCTGTCCATCCTTCAACACTATTATCAAATATGTCAGGAATTTCTTGTTTAAATAATTTTAAAAACTTTTCAGATTGTGGATTTATATTTCTATAATATTCATTTAATTTTAAATCATTATATCCAAAAAAGTTAATAGCATTGATAATCGATTTATAAGCACCAATATAAGGATATATTAAGTGTTTCATCATCAACATTTCTTTTCTTTTCTTATTAAGATAAGTCCAGTCAATTCCTCCTTCTAAAACATCATAATCTTTAAATATAAAAACTTCATTAGGTGCTATTAATTTACCAACATTTCCTAATTCTATTTTGAATCTTATATCTTCAATTTCGGTTTGACCAAATGTTGATAATCTGGCAATTTCTCTATCAATTACGTTAATATTAAATCTACAATATGTATTATTTCCTACTGATGGATAGTTTGGTATTAAAGTACTTTCTGAAAATAGAAAATCATTTACTCCTAAGAAATCAACAATAATTGTTTTATAAAAAATATCTCGAATCTTAAAAATTGATCCATTATTGTCTGAAATATATTGTTTTTTTTGATTTGTATTATCTTTTACAAATATTGATATTAATTGACCTTTTTTTAGACCCTTTTCAGTAAAATACTGAGATGAGTTTGTGTTTAACTTTATTATACCTCTTTTATCAGGGCCATTGGGATCTAAAGTATTTAAAGTTATAAAGGTATTATTAGTTGATGTTGAATCAAATGTAAGATGAATTTCTTCTTTTTTATAAAGTTGTAATATTGATCTTAAACCACCTTCATTATCTGATCTAAATCCTAAAAATAGCTCCAACGGTTCTGGTGAAGTTGATAAATCTGTCTCATCATCAATATAACTAAGTGAATTATAAACACGGTCGAATATTGTTTGTTGATATTCAGGTTCTCCTAACTTTGTTAAATCTTTATTCGGTTTTTTATTTAAAACAGCTACTGGTAGTGGTTTAGGTCCAGTATATGAATAACTACCAGAACTAGTTAATTGATTTCCTGAAAAATCATACATAAAAAATTCAGGCACTACATCTGAATACCATCTCCAATAGTATTCAACTTTTGTTTCATAGGAAAAATTTTCTCTTGGTTTTCTTAAATATTCTCTTGTTTTTAGCCAAATACCTTGATGTGGAATGTAGTTTGGATCTAATGTTCCATACCTATTATCTTCCGAGATAGGAATTGATGGGGTAATTATAGGAGTTATTGTACTATTTAGTGATACTTCAACTTCTATAATAGAACCTGTGCTCGGTTGTATAGTCCATATTGATTTTCTTTCCGGATTATAGATTATTTTATCTGTCATCGCGGTCATTGGATTAATATTAAGAGATGTTCCATCAATCGGACTTATAACTAATATCGCGTTAGATGCTTTGGATGACATATAAACACTTCCATCATATTGATTTAACGCTAAATAACCATAATTTCCAAGATATGAAGTAAATCCTACGCTGTTTGTTAAATCTAAACCTCTGAAAGCAGTTGAAGTGTCTGATATATTCATTTGCCCCGTTAGATTATTCAATATAATATCATTAAATGCCGATGTTGAAATTCCTGATATTGAAGATATTAATCCATTATCAATTCTAAAAAGATTTGAGGATCCATAAGCATAAACTGATTCATTTATCTGTTCGTAAAATAAAAATCCGGTTAGTCCTGGTATAGAATAAGATGTTTGTATTGTTTTATCTGTATTAACTCTTATGACCTCGTCTGTAGATCCAAAAGTTTGAATATACATATCGGCTTCAAATTCATTAAACACCATCTTTCCAGTTGATAAAACACCTGATGGGAAGTTGTTTGTTGCTACTGATAATCCTGTTGTTTCGTTGAGATTTGAGTTGTATATTTTAACTGTTGGTGAGTTTATAAAAGAAATATACATATCACCATTTGACGTGTTAAATTTAACATCATCAATAATCAATGATGTATTTGAGAATGTCATCGATTTAACAACACTATTTATTAAAGGATCGATAACATAAATAATTTGATTAGAAATACAATGTAAATAGTTGTTAATTGGATTAAATTCCATTTTTTTACTTTGTGTGTTGCCTGGAAAAGAAATGTTTGTTATATGATCTGTTAAGAAAGCGTCTAATACAATAATCTCATCGACGAATCCATATATTGAATTAGATAGTTGAACATAGGTTATATCTACTAAATTTATATTGATATTACTTGTGCTATATTGTTGAATATTAAATGTATTTGTTGTATAAACATTTGGATTATATGTTAAACTAAATGCTGAACTAAATGCTTGAGTATTAAATGGTCCTCCACCACCACTACCAGTTGGTCCAATTATTGGATCACAAGCTGTTTGTCCAAATCCAATTTCAAATGCTAGTGTTATAAAAGCTGATGAATTACAATGGTCTTTTGTTCCCCAAAAAGGTCCTTCGTAACTCAAGTTCATAACTTCCGGATCTAAAAATTGAACGTTAAACTCACTATTGTTCCAAGTATAAAACGTATTATTTATTGAAAATGCCATTCCGGTTGCAAATCCAGCATCTTCAAATGAATAAGTAGCAGCAGACGATTCGGGTATTCTAACTTCATTTGATGTTATTACAACACCATCATTACCTTTCAATTTTTTAGTAATTATATAGTCGCTGATTCCAGGTAGTGAACTTTTACCCGTTGTTATTTTATAATCTAACCTTCTATCTAGTTTTTTAATATTAAATTTCAATAGATTATTTATGTTACTCACTAATATGCCAAATGTTTCTAAATATTCACCATGTTCCTCAACCCAAGCTTGTAATGTTGCTGGTATATTTGGATACTGAGAGTAACTTCCTGATAAATATATTGTATTTTGGTCATATGTTTCATTGTTAATATCTAATGATAAATAACCACCCATATCATTAAATAAAACTCTTGAGTGTTCTATGTAGTAGTTAGCGGTTGTTCCGACCTTAACGCTATTTACAAACATTTCTACATTTGGATATTCTGTGTGTAATTTAATTGAATTATAAAAAGGTGAAACAAATGATCCTATATATTGTAAATCTGCTATTATTCCTAATTTTTGAAGAAGTATATAATTTCTTTTCAACCAGAATCTTAGTGTTCTATCTATAGTTCTTTCCATGTCTGGTGATGATCCGCTATAAACCCAAGCAATTTCTACATCAAATATTTGTTTGTTTAACACTAATTGAAACCCATATTCATCCAAATCTGTAAATACAATATTTACAGATTGATTGGATGAGAAGTCATAGTTTAATTCTTTTTTTATAGGTTCTGCTACTTGAATTAGTCTTTCATGGGTTTGTTTAACATTACCAATTGAATATGTAGGTCCAATTGAATATTCATAAAAATTTACTTCTACATATTTACTTGGATACATTAATTCGGCTTTTAACTTACCTTTTTCATAAAAAAGTTCTACATTGAACGATTTTAAATCACCGGAATATTTTTGAGCTGCTGATGCTAATGTTACTTGACTACTTTGAGTAAAACCTTGTGAGAAATAAATTCTGTCTGTAGTTAAATATATTTGACAATCTGATAAAAATTCAGGATTTACTTTTTGACTAACCTTTATATGTGATATTACATCTGTCCAGTAGGTTTTATCGTCTGGATTTACAAATTGTGTTCCATATGTCTTACTAAAACTTTGTGTATATGGTTGTATACATTCATATATTTTGTTATCAAATAAAACTTGGGATTTGGTATCATAAAATGTTTGTTGAGTATTTCCTAAAAAACTGGGAATTTCAGCAACTGTAAAAAAGTTTTGATTATTATTGGATCCGATTATTTTAAATTCTCTTCCTGGTTTTAAAATTTCAGGCACTAAACCACCTAATATTAATCTATTTACTTCTGGTACAGACCAAGTTGCTGAAATATATTCAGTTGATAATGAACCACTATATATTTTAGGTAAATCAGTCTTTGAAACAACTTCTATTATTAAATCTTGACTTGAAACATTTGATGTGTAATATTCAAAAAATTTAGTGTCTGTAATATTCTCTTCAACTACTGTTACTATTTTATTATTATATTTGCTATTTATAATATTAAGTTTTTTTCTTTTATATAATTTATCATAAAAACTGGGCTCGTTCCAAGCAGATAAATTATCTTTGTAAGAATTATCTATGTAATTATAAATACCTATTGCATTTATTGATGATATTGATTTGTTTGTATAAGTACTATCAAAAATATATTCGTTATAATAGGTAGCTTCAAATGTAGAATTATCAACAGAACTTATTATCATTATTGCGCCCTTTTTAATTGACACAACCGTGTATGTTTGTAGTTTATTGCTAAATTCTAAAAGAGGTGAGTTGAATCTAATAATAGTTCCAACTGGAAAAAAAATGTCAAATTGAACACCATATATCCATTTTGAATAGAATCCAGGATCGTTATTTATGGGTTCAATTTTTGTTATAGATTGTGTGGTATATTTGCCTTCATAAAAGTCAAATCCAAACTCATTAAATAATTGAAATTTATTTAAATACATATCTGGATCTTCAAATTCAAAAGAAGGAATCTTTTCTAATGTGTAAATACCCGCGGTTTTAAATGTATCATTTGAATTTTCATGAAACATAATAGATCCTTCAAATCTGTCATTTATTTCACTATAGTTAAAATTTAAATTATCTCCTTCTTTATTAAAGAATAATAAGTTTTTATGATTTGACATCTATTATTATAAACTTTTACATATATATTAATTTATCTTTTCTTAGTAAGAGAATTTAATATATACACTATCAAAATAAACTAATAATTATGAAACACATTAAAAAATTCAATGAAACCAAAAAAGAAGACAAGGTTGAAGACCAAGAAGTTCTTTTTAATGCTGAAGTTTTAGTAGATAAAGATGAGAAACCATCATTTACGACTGATGTTGAAGACCAAGAAAAGGTTAAAAAAGAATTTGATAAACTAAGAAAAGTCAAAAGTTTTGAATCCTTTATTGATGTTGATATTCATATCGATAATATTGATGAAGTTGAAATAGAAAATGAATATGACACTGAAGGTCATGAAGAAGAGTCTGAAGAAGTTGGTTGCGGATGTTGCTCAGATTGTAATGGCCAAGAAGATTGTGAATGTTGCTCAGATTGCTCTTGTGGACAAATGGAACAACAACCTATGGAACAACAACCTATGGAACAACCTAAGGTTATGAATATTTTAGATTTTATAAACTCAATTACTAATAAATAATGAAATACTTAAAATTATATGAATCATTTATTTTAGAATCTCAAAGTGAGACTTCTATTATAAAACTATATCCTGAAGAACAGATCTTTGATAAGAGTAAGAAAAGCATACTATTAATTC
>Ga0181348_1001240_pt1 | contig 11233 bp, 9 predicted proteins | sample Su13VDMM110DN_FD_130092 | JGI IMG/M metagenome (GOLD analysis project Ga0181348, IMG submission 130092) | Freshwater viral communities from Lake Michigan, USA - Su13.VD.MM110.D.N | ecosystem: Environmental > Aquatic > Freshwater > Lake | place: USA: Michigan | collected 2013-07-16
GATACTTGATTCTGTATGGGGTGGATATTTGGGGATAGTGGGATAACCTCTACGTAAGCCTCCACTAGTTGCATTCTAGTAAGTATTTCTATATTATCCGTATCTTCTATCAACCAGTACATGGTTTTAGTATACGATTTTATTTTCAAGATTCCAAATAATATTTAACCAGTAAATCCTACTGATTGTGATATACGTAAAACTTTTTTATTTTCTGATGAGGGTAATATATTAGTTCTAATACCCCAGTCATTTGTTGGGGATGGTGGTTGATTTAAAATAAATGAATTTTGGGATATAGGGGTTTTAGTTACATCATATTTTGAGACTGAGAATGGTGGTTCATTAGTTTTATAATCAAAATAGTGTATCCATCCTTCATATAATAAATCATCTGATGGAGTTTGATTATTTTTCATTGATGTATTTATGGCTGCCCAATTTGATTGGAGGAACCATCCTTGATCTTTTGTTACATATTTATAAAATATTTTTCTAATTTGAATTGATTTACCCTTAACATATGGTAATTCTGTATAAAATTTTGGATATTGGCTATTGGAGGAAAATTCTTGGGGGATTGTATATAATCCAACATATGAGGTTGTTGTTGTATAATATGGTGGTTGATTAAAAGTTTGGGAATTCGGCAATAATACAAAGGCCTCATGTATAACCCCATTATCCGTATCTGTTATTGGAGTTGGGGCTTCTAGTATTTCAATAAGTTCTCGATTTGTTTTATCCCAATAGTTTACTGCAGGATTTATAGGAGTTGTGGGTGGAAGATTACCAGCAAAATACATCCCTAATTGGGTTTTGCAAAAAGGACCTGTTGGATATATTTCTCCATCAACTTTAAAAGCTAGTTTAGGTCTATTTAAAGTTAATGGTGAATTTGGGTTTAAAGAGTTTGGTAAAAATACTTCAGATAAATTACTTCTATATATGTATTTTGTTCCTTTATCCTTATCGGGTCTGTAAAAATGTTCGCCTTTTGATTTTAAAACTGTTGTTAATAATTGAGTGTTTCTATCTATATAAACATCTTCTTCTATTTCTTCATGAAATTGGGTAAAAGCTTTAAAATCATCAGCATTATTTCCTCCCGCTATTCTTAAAGTATAGGCTCTTGACTGGAATCCTTTAATTGTTGGCATATCTTTATCATATGTAAAATTTGGATCTTCAAATGAATTATAATTAGATGATATTTTTGAGACAGTTTTGGGTACACTTGAATAATATTTTTCTACCCAATAACCACCAGTGTTACTTACAAACCATTCTTTAAACCCAGGCCATGGAGTTGGTGGGTTAGTATCTGTTGCCGATAAACCCGCTACCAGAGTTCCTGTACTAATGGTAGAAGATGGAGGGACTATATTACCTTGGTCTAAATCCCATATACTGCCCTTATTAAATAAATAAAGGTTTTCTATGTAGTTGTTAATATACCAACCAGTAAAAATAGATTTAACTTCCCAATTTTTAAAATCCCAGTCTGGGGATTTATTATTTATGTTTGTGTATGAAGAATATGATATTTCTCTATATTCTTTTTTAGTTAAATCTCTTGCAAAAAAACGAGCAATTATTGTATTTTGATAATTTTGGATTGTTGGTACAGGGGAATAGCTAGGTGGGATGAATTTACCTCCAGCTGGAACTATTCCTTGGCTACTATATGAAAGTAAGGGGATATTAGGTGTAATTGTAGGATCTGCTGGGGAAGGTGAATCAGGTGCTCCGGGTGATTTACCAGTATAATATGTTCTTCTTCCTAAAATTTCAAAATAATATCCTATATAATCTTTTCGAGTAGTTGATAATATATATTCACCTCCAGAGGTATATTTTTTTGCAGATATAGTAGATGTTGGATAAGGTGGTAAAGATGGTATTACGGCCATGTTTATTATTTTATAAAAGTTTAAAAATATCTTCAGCATAATTTAATCGGCCTGAGACTGATTTAAAAGATTTTCCATTTTTTTCTGTATAAACTTTTTCATATGTTGGTAAATTATTTATTGTTTTATAATAAGTATATGGGTCCCAACTTCCTAAACCTTGACTTATATGGAATATAGCAACATATTGGACTAGTAATAAGTTAGGATTTTGTAGTAAAGTCCACAATTCAGGATATGAAGAAAGTAATTCTATTCTTAAATATTTTAATTGTGTTATAACATCATCTACCTTTAATTGCTTTTTATTAGCATAATTAAATAGACCTTTTTGTCTTGACCCCACCCATTGAATTAATCCTACAGCACCACATGGGGAATCTTTAGTTGGTTCATTATACGCTGTTGGGTTAAATTGAGATTCCCATTGAGCAACACCTAATATCCCGGCAATTGCTTTTTTAGATAATTCAGGGAATATTTTTTGAGTTTCTTGAATTATTGTATTTATGGGGATTCTTCTACTTCTATCATCAGTTTTAAAGTTTATAACTGGGCAGTTTGTGGATCGTACTGGTGTTGATCCTCCTCCTGATGGTGTTTCAATAAATGGTGCTGTTTTTATAATAGTATCTAAAATAACAGCATTAGATATATTGGCACTTCCTGGTGTATTAGTTTTTGGGATAACCATGGCTTCTATTTTTGTTTCCCAATCATTATTTTGTAAACTATGGTTAACCCCAGTAACTATAATATCTAATGTCTTACTATAATTTGAGGGTAAAAAATCTGTATTTATATGGAGTTTATTATATATTTTTATACCTCCAATTCCATCCATAGTTAAACCTAATTTAAATGGGATGAAACCAATTGATCCTCCACTTTTATTTTTGTTTTGGATATATTTATAGTATTCTGTTACAACTGCTAAATTATTTTCTATAACAGTAGAATTAACATCTAGTGATGGAGGTGGTCCCCAAGTCCCAGAATAACCATAACATTGCATTTGTTTTTGAAGGAATTTTGATAAGTAGTTGGTTTCAGCCTCATCTGGTTCTCCCTCTACTGAGGTTGATACTAGGTTTCCTGCTACCCAATTTTCTTTGAATCTATCTTTTAGTCCTTTATTCCATTTTGAAAATGCAGTTGCTTCGATTCCCTTAACATACCCACCAGCCGTAGCACCCACAGTAATCATAGTTGCATATTCAGGTGTTATAGCTGTTTTTAAATCCACATTTCTAACAAATGTAGATTCGTTTCCATTATACCCGTATAATTGGAGAATATAATCTCCTTTATCTTTTGTATAACCTGGAATTGGGGTAGAATCAATTATTTTAAGTGTATTGTTTTCTTCATCTATTATAGGTTCAAGGTTATTAATCCCACCAAGTGCTTTATTTAATCCATTACATATAGAAGAAAGGAAACCAAATATAGCTACATCTCCTCTTTCATCTGAATTTGAATTTAAACTTTCAATAACAAAATTAAAGTTAAGATATATATTCATAGGATATGCTATATTAGAACCAACTTTGGAAGGATTAAAATCTTCCTGTCTAAAGGGTGCAAGTTGGGGGTAAACTTTTGCTGGTTCTGGTGCTGGTTTTTTAAAATGATCATTTCTGACAGCACATACTCTAGGATCAAGTGATATTTGATTGGCTGCAAAATACATTTTATTTATATATTGATCATGAAATATATCAAATATTGGGGGATTTGTTCCATCAGTTTCAACTTTAGGAAGAACATTCCTTTTAATATATTGAAGCAAATATCCAAATCTTATATAAAATTGATTTGGTTCTGTATTTGCTGTAAAGAATACTGATTTAGCAGGTGCACCCTTAATTGGATTATCAATAGTAACTGTTTTAGTTTTGGGAGTGATTGGTTCTGCTTCTGATGTTTCTACATTAGCAAACTTAAATTCTGGGTCGTTTATCCATTTATTTTCAAAAACTACTCTTTGTTTTTCAAGGGCATCATCATCAATATCTTTTTCATCAACCGTGTATGTATCATATTTAAGATATTCTACTAATTTTGTAGTTTCAGTTCTACCATTCCATCCCCCATTTTCACTTTTTAGTATTGTTGTTGTATATTCATAACTAACAGAAGTTGATGAAACCGTAGTGTCTTGAGATTTTAGTATATTTCCTATCCAATGGATTGTACCATCTGCTGTTACTATATCTACGTGAGGATTTGTAGTACCAGCAGCCTTAATTAAAGAATCATTAATATATTTCCATAACCATAACATGGAGGATATAGTATTTGCATATTTATTTTGCTCTATTAGATCTGATTGATCTGCATTTCCTGGGTCTTCCTCGGGAATAGTAGGTGGGGTTCCTGCATTGGCAATAAAGGCATTAAGGCTTTTATCTGGGGGTATATTTAATTTAAGAGATTCTACTACATCTCCTAAACTTATAACAGTTATTTCTATATCATATGATCCGTCATTATTGAAAGACCAACTAAAATTGGATATTTTTCCTAAAATACCATCATAATTTCCTTGATATTTATTTCTATAAAACTCTACTATTGGGAGCATATCAAGATATGATTTTTTACTACTATTGGTTTCAGCAAAAAATCTAAAGGGATCTTCAATTATAGTATTAAGAACGTGGGTTGTATTTCCAGCAGCATCCGTAAAGTGATTATTTCCCCATTCTAGCATTACTGTATATCCTAAACGCAAATATAAAACATCAATAATTTCAAATTGTTGTCTATTATGTGCTTTTAATTTAATTGTAGCTTTTTTTAAGGATCCTCTATTCAAGGCCTTAATATCCATACTTATAATTCCAGGCATGGGAACAGGACCAAATTCACTTGATTGGTACGCTCCATTAGTTCCTGTTAAATATTCTCTTTGATTAAGATATCCTGTATTTTGATCTAAAGTTGAAATACCTCCAAATAAAACATTTTTTTTAGCCAAATCCATACCTGGTTCGTATGAATCATTTATTTTCATTTCAGTTAATTTATTTGTATCTACTGATACTCCAGATGCTAATTTAATCCAAGCGGTGCGAGAATTTAAGGCTAATATTTGTTCGTTTGTTCTATTTGGTGAACCATTAATTCCAGTTCCGTGTAATATTTGGCGTGTTTTTATTTGATTTATAACATAGCCTGGTACTTCTTCCCCTACTATATTTGAAGTTTTATTCATAACTTTATATTGTGTTATTTAAATTCTCAAAATTTGCTACTATTGAAGGTATTCTATTACGTGAGGGTATTCTAATTTGGGTACCTACAGGTGGTATTATTGAATTTTGTTCATTATTGTAATTAGCTGTGGATATAACCCACCACAAAGAAGAATCACCATAGTATATTCTAGCTAAAATATCATATCTATCTCCTATAGTAGTATACACATAGATATCTGAGAAGTCAAGGGAAATTTCAGGGTATTTAATATTAATATACCTTCTTTTTGGGTTTTCTTCAGTTGATATTATAGGAATAGTACTATATCTTTTCATATGTAAATATAATTTATGGAGTTATAATATTTTTTACTTCATTAGTTGGTCTTGATGTTTCAATTGGTTTTTTTGGAGCTGGTGGGGTATCTGGTTGTATTAATCTAGGGCCTCCGTCATCATAGCTATTTGGTGTTTGTGATGAATCTAAAGATATAAATCTTTGATTTCCATATTTATTATTGTCATATATAATATTATCAGGAGTTAGTAAAGTTGTTTTATTAACAGATGTGGGATCAATAGTTTGAATAGATGGTCTAAAATCATGTATAGGGGTAAATTTCATATTAACTTTTATAATATGAGGTAGTTGTTGAACATCATTATCTTTTGCACCATTTTCATCTATACCTATTTCCCAGGGTGAATCTTCAGGTATTTCATATGAAATACTATTTATAATTCCAGGTTGTTGAAATAAATAACCTCCTACCGTAATTTTGGCTATATTTCCACCCATATATCCTTGAGCAGAGTAATATGGTGTTAAGGACGATGCTAAAAAATTTAATTTTTTATACATCGGAATAAGTTCAAATTTTGATTGGGCTACAACTGTAAAATTTATGTTAATATCTCGTTTAAAACCACCATACTTATAAAATTTTTCTCCTCTTCCCATATAAGATAATGCATCCCACTCAGCATCATATGAATCTGAAAATGAGTCTATAAATGCTCTAAAATGCAAATAGAATGCTGCTTCTCCAAATTTTTCTTCACCATATATATTATTATCTAATACTGCTATTCTAAAATCAATAATATCATTTTTTAATTCTTGACCTACGGGAAACTCAGATCTATATATGGGTAGAGCGTTTATTTTATCTACTACAGATGAATTTACATCTCTGACTCCAAATCCTGCTTTTCCTTTAGAATAACTTGAAATGTTTCCTTGTTTTCCTGGGTTTCCTAGGAGGAATTTTTGTTCTATATTATTTTGGGGGTAAGAGGGAGATACACTTAAAAATATATTTTGGGGTGCATCTTTAGGTTTTAGTATTTTTCTAAAATCTTCTTTAATTTCTGAGTTTGAGTTTCTTGGTTGGTTAAAAATATTTACTTGTGTCCACGTTTTATAATTTTCATATATAGAATCTGTGGATATATATGTATTTATTCTTTTATCAGCAAATTTAATAGAAGTTCTACCAATCCCCAAAATTGAGCCTGGTCCTCCTCCATATGATAATACATTATTTTCGTTAGGATGAGCTATAGATTTATCATACCATATGTCTAAAAGCCTATTATCAAAAGAAGAAAATATTGGTTTATTTTCATCTAATAATGATTCAGTATATATATTATTATTTATAATTCTATTATTTCTTTCAGCAACTTTTTCATATTTTCTAATGTGAAGTCCAGGAATTAACCCCGTTGGGTCTATTCCTTGTTTATTTAAGTGTATTCCTGCAAATCCAACACCAGCTTGGGCTATAGTTGATAAAGGAGAATATACTCCTTCATTTAAAGTTCCACCAGCATATGCTATTAAACTTCCAATACCTCGAGCAGATTCAGTTTTAACTGCTACCCTAGATAGTAAATTTTGTTTTACGGTAAATAATAAACCACTAGGTGATTTTTTATCAGTAAAATATTTTGTTAGTCTTTTTACATCTGTTAATGCATCCAAGGGTGCATTAATTCCACCACGTAGAAGAAAATCAGTACCAAAAATATTAGTGTCCTTTAAAGGTCCTGGAATTGGGATTTGGATATAGGGTTGTCCGCTACTTCCACCACCTGGTCTGTCATTTCCAAAAGGAATCTCCCTTGGGTTAACATTATTAAATGTTACCGCTGATGATTGACTTTTCCAGTAAAATTTAAAATCTCCAGGATTAGATAATATATCGATTAGCCCCATAAAGTCTATTATTCTGGTGGATTATCTTCATATCTTGGAGGTGTTCCTCCATTTAAATCTAAAAGTGAAGGTGTTGGAAATCCTGTCATGTTAGGATTACCATTGATTGAATAGGCATTGTGAAGGGTTGAACCTGCAACATCAATATTTGCTGGTGGTGGAGTTGTCCCATCATATTGACTTAATTGAGAGCCTGCTGTTGTTAATTGATTTAATAGTCCCATAATTATTTGTTTTTAAGTTTATTTAGGTAAATTATCTATGTATAATCCTTTTGAAAAGGTATTATTAATAGATGTAACATTTTTATCGCGCAATGCTGCTTTTGGATTAACTCCATTAATATCTAATTTTGATGGAGCAGGTATAAAATAAGGAAATACGGGATCATTATTATAAAAGCTGTATCCTAATTTTACATCTTTGTAAAAATCACCATCTAATGAATATCCGGGTGATGTATCTACAGCATGTAGAGGTGATTTTTTTGTGGTAAGGGGGTTGTGTGGTGGTGTTACTCCATCGTATCGGCTTAATTGAGAGCCTGCATTTGTAAAATGACTTAATATCCCCATGATTGTTTATTTTATTATAAATATTAAATATTATTGAGTTTTGTAAGATGATAAATTTAAAGCTTGTCCTACTTTTTGACCATCTAATACTACATCACCTCCAGCGGATGTTATACTAATTAATTGTTGTAAAAGAGCATTAGTTTGAGCCATATCTACATTAACTTGGGTTGAACCACCAGAAGATTTAGTTCCACCTCCTAAATTAGTTCCTACTTTAATTTTTCCATCAGCGCCATACATTGCCTTATCTTTTGGGTCTAATTGAACAGATCCAAATTCACCAGACATAACAGGTCCCTTTTTAGCATCAATTACACCATCTTTCATAGAAAACATAGCTACAGCTCCTAGTACTGCGGCTATACCCCCTATAATTAAAGGAGTAGCAGCACCCAAAGTTGAGGCTTCGGCCCCTGCTACTTTAGCGGCTGCAATTGCTGTTTCTTTACTAGCTGTTGCGGATAATGTACTTTGGTAAGCTCTAGCACTTATTAATTGAGTTCTCATACTCATAGCACTAGCTGCTAATCCAAATACCATTTTCCCGAGCATAGCTCCTGATATCAGTGCAAATACGGTTTTCAGGGCCGTAGCATTGCTTAATATATTTCCAATTATAGACAACATTGATCCTAAAGGACCATCTATCATACTTACAAATAATTCTTGTATACGTTCTACAGCGTTTGCTAATTTTTCTGTAGTAGATTGTTGTTGAAGCATCTTTTCTAATCCACCTTCCTTAAGCATGTTGGATGCTTCTTCAACACCATATTTATCTTTAGCGGCTTCAAAGGCTTTTTGTTCTTCTTCATTTAAAGATCTTCCAACTTTCTTTAAAGCTTCTTGCTCTACAAGCATATCAGCTAATTCATCAGCAGACATACCCACAGCTTCAGCCATAGCATCCTGTTGAATTCTATTCATTTTACTGAATTCGGCTGCGGATCCTGCTTGATTTGTAATTTCCTCCGCTACCCCAGCCATATCATTATTTAATGCTAATGATCTAGCTTTTTCTAGGTTTAGGTCTTTACCTAGTAATAATTCTGCACTTAATTCACTTTCAATAGATGATTCAAAGTTAAGTAATTTATCTGCAACATTAGCTACTTTTCCTAAATCACCACCCATTAATTTAGCGGCAACTGCGGCTTTTGCTAATCCTTTTACTCCACCTTCAATTGATAATTTAGTTCGGTTGGAAACATTGGCCATATCGGCCATTAATTTTTTAGTATTTAAAGCTACACCTTTTTGGTAAGACATAGATTTAGCAGCTGCTTGAAAAGATTCAACATTTTCTTTCAAACTCCCACCAGTAGCCATTGAGTATTTTTGCATTGCCAATATCTCATCATTGGTCATACCTGCTTGTTCTCTAAGGGCAGTAAATGTAACTAAATCTTCTTTAGATAATTTTCCAGCGGTCCCTAAAGAATTATTAATGGCTGTTAATGATTCACTTAATTTTTTACCACTTAAAGATGTATTTCCGGAGGAAACGGCCATATCTCTAAATTCTTCATTTATTTGAAGAGCTTGATCATAAGAGACATTCATATTTTTGGCTAGATCTCCAGCACTTTTATCTATATCCATTATAGTTTTACCTATAAAGACCATAGTACCCAACACCATATTGGCTGGGTTTAGCAAACCACCTGTTATTTGACCTCCTATATTTTTAAATGCTGCTCCTAAACCCTTAACACCACTTCCAGTTTCTTGTACTTTTTTTCTAGCAGCATCTAAAGCCTCATTAGCATCAAATACATCCCCCAAAATTGGTATTTTGGATATACCTTTTAAAATACCACCCGTTAATCCTAATTGTTTAGTAATTTTAATATGTGCATCTAATTCTTCTGTTACCTTTTTAACAAAATCAGATTCAACTTTAAAACTATCTTTTTTAGCTTGTAGAATTGCTTTTTCTTGAGCTGTTAGAATTTTTCCAGTTTTTAATCTATCTGCAGCAAATTTAAGTTCTCTTAAAGCAATTTGAGCCTTAGACTTTAGAGCTTTTAATTGTTTTTCATTTAAATCTGTTATTTGCTCTTCTGAATTTTGAAGTTTATATGCTATACTCTCTAGATTAGAATATGATTTAGCAGCTTCTTTTACAGCACTGTTTTGTTTACCTATTTCAGCATTAATTTCTCTAAGAATATCTCTTTGGTCTTTAAAAGATGAAAGATCAGGTTTATTAGGTTTATCAGGTTTAGCCATCTAGAATATTTTATTATAAATATTAAAACCTACAAAGTTATTTATACTTTGCAGGTCTTTTATATTGTTGACTTGCTTGAGCAAATTCGGGAGAATTTACCTTACCAGATGAATCTATTAAACTTTTTTGTTTTCCACTATTTTTAGCGTTGTTCATTTTTTTTGTTTCCTCATTATGGTATTCTTGAATTTTATTGAAAGTAAATTTACGAAGCCAAATAGGCATATTATAAATAGTATTCCAATCATATCCTCCATTACCATGAAAACATATTTCATGAATTTGAGTGAAAATTGAGGCTCTAGCCTGGGGTGCTATATCAAAGGTCAGGCCAAAAAAAGCTAACCCCAACTGGGATATTGAATCCACTCCCGCCGTCACTGGGAAAATATGACATATCTACATCTGGTTGTAATTCTTTGATGTATTCTCTAAGTGCACGAGAATCTTTAGCTAAAAAGTAATTATCAACAAATTCTCTAACATCTTTTTTTTCTCTATTCCCCTCAACTGAAGTTATGATAAATTTCATTCTAGTTGATAATTCGGGTGAGGCATCTTTATTTATCTTTTTAAGCCCTTCAAGTTCACGATTGATATCCTGCTCATCTTTATGCGTTAAAAGTCGAAACGTAATGTTGTTATGGGAGTGGGGTAATTCAAAAGAAAATTCGTTGTTCTTGCATTTTTCTACATCAACGTGTAATGGTTTATTTTCTAAAGTTGATAAATCAACTGTATAAGACTCATTATTATGGTTAAATGTATAATCTTTACCATAACCTAAAACACGTGCTGCTATCATAATAGCATTTTTATCTCCAACTAATAATTCATCATAATTAATTTTTGTAACAATTAAAGATTTCATTAATTTGTCTAAGACCGTTCCATTTCGGATATAAGATTGATTTGTAAGAATATCTTCTTCACGGGCTGTCATATACTTCATTTCAATAACACCTTTTGCTAGCTCAGAATCACTAGGGTAAAGTAAACCTTTGGAAGGTAATTCGATTGTTTCTGTTGGAATTTTGAATTCACTCATAATTTTTATTTTGTTATAACTTTATTTATCATATATA
>Ga0181348_1001242_pt1 | contig 11228 bp, 21 predicted proteins | sample Su13VDMM110DN_FD_130092 | JGI IMG/M metagenome (GOLD analysis project Ga0181348, IMG submission 130092) | Freshwater viral communities from Lake Michigan, USA - Su13.VD.MM110.D.N | ecosystem: Environmental > Aquatic > Freshwater > Lake | place: USA: Michigan | collected 2013-07-16
AGATTACGCTGAAGTTGTCCGACTGACCGAAAGTCTGGTTAGTAGTCTTGAACGCTTGGCCGAACTAGAGCAAAAGGGACTGCTTGATAAAGTGATTCGGGCGATGGCGCATTGATGATCTGGATTGATTTTGAAACGCGTAGTCGCTGCGACCTGAAAAGTAGCGGCGTTTACAACTACGCGCAGGACTTGTCTACCGACGTGCTTTGCATGTCCTACGCGTTCGATGATGAAGACGTGGTGACGTGGAAGCCAGGACAACCATTTCCTGACCGAGTGCGGCAGCACACCGGTATGATCTATGCGCACAACGCCGCGTTTGAGCGGCTAATGTTCTGGTATGTGCTGCAGATAGACTACCCGCTGGAGCAGTTCACCTGCACGGCGACACAGGCGCGCGCTAACTGCTTGCCCGGAAGCCTTGAAGATGTGGGGCGCGCGCTGTCCTCTCAAATGCGCAAAGACCACCGCGGTAGCCAGCTAATTAGGCTGCTGTCTATTCCCCGCGCGGACGGCACGTTCAACGACGACCCCGCGCTGATGAGTGAGATGGTTGCGTACTGTGAGCAGGATGTGCGCGCCATGCGTGAAATCAGCAAGGCGATGCGTCCTTTGTCGGACATTGAGTTAGCCGATTACCACGTCAGCGAACGCATTAACGACCGAGGCATACTGGTTGACAAGCCTTTGTGCGACGCCGCCGTGCGGTACGCTGAAGATGAGCGGGTGGACATAGAAAAGCTGGTGGGCGAACTTACGCAGGGGGAGATCACATCTGTGCGCTCTCCCAAGATGCGTGAGTGGGTGCAGGATAGAGTTGGCCCCGAAGCCCTAAAGCTGATGTGGACTGGCGAGAAGTACAGCATCGACAAGACCGTTCGCGCTAACTTGCTGCTGCTGGCCGAAGAAAACCCCGATGAGGTGCCCTCAGACGTAGCCGATGTGATTCAGTGCGCTGACGACCTGTGGGCGTCGAGTGTTGCCAAGTTCAAACGGTTGGCGGCGCTTGCAGATGCAGAGGACGGCCGCGTCAGGGGTGCCTTTGTGTTCGCCGGCGGTTCGGCTACTGGTAGGAGTTCATCCTACGGGGCGCAGCTGCACAACTTCACCAGAAAATGCGCTAAAGACCCCGCTGCCGTGCGCGAGGCGATGGTGCAGGGCCAAGTGCTGGTGCCCAAGCATGGGCGGCGGGTGACGGATGTGCTTAAAGGCATGCTTCGGCCGGCGGTTATCCCCGCCAAAGGAAATCTGTTGATCGTCTCAGATTGGTCATCTATCGAAGCGCGGGTTAACCCGTGGCTGGCGCAGAATCCTGCCGGCGAACGTAAGTTAGCTGATTTTAGGAAAGATTTAGATGCCTATATCGTTAACGCGGCCGCAACGTTTAACCGCAGCTACGCGGACATTCTGGCGGACTACGAGCGCGATGGAGTGTCAGACCAGAGGCAGATAGGCAAAATTCAAGAGCTATCGTGCGGTTTTGGGGGCAGTATAGGCGCGTTTGCTGCGATGGGTAGGGCTTACGGCGTTCTGCTGCCGGAGGCGCAGGCCAAGCGCATGGTTGATGCGTGGCGCAAGGCTAACCCTTGGGCAGTTGAGTTTTGGTCGGATTTGGATCTGGCATGTCATACCGCAATGCGGAATAAAAACAGGGCGTTCACCGCGGGGCGTATCACGTATATGTTTGACGGTCGGCACTTGTGGTACGCGCTACCGTCAGGCCGAGTGCTGTGCTACCCTTTTGCACGGCTTGAAAAGGATGAAATAACCTACCTTAAAGCTGCTTGGAAACCCAGCCAAACATCAGAAGAATGGCCGCGCGCTAGATTGTGGCGTGGGCTTGCCTGTGAGAACGTAACCCAAGCTGTTGCTAACGACATGCTGCGGTATGCGCTACGGCGTCTGCCGGATGTAATCGCGCACGTACACGACGAAGTAATCATCGAGTGCGCGGATGACCGCACTGCTGAAGTCTCGCAAGTGATGTGTACCTCACCTGAATGGGCTGAAGGTCTTCCGTTAGGTGCCAGCGTAAAAATTATGGAGCGATACGGAAAATGATATCTACAAGAGAGTTCATAAAGTTTTTATGTAGTCTTGCTGAACCCGGCGAAACGCCGCTTATCGTCAAGCAAAAAGACACTGGCAAGTTTTACAAGAACGGCAAGGTAAAGTATGTCTGGCCGGCCATGATGCCGGATCGTTGGCGCGATGATGGAGGCGCTTGGTACGGCAACACGGCCAGCTTTATCATGGAGCGCATAACTGTCCGAATCTCTGCATCAGCGGTTAACGCCGCGTATGTGCTGGTTATGATACTTGATGATGTCGGCACCAAGAGTAAGATACCGTCGCTGAAGCCAACATGGATTATGGAGACAAGTCCGGGGAATTTTCAGTATGGCTATGTGTTTCGCATTCAACCAACCACCAGCGTTTTTAGCGCGGCCATCATAGCAATTGCAGATGCGGGCTACACGGACGGCGGCGCAATCAACCCCGTGCGCAATTTCAGGCTTCCTGAGTCGGTCAACTTAAAGCCGGAAAATAATCGGTTCAGGGCGGTGCTGACCGAGTTCAACCCCAAGATAGACTACACGTTGGAAGAAATATGCACCGCGCTGAACGTCGTTCCCGCGGATGCTAATACCGCCACCATACGCAAACTGAATTTGGTGGACGATGGTAAGGATGATGTGCTTGCGTGGCTGAAAGAGCGCGGCGATTTAGTCGAGGGGCGTAACCCGGAAGGCTGGTATGGCATCACCTGCCCTAACGCGCTGGAGCATTCAGATGGCAATTTAACCGGCCGCTACATGCCGGCAAACCGCGCATATACCTGCTTTCACGAGCATTGCGGCGACTGGAATTCGACCAAATTTCTGGAGTGGGTGGCTGAAAACGGTGGCCCCAAACAAGAGCATGGGCTGCGTGACACGCTGCTGGCCGACACGATGGCGGTTGCGTTGGGTAGGCTGACACCCGGAACCATGTTTCGTGACGACGCAAATGCGGTCATCGCGGAAGTAGAGCGCCGCGAGTTAACGCAGCTTGACAAGGAAGACTGGTATGAGCGGTTCGCTTACGTGCAGTCAGATGATGGCTACTTCGACCTACAGACTCGCCGCGAGGTATCTCGCAGCACCTTTAACGCCTTGTTTCGGCATGTCGCCTGTCTATCTGTACATAACAACCGCAAAATAGAATCTTCCGTGAGTTTCGACGAGAACAGAAAAGAAAACGGCGCGTCTGCGCTGGTAGGAATCACCTACGCGGCCGGCGAACCGGTCTTGGTCATGCGAGAGGGTGAACTGTACGGTAATCGGTGGCGTAACGCGCGCCCCGAACCCGCCGCTGGGGATGTGAAACCCTGGCTAGATCATTGCGCCGCGCTGCTGCCGGAACAGTTTGAACTGGAGCATGCGCTGGACGTGATGGCGTTTCGCGTGCAGAACCCAAGCATAAAGATAAACCACGCCGTCCTGCATGGCGGTGCCGAAGGCTGCGGCAAGGATACGATGTGGGCACCCATGCTTTGGGCTGTGGGTGGCCCTCACTCGCACAACCGCGGGATTATGGACAACGACACCGTGTCCAGCCAATGGGGCTACCAGCTGGAAGCCGAGATTCTCATCATTAACGAGTTGCGAGAGCCGGAAGCCAGTCAGCGCCGCGCATTTGCGAACCGCTTGAAGCCAATCATCGCCGCCCCGCCCGAATATCTGCCCATCAATAGAAAAGGGTTGCACCCCTACATGATGCTGAACCGCATCTTTGTGCTGGCGTTCAGCAATGACCAGTCGCCCATCAGTTTGGCCAGTCAAGATCGCCGGTGGTTCTGCGTGTGGTCTAAAGCGCCGCGCATGAACAGCGACGCGGCCGCGCAGATGTGGGATTGGTATCGGGGCGGCGGCTTTGCGGCTTGTGCGGAGTACCTGCACACCAGAGATGTGAGCAAGTTCAATCCAGCTGCCGCGCCGCCCAACACCGAGTACAAGGAAAATCTGATCGAAACCGGCATGTCTACCGCGGAATCCGTGCTGGTGGATATGCTCAAGCATCGCAAGACTGAGTTTGCCGGCGGCGTTGTCGCGTCGCCGTTTCACATCGTGTGCGGGCGTCTGTTAAACGAAATGCCGACAGGCATAAAGGTGCCACAGGCCGCGCTTCTACATGCGCTCTCTGAGGCGGGATGGGTAGATATGGGCCGGCTTGGGTCGTCGGACTACCCCAACAAAAAGCACATCTTCTGCGCGCCGGAATTGAAACACTACCGCAAGTCGGATCTGCGCCGCATGGTGGAGCAACCGGAGTTGCTGGGCAATGTGGTGCCCATAAAAAAACCCGCCACTGGGGCGGGTTAGCAGGGTCACATAAAGTCAGGCTTGGGGCGAAACTTCCACGCGGCAAGGTGTTGCTTGTGCGCCGCGTAGTATCGCTGGTACGCCAGCACGGCGTCGGTGTGCTGGCACTCGGGCGGCATGGCTTGCGCGAAGGGCGTGCGCTCTCCTACAGGCACGCTGGCCGGTGGTTCGCTGAGTGATTCGATGATCGCCTGACATTTGTGCGTCTTGCCGTAGCGGTAGGTGTATTCCTCGGAGAGGGAAATGCCCAATTGCCACAGCCAGGAATAGTTCGCAGTGCTGGCGCGCGCCCACACAGTGCAGGGGTGATTCGCATGCGTGGGCTTGTATGGCGCGCCTGCGCCGTAAATGGTGCAGAGCATTTGCGCCGTTTCCAGTGGCATCTTCACTATGTGTTTATCGCAGTGAAAAATAGCCGCTATTTCGGGGTCGGTATGGAGGGCGAAGATATTCACGGGTTAGCTCCAAAAAACGCCGCGGCGAAACCGCGGGGGGTGACGCTTCTGAGCGTTTTGGTGCGCTCACTTTTGCCGCCGTAGCTTGACCACATCTTACTGCCAAGCACAGGCGGCACTTCTTTTTTCTTTGGAATCACAAAGTCGCCCCACAAACAAGTGCGCTTGGTGTACGCCTCTAGTTCCGAGTCGTCCAGATATCCGGCGTACTCGTTGGGGTTGAACGTGCAGCGATGGTGCCCGATGTAATCCTTCAATCGCCCGACCGGATTCTCAAGCACCCACCATTTAGGCTTATGCACCGCCACAATGCGCAGACAGGCGTCCACCAGCGCCAGCCCGTCGAGCAGCCCTTGATTGCCGGCGGCTTCTTTTGCCGCCCAGTGACGCGCGCCGGCCGCGCTGAATTCGGTGCAAACCGGCGCGCACAAAATGCCATGCACCGGTTCGCACAGCTTTTTGAACAACCGCGCATCGCCGCCCAGCTTCAGGTCAACTTGCAAGACCGTATAGCCGGCGGCGCGGTAGGGCGCGCTCCACGTCCCGCTGAAGTCGCACAGGGAGAGAATCAGCACGGCGTAACCCGAATAACTCCCGTCTCGAAACTAGCGAGAACATGTGTGCCGTGCCCGAACGTCTCACGCACTTGCGCGCCGGTGATGTCGATGATGGGCTTGTCACCCTTGCCCGACACCTTGCGCGGCGCGTCAGCGATGATCGTATCCGCGTCGAGCAGCGTCAGCGTCAACGCCTTGCCCTCCCATTCGGCGATGAAGTAGCGGCCCACCGCAAAGCCTGCCGCGGTCAGCCGCTTGCCCTCAATCCAAATGCGTGACCGCTCGACGCGGCGCGCGGTTCCCAGCTTTGTCTGCAGATTCATTCTGTCACTCCCAGTTGTTGAGCGATTTCCGGTCGGTTTGCCATCAGCCAGCGTGCGAATTTAGCGGTTTGTGCAGCCTTGGCGTAGGAATGTGGCCACACCCGCGAGGGCGCGCGCAGGCTGCTGAAATACTCCGCGATGTCGGGATTCGGAAACCACCGCCGCGCGTTGTCCGACCGCCCGATCTTGCGCATGTCAGTCCACGTTAGTGTTTTCATGAACGTGCCTCCCGCCGCGCTTCATGCGCAGCCGCGGCGTCCGCAAACACCGCGCCGCAATTCAGGCACCGCGCCGGCTCGCCGTCGGGGGCCATCAGCCAACCGTGGTCGCAGATACCGCGCCGGCGCAGCGCCGCCGTGAGCGCGCCCGCCTGTTCGAGCGCGCTCTGCTGTAGGTCAGCATCCTGATAGCCGTTAGGCAACTCCGTATCGCGGTTCATGCTGGCACCCGTTTGGCGCGGATTTGCGCAAGCGTGCGAGGATTAAAATGCAGGTCAAGCTCTGCGCCGTTTTCAATCAATTCAGGAATGCTGATATAGCCAAGCTCGCCGCCATCCTGAAATAGATCAGCAAGCCCGAAAGCCTGCGACTGATCGGTTTCCGTATCGCGCTCGGTAATATACCAATCCGCGCCGCCAGTGAAGTAGTGCAGGTGAACAACTGCCGCGTCTCCCATGCCGTCCTGCTCGTAGGTCTTGGGCATGGCGAGAATTTCAGCGGCGAGTTCAACCATGCGCACGATGAACCAGTTGCCTTCCTCACCCTTGCAAGCCTGCCGCATAGCGGAAAGCTGGCCGTGCCCGATGAAGGGCTTTAGATCGTCTATCGCCGCGTCAATCATAAACTTTTCCATGATGTAATTCTCCCGTTGTGTCATGCTGGCACCGCTTCGCGCGCCCAAGCCACGTCCGCCACGTCGGCGGCGGTTACGCCGCGCATGGGCATGATCACCGCAAAGGCTTCGGAAGAAAATACCGCGATAGCCGAACCGTCGCCGCCCTGCTTGAAGGCAAAATAACCCTTAGCACTCGTTCCCAGCGTCTTTGCCGCGGTTTTGCATTTCATAAGTAATTCGGGATCTATGATCGACGCGTCGCCGGACACTTTCTCTGGAATTACGCGCGCATAGGCCGGAAACGTCCCGTCGAGCAGTTTGAACACAGCGGTGTTGCCGCTCCACCACTCCGCGCGGTGTTCCTCCTCGCCGGTCGTGATGATCACGGGCAAGTTTTTATATGGCCCTTTCCACGCGAGGATTTGCTTTATCGTATCGTTCGGCACGATCCCGGTGAACGTGCCGACGTTATCATCCTTCGCGTCGTCTTTTGCGACGAACAGCGCGTGGCCGTCGGTCGCGACAATGCGCGTCTGCATCGGTGTAGACTCGATTAGTACGCCGCACAGATAGTACCGGACGTCTTTTGTCGCGGCGAATAGCGCCGCGGCTTTCAGCTTGTCTCGCGAGATGTGAATTTTCATTTTAGTTTCCTGTAGTTTATTGTGACGGGCGGAATGCCAGTCCGGTAGCGCCCCGTGAGGCGCTGCCGGCCGAACACTTAGTGATACAGGCCCATGATCATCAGTTCTTCAGCGCCGTACACCTTGTGCGCTCCGCACGACTCACACTTATATTTGCGCGCGTCGGGTTCCACACCGTCGCACTCGTCGCCGCAAGCCAGACAAAAACCTGCGTTCTCATCGTTCTCTACCGCGGCCATAAGCCAGTCCTGCGCCGGCTTGAATTGCTGATTACCATTTTTCGCTTTGTAGCTTTGCATTTTAGTGTCCCTTAGATTACCGGCAGAACCGGTTGTTTTTTGCTGTTGGTAAACATCGCTCCTGCGCCATTGCCCTCGTCGTCGCTTGACGGGTAAATCATGTTGCCATCGTCCAGCTGTAGAACGATTGGTCGAGTGTGCCAGCCCATCGACTCCCGCTCATCTTCGCTCATGTACCGCACTAGCACGATCTTTCGACCGACCAGCATATCGCTGGCAATTTTCGCCCACTTTTGCTCAATCTTATTCATGACCACTCCTAAAATGTTAGTCCTGAAGATCACGCCAAACCGCGGACACCTCACCGCGCGTTTGCAGTTTCCAACCAGCGCATGGTTCCTCCGCGCGACACTCGCGTAAAATGTTGCGGTGGTAATCAGTCACAATGTGGGCAAACCATTCGCCGCCGTTCTCGCGCAGCGCGTTCGTCAGCCTGAGAGTAGTCACTCGCCGCCCTCCAGCGCAACCGCGGCGCGGTCGTGCCAGCTAACGTGTTCGTCGGTTTTCTCGTCGTCGATCAGATCGACCGCGTCGCGGATAACCGCGCGCAAATCCGACGCTTGATTTTCGAGGCCAATAATGATTGCCAGCGCATCGGCTAGCTTAGTGTCGCCGGCCGAGTAGGCTGCGCGTTCCTGCTCGTCGAGCGTCAGCATGACGCTACCCCCGCAAGATACGCGGTCATGCGATTGTAGAGATCCCGTTTCGTGACGTGACCGCACCCGAACACGTCGCGCGCTCCGCCGCCGGTGGTCATGGTTTTGTGCAGACTCACGCCGCCATACGCGCCGGACAAGTGATAGTTGCCTATCTGCCCGACTAAACTGCCATCGATTCGCTCGTAGGGCTGCGCGGGTGTCTTTTGCGCGCTGTTGATGCGCGCGCATAAGAACTCCAGTTGCTTTCGTGTCGTGCGTTCCATTTTATTGTCTCCTAGTTTATTGGCCGGTGTTGGCCCGATAGCGCACTGTGGCGACAGTGCGCTATCAGACTACGCGGCGGACTCGAAAAATTCACGGCGCGCGATTACGCCGTCGATGGTCAAAAGCCGGTCGCCCGTGGTGGCTACGGGTGCGGATTCAAATACCTGAATTGCTTCTGCGAGCGAGTCGCAGTCATAATGCGCGCCGGTCGCGCAGTCTACAATTACTGTGTATTCGGTCATGCTGCCACCGCCAGTTCAACAACCTGTTGCACCAAAAACTGCGCGGTGAATTTGCTAACCGCTATGTCGCGCTGGGCGGGTGTCAAACTGAGTTGATCTTTGCTTGCGTTGCCCCACACTTCATCGCGTTGCGCGCCAATCAAAAACCAATCAGACGATTTGCGCTCAATCGTGTAGGTGTTGACGATGCGCGAATATTTGTAAGCACTCGGCACATTGCCACCGCTCATTCCTGACGCTTTTGCACCAGCGCGGTCTTTTTTTGCAATGCTGAATTTTTCGAGACGCAGTTCCATCAGTTCTGCTAATTCAAAAATGTTTCTGTCATCGGCGGTGTGCGACACCGATTTTCCGTTGATCACGCCAAGCAGGATGTTGATGGCGCTGCGGTTTGCTTCTACTATTTTCATTTTCATTTTATTGTCCTTTAGGTTATTGGCAGTGTTTGCCCGATAGCGCACTGTCGCCAGTGCGCTATCAGACTACACTCTCGATCGCGCGGCGTCGCCTACCTGTACGCCCTTGAAGTAGCGGCCCTCGCCGCGGTCGATAGCTTCGACCGCGCGCGCTACTTGCGCCGCGGTGAAGCATTCGGGGAATGCGGCAATGACTATAGCGGCGTCGCAATCCTCCTCGTAAGCATTGCCGCCGGCGAATGTAGCGAATTCGCGTAGCGATTTCGGCATGGCTGCGCGGCGTTCGGCGCTGAGGATGAATCCGCCATGACTGGCGGTGCTCACCCATGTGATACCGTCGGCGATGGTGTCGGTTTGCTGCGCGTTACCCCACGGCGTATACATTATTTCATCTCCTTTATAGCATTCGTCAGTTGTTGAAGCGTGTCGGCGTGTTCCCATGCGCTGGTGTAGTTTCCAAAAGCGTAGTTGTGCTGCGTCTGCGCGCACAGGTCGTGGGCGCGTGCGCCGCGTGCCAGTGGTATGAATCCATCAATGTTGCGGTCAATGTCGAGAAATACGATTCCGCCCTCGACCTCGGTCGCGGCGATGCGCTGACCATGTTCGGTGTAGTGCGAGCCGGTGTTCCAAGTTTTAATCATTTGTATGTCCTTTGTGTGCGCCCCCGAAGGGGCGCGTGATGGTTAGCAAATCTTAAAAGTCTTGCCGTCGAGCGCGGTTTTGATGTCGCCGCTGAAGTCGTGGTCGTCGAGGGCGCTGGATATCGCGTCGCTGAAGTCGTAATTTTCGATTACGCCGTCAACTGCGTCCGCGATGTCATCCGATAAATCGCGATCGTCTAGGGCGCTGCTGATCGCGTCGCTGAAATCATAGTCGTCGAGGGCGCTGAATATCGCGTCGGCGGCGTTGCTTTCGAGCGCGGCGATGCGCGCGGTGAGTGCTGCGATCTGCTGCTCGACGGTCGGCGCTGCTGCCGCTACGCGCGCGGCGTAGCCAGCGGCGTCAAGGTCGGCGGCTGCGGCTGCGACGGCGGCTGCGAGGGTGTCGGCGGCGGCTGCGTGTGCGTCGGCGGCTGCGACGGCGGCTGCGTGTGCGTCGGCGGCTGCGACGGCGGCTGCGACGGCGGCTGCGTGTGCGAGGGTGTTGTTGGTAGTCATGGTGGCGTGTCCTTTTAGAGTGTGGTGAGGGTGGGTTGCTGCACGTTGACGGTGTAGCCGAGTTGCTTGACTACCGCGAGCGCGCGGTCAGTGAGGGTGCGCGTGCCTGCCAATTGCGCGATGAGTTTCGACGTGTGGCACGCGGGGTAGATAACGCGGCAGCCATAGTTACTGTCAATGCGGACGGTAATGGTGTTCATTACTTCACCTCGCGGTCGGAGTCGCTGATGAGGGCGAACATGGTGAGCGATCCCGCGGCGAGGCCGGAGAACATCAGCATGGCGATGGTGTTGTAGGGAGTGGTGTCGGCGGCGGAGTGGATTGCGTAGACCGCGATGGCGGTGATGAGACTGGAGAGGGCGATGCGGATCATTTTAGTTTCCTTGATTTGACTGTGTGGGTGCTGCAGGGGGGATTACAGCACGTCACAAACTTACTTGCAAGTCTTTTTTTCGTCTTAAATTGTCAATGGCGTGGCAAGGGTTAAGGGTCTGATTGCGTTGAGTTTTCTGCTGTTGTTGTCAGAATGTCATTATTTGGTTGGAGTTTGAAATCAGAAATATAATATAGGTGTATCGCGGCGCGAATGCGCGACGTCGAGCGCGCCGAGGTAAAAAGTTGCAATGACAATGACCAATTTGACAATCGGGTGTAAGTTTCGGTTAAGGTTGGGGTTGTCGAATTAGGGTGTTTTGGGGACTTGTAGACAATAAAATATTATTCTGCTGACTGATCTAATCTCGGCGTCGAAGGATCCGCGGCTGGTGGCTGGTGGCTGGTGGCTGGTGGCTGTTCGGCTGGTCGGTCGAGGTCGTGACAATCTGACAATTCCTGGCGGGTAAGGCGGCGCTAAAATCGCATTGCGATCCGCGGTCGCCCGCGGTCGGTGGCCGGCTGGTCGGCTGGTCGGCTGGTCGGCTGGTCGGCTGGTTGGCTGCAGGTCGGTCGGTCGGCTGGTCGGCTGGTCGGCTGCAGGTCGGTCGGTCGGCTGCAGGTCGGTCGGTCGGCTGCAGG
>Ga0181348_1001243_pt1 | contig 11226 bp, 21 predicted proteins | sample Su13VDMM110DN_FD_130092 | JGI IMG/M metagenome (GOLD analysis project Ga0181348, IMG submission 130092) | Freshwater viral communities from Lake Michigan, USA - Su13.VD.MM110.D.N | ecosystem: Environmental > Aquatic > Freshwater > Lake | place: USA: Michigan | collected 2013-07-16
TGGTGGCCGTGCCGATATGGTCGGGAGACGCATCCGATTCCTTGTTGTAACCCCTGATTTCCCGCAGGTTGGGCAAGTATCGGCAGGCGACGTGGACGAAGTGGGTCGTCATTGAGGTTCTGTGGTGAATTTGATGGTGCGGCCGATGAGTTCGGAACGGTAGTGCTGGTTCGGGCGGGCGCCACGACAGAGCTCGGCGACGCCAAGTGGAGCATGGAGATAGCGCCGGCCAGCAATGACGCTGCCGTGGACCCACTCCTCGACCTGCTTGACGCCCGTGACACGCTTCAGCATGGTGGCGATCAGGCAGTTGCATCCATCCAAGTAGCGTCCGGCGTTGGCCAGATCTTCCTTCGTGATGGTGCCCTCGAATTCATTGGGGATTGGGTTCATAACTTCTTGGCTTTGGGTTTCTTGATGGATTCAAACAAGACCACGATGCTTTGATTTTGTGATTTCGAAGAGGAAGCTCATCTCGGAGACGTGTTGAGGTGCGGAGCCCGTCGGCGGGCTGTCGTAGACGGCAAAGCGGGCCAGTCGGGAACGATACCCGGAACTGGCCGCCAGATGAGTGAGGTATCCAAACATCGAGGCAGCCTTGTCCTTGATCGTCTTGGTTTCCGACAATGCCCTTTCGGTGCGTTCACAGAAGACCGCGGAGATCAGACCCCTCCTTGCCGGATCGTCCGCGTAGCCATTCATGCTTTCAATGAGGGGTGTGCTACGTCCAGTCCCCAAGGTCATGCAGAAGAATGAGTGGGGCGCGAAGGCGTTTCGCTCGAACAGGAGATTGACCGCATGCCTCTTTTCCTTCGACCAGATCCCCATCCAGTCCAGGTAAACAAGATCGTAGGGAATCTCGAGCTGTTCGCCGGGAAGCTGGTCGATGAACTCCGCGACAGCGAGTGGGTGTTCGGGAAGAATCCCGATGGCGTTTTGCGGCCATGACGATGACTTTGCGATGCTGTTCCACGACGCGCCATGGACGATTGGATCCCGTTCGATCCCCTGGAACAGGAACTGGTTGTGAGAAAACTTCCGAGCAAGCTGCTTCTCGAATATCCAGTCCTTGGCGGGAAGCGTCAGGCATTGGATATTCTTCCGGGTCGCCATCAGGGGTCCCATGAGACTGCTGTTGACGTCGTCATTCTCCCTCTTTTTGGGGCGAGATTTCCAGTCCAGGAGGGTCGGGTTGATTCCTCTACTCCCATCTTTCCGAAAAACGCGAGTCTCGGTCACACCGGGAAGCGTCGGACCATCAAGCCTCATCAGGACTCCAGCCCCTCCTCCAGCATCGTGATGAGCCAGGCCAGCCACATCATGCGGTGCTCAAGATATTTAGGACGGTCCTCTTGCCGGTCATTCGAGCAAAATGCCGCAGTCAGATCGCCGGATTCACCGGAGTGCCACTCGAGGATCTCCTGATACCAAACCTCCACTTCATTTGCGATACTGAGGGGGGCAGCAGTCCAAACGGCATTGCACGAGTAGACCTCATTTTCTTGGACAAAGCTCCCGAGGGCTTTCTGGAGTATCTCGATCTTCTTTTTCTTGGTGATGTTCATGTGTTTTTGTTTTGATGTGTCAGGGCTGTTCGTGTTCGTCGTAATCCATCAGGAGCCTCGCGACTCCCGACTCCCCAAGTGGGATGCCGCCGATCTCAATGTAACGGCCGGTCTTGCTGCCGTCCGGGGCAATCTCGATAAGTGCGGTCGTGGCGTAATTGTTGCCGTCGATCGCGACATGACTGTCGTCATTGAGCTGGTTCATCCAGTGGCGGAGTTCGCCTTCATGAATCATGGCCTCCGACCGGACGGCCGTGGTCGCGTTATTGAATCCATTGGGGTGTAGCGTGGTGATGTTGTGCTGAGGAATGCTGCGAAGCAGAGGGCGGAGAACACGAGCGTGAGAAATCCCGCCATTGGGTTGGAATTGTTCGACATGATAGTTAAAGAGAAAGAGGGATGGCCGCCCCACCCCCGAATTGGGATGGGGCGGCATGTTCCTTTGGTGACGAATCACCAGGCAGCTCAGCGACAGTTGCCGCCGCAGCATTCAGCGGAGCCTGCGTCCGCGGGGACTTCGGCCCCGGGTTCAAGCGGGGTTCCATGGACGACGTCCGGATACTCCAGCTTGCCGTTGGTCATGATGGGCAGCGGGCAGCGCGTCCGGACGGTCGCGGAGTCGGCAAGGCTCGCCGCGGCTCCGTTGCGCCAGCCGTGGCCGGCTTCCCACCACTGGCACGCCGAGAAGCGGCACTGGGCGAGGTCAAACGGCACCGGGAGTTCAGCCGAGAGAGCCAAGCGCCACGGGCCGACGAACCCCATGGGGTCGGCCTGCCCAGACTTATTTCCGCTGTCCCGCTCGTGGGCGTTGAGCGGCTCCTGCAGCTCGAGTTCCGTGATGTCCTGCGGATTATGCCACGCGCCGAGGTCCGGATGGCGGCTCGGCAGACGGTTGGGCCACGGGGCACGGGTGCGGTAGGTCAGGCCGTCGCGCTTCGCGACCCCCAGCGTCCATTTATTGAGGGTGGAGCTCCAATACTGGCAGTTGAACTGGCGATACGACAGAGTCGCGCCGGTCGGCAGTTCGCTGGTGCCCAGCAGACGCCAGGGGCCGGTGAAGCCCGACGGGTCTTCCCCGGGCAACGCGAGCTGTTCTTCCGTCACCTGGGCATGATTGATCATGTCGAGTGGGTGATGACGGAACCGCACGCGATCCAGGACGTCGCCGGCACGATTCGGCCGATCAGTGACCTTGGAAACCTCCCTGAACAGCAGGTAGTGGAGCGAGTCCTTCAGGCCCTCGAATCCAGGAGTGCCCGGCAGCGTCTTGAACACGAAGCCGTTCGGCAGGGAGTTCAGGAGATCTCGCTGCATCCTGCCAATGAGTTTCAGATGAGGATCGAAGCCCCCGTGCTCCTTCAGGACTTGCGAGAGGCTGCGAAGCATCGTGACACACTTGCCCAACATTGCGCAACGGAGGTCGTCGCGGGGATCAGTGACCACCGGGGCCACTTGGGCCGATTCAGCGACCAGCCGTTCGACGTCTCCACGCAGCTTCGAGAGCTGGTCGAACACCGCATCAGCCTCGAAGGGCCTCAGCGAGATGCCCTTGCCGACCCCGCGGCGCGACATGATGTCGCCGACGAGATCGCCGGAACGGGCAGCGCCGGGCGTCCAGCCGGCCTTCTTCGCGGAAGCCGCCAGGGACTCCGCGTTCCGGAGCTTGATGTGGCGATCGAGCCTGGCGGGGCGGGGCGCCAGCGGCTCGCCATCACTATTGATGGGCCACCCTACCGGACGGAACTGACGGTCCACGATCTCGTTGCCGAGTTTGCCAGCACGCTTCTTGCGATTCTGCAGGCCCTCGGCGATTGCCGCCTCCATCTCGATGGCCTTGGCCGTAAGGGGTAGGCCGAATTTGCGTGCAGCTTCCGCCATGCGGCTATAGGTCCTCTGCGTGAGGAATTTACCGGGCGGCTTCGGGGCCTGCGCGGCGATCGAGATGGCTTTCGCGCCGGCAAGCTTTTTGCGAGGATCGTTCACGTCCAGATGGTCCAGGAGCCCAAGGAGTTGCTCGACGTCGTCGTTACCCTTCCACCGGGTCTCGGAGTCACCGGTGGCATCGCCCTTGGGCAGTGCCTCCGCGTCGTCACGGCGCTTCTCGCTCTCGGACGGGATTTCCTCCTTAAATACAAACTCCAGGGCCTCCTGGAGGGTGTCGAACTGCCGGATGCCGCTCGGCCCCTTGAGCGTCACGGGCTCCCCCTCGCCCCTGAGCGTCAAGACCTCTTGTTTGCTGAGGTCGGGCCGACTCACCCCTTCTCCGTCGCACTTGTCGACTTTCGTGGTGGGCTGGCTGTTGTCCGACACGCCCACGGGGGGCACGATTGCCCCGCCGACGATGCCTGTGGGGGGCGTCGGGAGTTGAAGAGCCCTGTCCTGGTGCTTCTGGACGTGGGCGAAGATGCGACCGCAGACATCGAAGAACGTCTGGAAGTCCGTCAGACAACCCCTGTCGGTGGGGTCTCCAGGGGTGCGATTGGCGGACGCCGATTTCTCATCGAGGTCATTGAACGCCTGCCGGAGCATCACGAAGCCGATCTCGGACTCCTGGAGGAGCAGGGCGTGACGCATGGCGTTCGTGACCTTGTCGGCTATTTCGGCCCGCAGGGAATCGACCCTTTCCTGGTCGCCAGAAGCCGCCGCCTCAACGGCTTCGAGACCGCTGAGCGGGAGTGACTGGATGGCGTCGAGGAACCCAATTCCCTGCCGATGAGCATTTTGGAGGACCTCGGAGAGGGCTGCTGGGTCTTTGAATCCAGAGGTGAGGGGGCTTTTGAGTGGTGGAATGGTGGACATGGTATTTGTTATTTTTATGCAGCTATGCGATGATGAAGCAAGAATCGACCCCCTTGGTTTTCCAAGGCGAGGCCTCCGAGTCCGGGCGTCTACGACGAAGTGAGACATTCTGTCTCAACCCAAAGATCTCTCTTCAGGGATTACTTGGCATACGCACGGAGCGCCTTCACGCCCTCAGGGGTGATGCCGAAGTATGGGTTGCCGAGGAAAAGGCCGTGAGACTCCATCAGCCCCATCGTAGAGTCTCAGGCTTCGGCGACGCGCCGCTTCCGGGCGGGTTGCACAGCTTTTTGTTCGGCGGACCGAGGCGCACCCGCACTCCGCGGCAGGCGAGAACCACATCGGCGCATTTCTCGCACGTCACAGTGCGCTGCCGGGTGCCCATGAACTCCCGCTCCGGCGCATCCTCGGAGCCGTAGGCATCAAATGCGTCTCCGCACATAGTGAACTCGACGCCATTGAGCAGATGCACGCGGCCCTCGTATTCCACGAACGCCGAACAAGGCGCTGCACCTTGACTGCGGGCATGGCGTTCGGTTGAGGAAGGGCGGCGTGATTTCATACAGGCCAAATGTAAGGCAAGTCTGCCAGCACTCCGGGAAACATAGGCGAGTAGTATCCTGAGTCTTTGCGAATCAGGTTAGACTGATGTGCCCTGCAAAACTCCTCAGTGAGCCAATGAGGTAAGGGCGGATCGCCGACAGCATTCCGTCGTTCATCAAACCACTCCAACAGGGTATCCTTATACCCTCGACGACGCCACTCTTTGCAAATCTCATAGCCATAGGCAGCCAACCCTTGGACGTTACCTTTCCACATCTTCGAGGCAGGGTGATTCCTCCAGCCGTAGTCAGGTTCTGTCAAAGACCGGATCAACTGCTTGCACTCAACGCGCTGTTTACCTAACCGACGCATGTCCAGAGCTTTGGCAGACAGTTCAAAAGATGGGAAGGGTAGAAAGGTTTGCATAGCTGTATTATCTCCGAAAAGAAAGTTCTAGTATTGATTCTGCTTTGGATGCGCCGGTTGCGGCGGAGTCGGTGAGAATTGATCTGACTCCGGCTTGTCCGGGACCACAAAGTCCGCCCCAATGAGCTCCATGAGCCCCATGCGGGTCTCGCTGCACCGGTGGATGGAGTGCCGGCCAATGTAGCTCGGCTGCCCCGTCGATATGTCGACGAGCTGTTCGACGAGTCCCCATCCCGTGATTTCGTAGCTGCGGAGCTCCACGGCCCCACAGGCCCTGCAGCGATACAGGGGGCGGCCGCGGACATGCTGGTCTTCCCACATGTCCTCGATGAGGTCGCGAAACTCCGGGTGAGCCTTGAGGCGGCGCTCCTTCTCGGCTTTGATGTGGTTGACCCATTTGGTCTCGAAAAAGTCCTCGGAAGATTCTGGGGGCGGGAGCGGAATGGCCCCGAGGGGCTCGTCAGGGGTCTTGATGGTGAAGAGGCCGCCAATGAGTTGCAGGAGTTTTTTCATCCCTAGAGGCTTTTGAGCTCGGACTGAAGGGCTGCCACAATCCCTTCGATTTCCGTCAACATGGCCCTCTGGCCACATTCCAAGACGCTCTGCGGGATCAATTTGGATCCGACTTTCCCGAGGTAATCCCCGTCCTCAATGGCTCGTCTCGACTCAAGGATGTTCTCAAGGGACTCTTCAATCTCCTTGCCTCTTTTAAGTGCTTCTATCGTCATGGTTTATCCTTGGATGATTTCGTTGATGTGCCGCTGGATGATCTCGATGCGCCGCCACGGTTCCCCCGATGCTTTGCGCTCCTTGATGATGTCGACAAGTTCCTGGTGGAACTTGACGACGCGGGCCTTGAACGCTTCAAGGTCCTTGATGCGAGCGTTCGCCTCGAGACTCTCCTGGAGCTCACGGGCGCGGCGACGGGCGGCGTCGCGTTCAATTCTCAACTCTTTGACCGTGGCGCTGAGCATATCCAGTGCGACGTTGTTCTTTTGCTGGTTCTCCTCGATCTGATCTCCCTTTTTTTCAATCAGCCTGGCGACGCGGTGCTGCTCCGACCGCCAGTCACGTTTCAGCAACTCGACGCCCTCGGCGAGCGTGGTCTCCACGGTGTCGTATTCGATACCGAGTGCCCGGTGGGCGCCGCGTATTTGTCGGCGGGCCGCTTCACGCTCCAACTTGGCCTCAATGGCCTCTTGGCGCTCGCTCTGGAGCTGGCGGGCCAACTGACGGCACTTCTCGACGAGCCACGCGGTCGCGACGCGGTAATGGGTGAGCAGCTCCCGGTAGGTGTGGTCGTCCGGCAACCTCTTGACCTTGATCCACGAGTAGTCATCGTCGTTCGCAATCTTTTCCAGTTCTTTAGTGGTTATTTCAGACATCGTAATTAATGGTGCAGCCGAGTCGCTCGGCGGTTTCAATGATGGCTTGGATGTGGCCGGGACGGATCGAGCGCTTCTGGCAAAGGTGGCGGATCCACCCCAGAACTTTCTCGGGCGTGTCCATCCGGCCATGTTCGATGGGATAGCCCCCGCCGGTCCCGTAGATGAGGAGCTCGATACGGTCGGGGTGGTTGACGACCAGCTCCTGGGGAGACTGGAGGCCGTCCATGGAGTCCATGGCGAGCTGGACGAAGTGCCCGATGGGCTTGGGGCGCTCCTGGCCCGGAATCCAGTCGGCGGCCGCTTTGAGTTCGGCCTCGGCGGCCTGTCGGGCAGCGTCCGATATCATGACAAGGCCCGGAAGGCGGTGCGGACGCGACCACGCTCGTCCTCGTTGAGCCCGCCCAGGATCGCCTGGATCTGCTGGAAGGCTTCGCCGCAGCGGTGGGCGGAGCCGGGGGTGCTGTGGGACGGCGGCGCGGGTGGCTGGCTCTCCTTCAGCATCTGGGCTCTCCGTTCCCTTGAAAGCTCCACCGTGATGCTTTGCTCGATACCGTTCCTCGTCCGCATGAGGTGTTGTCGCTTGCAGCGGGCGGCAAAGATCTCTTGGTCGAGCATCCGGGAGATTGGGGGGTGGATGTCGGCGGTCCCAAAGGGCTCGGCCGGCAAGTTTTTCCGCAAGTAATCACTCAGTGCGACTTCAGTGAGCGAGTCCTTTGGGGGACCCGAGACAGCATCAGGCATTTTTGGTTTTGCGACTGGACGGTTTGTTTCTATGGGGCCTCTTGAGCCCCTCGGCGATCGCCAGGGCCGCCCTGAGGTCCTGGAGAGTTCCGTGGTTCTGCTGGTGGAGGTGGCGTCGGACCGCTTCAACCAACTGGGGCAGCGTGTTGGCTGCGTGGCGACCAAGCCGGATGGCACCATCGAACTGACCCGGCCCTACCCTGTCGGCATTGATGGTCAGCAGCATGCCACCGTTTTCCCCAGGAGCCATATTGGGTTCGCCCCATGGGAGTGGCGGCGCCCCTTGGATGAGCGCCGTGAGCGTTTTCTTCATGATGTTTTCAAGTCTTTGAGATGTCCGGGATAAATTGCGATGATGGAGGTGCGGCGACCGACGACAATGAGTGAATTCTCGCCGGGATCAGCGATGTTGCGCTGAAGCCTCTCTGCCGTTTCCTGCGGGTCACGCCCGCGACGATGATATGAGTCGAAGCTTCCACAGCCACAGTGGCACCGCAGGATGATCGTGAAGGGACGGCCCCGTGTCTTTTTTTTAGCCACTGGATCCGGGGTCTTCGATGTATTCCTTGTTGCCCGTCAGGGACTGGGCGAGATAGACGGCCATTTCGATCCGGAAGATGCCGTAACCCTCCTCCTGGAGCACCTCCCTGTTGTTCCGTTTGCAAAACTCCAACGGCTCCGGGTCCGACCCATACCCCTCGGGGGTGATCAGGACTTGCCAGTGGCACGATCCCCGATAGGTCTCGCGGAGGTCAACCCTCCGGACCAGGCGATGTTCGCCGGGTTCATTTTTCCTGAGGTAGATGCGGTTCATTTTTCTTTTTGGCGATGGCCTCGGCCTCCATCTTGGCGATGTAGCCCGGCATGATTTTTTCGATGAGATCCCGAAGCTCTTTGATGCGCAGTCCGGCCAGGCATCGGACGATCTGGACGCCGCCTTTCGGATGGGGCGGCTGCTCGTCTCGCCGCCAGACAAACGCATCGTGGCGGGCCGCCAAATGCTCGACGATCAGGAGCCTGGTGGCTTTGTCGATGTAGCTCATGACTCGAATTCGACAAGATCCTCCTGAAGCTCGTCCTCCTCGATGGCGTCAATCATCGGGCCGATGTGCCTGTCCCACAATTCCTGCTGGATGTCCTTGATGACGAGGCCGGTTTCGCGATCATTGAGAACCTCGTTGATCGCCTTGATCCAGAGGGGGTCAAATCCGTTGGGAGTCGAGGTCGTAGGGTTTGCTTCTTTGTGGAACTCGCCACCCTCGTCGAAGCGAGGATCGTGGTCGAAGTTCTCGGGCGGGTTCTGGATGGCGATGCTCCCGTCGTCACTGATGGACTCAGGGAGTTGCTCGTCATCCGCGAGGCCGATTGCGAAGAAGCGTTTCACCCCGTCTTTTAATTGACCCGCTTTCGCGAGGATGGATTTCTGCGCCAGAAGCGCGTCCATCATCGTGTCGTAGGGTCCGAAGTCTTCCGACCCGAACTCTTCACTGCTCATGCTGAGGATGTATCGCATGGCCTTAGAGTTCGATCACCCGCAGGTTCGCGTCCACCACCAGCTCAGACAGAGTGGCCTTCACCTTGGGCTTGTTCATGAAGTCCTTTGGACTCTTCAGTTTGGGTTTGCTAGGCATGTTGTTCGGCGGTTTGGATTTCATTAATGGCGATGCGGGCATGGCGGACGATGGTGTCCAACGCTCTGATGCCGGGATCGGGTTCTTGAGACTCTCCATCCAGAGCGAACCGGGAGATTTCGTGGAGCAGACTGAGTCCAGGGATGGTGACGGAGTGGCTCTCCACGATGTAGTGGTCTTCGGAGCGCTTCACGACGGGCTCTCCGCCCAATCCTTCCGTGAAGATCTTCCAGGCTCCCTGGATGTCGCCGGCCCCGATGAGGTCCCGAATCGCGATAAACTCCCCAACATCGTGGGGCGTGAGACTGTGCTTAACGATCTCGAGGCGCTGCTCCATGATGAGGCGGAGATGGCGGTCGAGCTGCTTCTGGCCGACACAGACCTTGATGTTGTTGAGCCAGTTGGGGTCGTCGTGCTGAACGGTAAAGATCGTGATGTTCATGGTTGGTTGTATTGTCGATGTCCGGGACCCGCTACTCCTTGGGTCGCCACTCTTCGCGGGAGTATTCATTGGAGGTCGTGTTGACCCAGTCGGGATGGGTGGTGCTGCTCAGACAGCGGGCTTTGAACGTGCGGACGTCGAAGCCGTCACCCAGGTATTGCAGGACAGAATCGTTGACGTGGCCATAGGAGCCGGCGAACACGATCTCGGTGTCGGTTGGTGTGGAGCGGGGTGTCATGGCCGATGATACGGCTGATTCTTGAGATAGAGGATGGCGGCGGCGGCCTGGTCGTCAGTGAGCCCTTCCGACATTCTGGTTTGGATGTGCCATGGAGCCAGAGACCCCTCGATGTTTGCGTCATCCAGGATGCAGATTCGGCGGACCCACGGCGCTTTGACAAGCCATTGCACGATTTCGTTGGCACGCGAAGGACAGGCGACGAGACGGCCACCCGGGACGGGTTGTTCCACGATGGGGGTCTTGCCGATACAGCGGGCCTTGCAGTCCAGGCCGATGCCCGCCCAAAGGTCGTGCATGATGTCGGGCATCCTACGCCAGGTCGACGACACCACGATGGCGGCGCCGGTCTCGTGGATGATACGGCGGAACCGCGGGACAATCTCGGGGTCAATGCCGATGCAGCCATGGGCGTTCCTCGCCTTGGTATGGTGGTTGTTGAGGACGCCATCGACATCCAGGAACACGACGGGTGTGCAGATCTCGGGGTCGTCGTAAAAGTCGGGGAGCTGTGAGAGTTCAGCGGCAGGATCAGGCATGGTGGCGTTTATGGTTTGGCGGGAGTCATGATGAGCGAGATGTCCTGTGGGCGCAGGCCACGGATGGTGGCGGCATCGGCCTGCCAAGCATCGCCAGCCTTGACGTGCTGCAGCCGGGCAGGCTTGAGGCTGCGAACGATGTAGATGGCGGCACCGTCGGCCACTGGGATCCGGATGGTGCCAAGCCCCTCCCGGGCAATTTCGGCGTCCTGAAGCTCCAGATGTTTCATGAAGTCCGGGCCGGAAAGTGCCACGGTGGTCTTGGGGACGAAGCTGTTGGGCAGTAGATGGGCCATATTCAGACGATGGTTTCGTGGGCGGACGCCGGAGGTTCCACGGGCTCCAGCAACCCAAGCTGTATGGCCGCCTCATGTTCGATGAAAGACCAACGATACTTGAGTATCTGTTGGACCAGCTCGGGCGGATTGAACACGCGCTCAATGAAGTCAGGACGCACCACGACAAATCCGCCGGCCCGGTAGGGATTGGGGATCCAGTGGCGGCGCTTGTCGGGATCTTGGGGAGGAGTTTGCCACCCCTCATCGCTCTTGGACTCGTCGATCGTCAACAGGATGATGTTGTCCTTCATGTAGTCCCGGCATTTACTGCAGGGCTCCATCGAACACACCTTGCCGTGGAATTTACGAACATGGTTGGCGGCAGTCGGCGTCAGACGGCTGTTGATCAGGATGTCGCTGCCTTCGAGGCAGTAGAAGCAGTTGGTGAGGGCGACGGCGAAGTCGGAGTAGTCAGGCATGTGATGAGAGTTGGAGTTCAATGTTGTGCCGAATTCTCTTTCGTTTCAGGAAACTTTTGATGTCGAGGATTTGCCGGGCTTGGAAGCCTTCGGTGTTGAGATTCCAGCAGTCGCGACTGCACCATTTCTTCCAGGGATCCAGGTGTCCCGCGGGCAA
>Ga0181348_1001252_pt1 | contig 11172 bp, 2 predicted proteins | sample Su13VDMM110DN_FD_130092 | JGI IMG/M metagenome (GOLD analysis project Ga0181348, IMG submission 130092) | Freshwater viral communities from Lake Michigan, USA - Su13.VD.MM110.D.N | ecosystem: Environmental > Aquatic > Freshwater > Lake | place: USA: Michigan | collected 2013-07-16
TATTGCATTTTTTACAGGAATCACATCATTTTTTGGGGGAGATTTAATTAAAATTGATGATGATTGTTTACGGAATCTGATACTTGAACTAAGAAATGAGCACAATCATAATCAAAATTATCACTATTAATATTAATATATTGTCCAATTGGAGTTGCAATTGGAGATGTTGATGATGCGATTGAAGTTGTTCTTGATTCTAATAAAGAATGCTTCATATCAAAAGTTCCTACACCAGTATATGATGTATTTGCAATTGAGATGTGTAGTGTATTGCAGGTAACTCCCAATCCAATGTTTGGAATAAAATCTATAATTAGATTTGAACCAGAAAAATATGAGTTATATGTTCCTAGTCCAGAACTTGAATATGGAAGAATAGAATCATTTGTTAATTGTCCATACTCTAAAAAGTGAATATTTGATCCATCGTGAATAACATTTAATTCATCAAATTCATATTGCCCATTACTTCCACTAATTTCAACTAAAACTTTTGCAGAAGTATATGTATTTGCAATGCTTACAATCGTGCAAGTAGACCCTAAAGAAACTGAAGTTACACTTGTTCCAACAATATTTACAATTCCACCATAATTAACACTGCTGGTAATGCCAGACAAAACACCTTTTATATTATATGAGATTAAAGAAATATTGTAATCATTTACAGAATATTTTATTGGGTAAAATTCTAATATTCCATCTGTTCCTTGAACATTAAAATCAAAGGATCCTAAATCATTGACACTATAAACTTTTGAATATTGATTTAAAAATCCAGTTACATCATTATGTAAAAGTGTTACAAACTCACACTGTCTTTCATCAGTGAATCTTTTATCTTTAGCATATATAAGATATTTTTGTACTCTTGCATCTGATAATTTAAATCTATGAATATCTGAAAAACGAGTTGCTCTCGGATTACTGTTAAATTGTGAACTAATATCATCAATCGAAAGCACTCTATTTCCTACTGATTCTTGATAATCTGCAAGAATTCGACTTGCAAATACAATTTCATCAGAAAATGATGAATTGCCAATTTGTAAAGAATTTTCTTTTACTAAATCAAAATCATAAACACAGTTTAAATTTGCACTACCAACAATAGTGTTCAAAGTTTCAAACGAAGTTAACCCAGTAGAGAGACCTACTATTAATGCCCCTCTATTTGGTTGTGGTAAAGAGGATTCTAATTGATAATCAGAAAATTTTCTAAATCCTGAAGTATGGTTAAGTGTACTTACTACATCGTTCCAAGTATTATACTCTATTTTTGATTTTATTGAATATGAAAAATTTTGGTAATAAAAGCTGTCTTGTATTTTTTGCAAATTGTCATTTAAAAATCCTGCATTAATTTGCCAACCTTTTTCAACCTTAGAAGTTACTCCAGTTTCAAAGAAAGAATCTGTTCTTTCAACAGAAGTTATATTTCCTTGAGTTTTAGAAGTAAATCCTTTAATAATGGATTCAGAATAGAAATTATCACTCGAACTTACAGTAAGTAAATTATTTTTAGAATCCCAATTTTCAACTATTCCTGTGGAAGAATCTGATGTTACTGTTTCACCAGTTAAAAAATTGTTTTTAGATAAAACTGGATTAAAAATTGGAAAATATTTTTGAGGAATAATTCTTCCTGATGAATTAGTTGAATCATAATCTCCAGGAGTTTCTGATGTGCCTAAAAATTCAAAAAGGCTGTAACTTACAGATCCTATTCCACCTAAATTTGGAGTGACAGAGGTAAGTGTGAATAAATTATAGTTATATTCTTTAGAATTATACCCCTTTCCAGTAGACCCAACCCCCACGCTCACATTTTCAATTAAAACTTTATCATTTACATTAAATGGAAATGAATTTGCTGTACTAAATCCAACTGATAATGTAATAGTTACACTTTTGGTTACTGTATTAAATTGGACAGTGCCAATACCAACACCATTTGTATTTTCTATAGGAATGATTGTTGGTAAAGAATTATTGATTCCAAAAGTATTTTTCAAAATCTTAACTTGACTATCACCTAATGAATACCTTAAATCAACATCTGAAATAATATTTTTAGTTTTACCATCAATAGCAATTAATTTAGGTGCAGAACTATATGCTCTTCCAGCAGAAGAAATTCCAATAGAAGCAAATGATGATAATTGATCAACTTTTACGATTTGTGGAAGATATGCAGTGGGTCTAACAGTGTTATCTGAAGAAAAATCAAATCCAATATCAGATATTTTTGTTCTTTTGATTCTACCAATACTGGTGCTGGAAGGTTCTATAATTGCATTTGATCCAAAAATACTCGTAATTGTTGTGATTCCTGGTAATGAATAATAATTTTGTCCTTTATTCTTTATTTCAAATTTTGCAATTGGACCAGATGCCGAAGAAGATGTTGTTTCATAACTTATGATTGATGTTGATGATGCATATGAAACCGACTCTGGAAATAATGGTAAATTATAAGTAAAAGAACTTGATGATGCAACAGAAATTTTATAATCTCCATTATATTTGCTAGATTTAATTTGTAATTCATTATAATCTTGAATTAAATTATCAATAACAATTTCTCTTTTTACTTGTGGAATATTATTATCATATATTGGGATTAAATTATAATATAATTTTTCTAGAGTGTTTTCATTTATACTTAAAACAATCTTTGCAGTTGAAGTTATACCAATTGTTCCAGTTTTTTGAACTTCAAAGACATTAGAAATTTTTGAAGTAGTAAATTCTTCAGTAAAATTTGAATCCTTGTAAAATTTAAATTCAAATGCTGGGTATGTCGTGAATTGATTTGTATATGATAAAGAAGAATCTGAAAGATCAAATATTATAGTGGAATTTTTATATAATTGAATTGCTGGATTAATAGGTGATAATGTACCATTAGAAGCAGTAGTGATTCCAACGATTTCTGGAATCAAACTTGTGGAACTATAATAAGTATTTGAAAGTTTAAAAGTATTATCATCTACTATCACTACATAATAGATTTGATTATTTTGAAGATTTCCAGATGGAGAATTTGAGGTATGAATAATTTTTTGTCCATTAATAAATCCGTGATTTGTAATAGTGATAGAACTGGTAGAAGTGTTAACCCCTGCGGAAATAAAGTTTTTGGGATTAATAATTAATCGTCTATTATAATCATTATATTTTACAGTAAATGTTGTGCTAATGGAGGGATTTACAGAAATATGCACAAAATCTCCTTGTGTTAATCCATGTGTTTGTGAAGTAGAAACTGTAACTAAATTTCTAGAAATATTTCCTATGATTGAATCATAATTTGTTTCAAAACTATGATATGTTCCTGTTCCAATTCCAGTAAAGAAAAGAGTACTCAAACCATTTGTTGTAGAAGCAATTCCTACAAAAACTCCTGTAGAACCTAATCCAACCTTTACAGTAGAAATACCAATCAAATCTTCAGATATTTTTGCAACAAATATCTGTGATTGATTTGTAAGAGTAACTGATGTTGAAATTCCATTTGTAGAAACTCCAATTGAAGATCCAGTATTTGGGGAGTATGTCAGTATGTCTCCAGTTTCTAATTTATGATTTGGGAGATAAATTGTTTTTGTTGGAACAAAAATTTGAGTTATCCCCGCTCCAGGATTTGACATTGTAAGAGTTGTTCCAATTCCAACTCCTGCAATTGTTCCAAGTCCAACTGAATCTAAAGGATTGAAGTATATTTGACGATTTAATTTATAATCATATGAAGTTGTAATTCCAGTAGTAATTTTTAATTTTCTTGGATTTGCATATAAAATTTCTGTTGCAGTGTGAGAGATACCAACCGTACCATCAATTTGTCTTAGGACTCTAATTCTAGAATTAAGTGGATCTACATTTAATATTTTTATTTTTTCCGTAGACGCTGTAAAAATGTCATTTTCACGAACATTTGTTTGATTTAAATTACCTGTAACAGAAAAATAAGTTACAATTCCAGTTACTGCAATACTTCCAACTGTCGAACTTAAGGTAATAACATTTGATGTTGTAACTCCAATTGTATATGAATTTAACTGAAGGGAAGTAGATGTTGTGTTTAATCCAGAAATGCTGATAATGTCATTATTATTTAAATTATGAGGATTTTCGGCATATAGTGTAAATGAATTTTTTTCTTCACCAGAGAAAAATTCTATATTATTAATTGTACTTGTTGCAGTGCTAACTAAAGTTGCAGGTTTTCCTTTTATTTTAGAAACTTTTGCTGCAGCACCATATCCTTTTGTTCCATTTTCATTAAATACAATGGAATTACCTATCTTATAACCATCTCCACCACTATTGATTCCAATACTTTCAATTGATCCTGGCAGTGTTGCTACAATATCAACTGTCTGATTTAAATTGTTTGGAATTGATAAATATTCATATGAAGCAATGTTATTGATAATATTATATGGAGTGGTAAATCTTAACCAATTTGTTTTATTTAAATCCAAATCATCTTGATTTGATGCAATCTTAAAGTTAAATTCGTTTGGAACTGATTTAAAGAAATTTCCAATCAAATATGGAAATACTGGTCGTCTATAATTTGTAAATTTTCCAGAATTGTCGGGAGAAGTGTAATTTATAGTTGCAAAATATGCATATGTTCCATTTGGAAATTCTGGAGTGACACAAAATCTTCCATTATTTTGATCGAGAATAGTTTCATCACTTTTTTCAGAATGTACATAATCCTCTACAAAAAATCCAGGTGGAAAATTTGGCCTCTGTTGTGAAGAATTTAATTCATATCCGGATTTCATGGGAGAAATTATTCCTCCACGTTTGGTTATGTATCCATATGGACCATAAATCGGATTCCCATCATATGCCCAACCAATAATAGGGGAATGTCTTGTTGATAATTTTTCTATATTATCAACTTTAACAAGATCAGGGATTCCATATAAAATATTTCCATTCTGGCTTACAGAATAAACTGTTTCTCTTAATTTTCTTGGAGCATATAAATGTGAGTACTGTAATTGATAATTTTTATTGAGCCCTTTTGATAAAATTCCATCATCATCGGAGATAACATTAAAATATTTTTCAAATAAATTCACTTTCCAAGTTTGTATTTTTGGATCAAATTTACTAGAAGATCCTGGCGATGTTATAGTAATAAAAGTTGATCTTTGTAAATATCCAATTCCACCATTAATAATCTTAACTGAAGTTATTGCTCCATTTTGAATTATTGGGGTAATAGATGCACCAGATCCACTCCCAGTGATAGAAATATTTGGAGAAGAAGAATAATTGTTTCCAGAATTGTTAATAATAACATCAATAATTTTTCCATTTTCAACAATAGGAGTTAATTGTGCATTTGACCCAGTGTCTAGTGTTATGTTCGGTTGACGATTATAATTTAAAATTTCTGAAGACCCATATCCAATTCCATTATTTGATAGATGTACAGAAGTAATTTGTCCTCTAAATAATGGTTTAATTATAGATTTGAAAGTTTCGGATCCTATAGATGAAATTCCAACGTCTCCAACCATCTCAACACTAATTTCTGGATAATTAAAAATATGTGTTCCATCTCCAGTTGAATTAAAATTAACGAACTGTTTTGTATTGTAATAAAAATCTTGATTTGTAGATCCCACACCCACTTGAGACAATCTAAATTTATCATCATTAATTGTTGTAACATAATACGAAGTGTTTGTTGTGAGACCACTAATAGGGGTTCCATCAATGTTATATACTACAATTTCTCCTGATTTGTAATCATGATCTCTAATTTCAATAGTGCTTAGCGATACATTAACTTTCGAAGATTGTAGTGTTCTTTTTTTATTCTCATATCCACTACCAGAATTTGTAATATTAATAGATCCAACTACAGATTTTTTATTATATGATTGGAGAATATGATTTCCAACACCATAAGAGGATAAAACGACAGTATTAATTCCAGAAACTGCATCATCTAAAGTTTTATGCAATTTAACAACATATGGAGAAACCGTAGACACATAGTATGAAGAATCTGTTGATAGACCTCCGACTGCAGTTTGTCCGTTTGTTTTATAAATGATTCTTTCAGAATTTCTAAACTTATGATAAGTTCCAAATCCAATTGTTGAAACAGTGCTTCCTATACCAACAAGAGCAGAAGGACTTTCCGAATTAAATGATGACTCATGATCAATGAGTTTCATATTCACACTGGCATTTGCACCAACACCATTCCCACCAGTTATGTTTATTTTTGGAGTACTCTGATAATCAAATCCAGTATCAATAATTCTAATTTCAGATAAAAATCCTTTTACTGCGCAATATCCAGTAGCTCCATACCCAACAACATCTGATATTATTAAAGTTGGAGGAGTAACTACATCATATCCAGATCCTGGTGCAGTTACATTGATATTTTGAAGTTCTCCGTAATAAACTAAATCTGATGACTTATAATTTAATATTTCAACACCATTGATCAAAATACCGGTAAATCCTGCATTGGTTGGATATATACCACCATCATTAATAGGAATAGATACTTCTCTTAACAGTTTTTGTGAAAGAAGTGTTTTTGATTTAAAATCATAAAGTTCTATTGTATTATTATTTACAGACGTTACATCACTCACATATTTAAAATTTGAGTAATAAATGTTGTCTCTGCTATTTGCAAGTTGAATATTGTTTTGATCAATTCTTTTAACATAATAAATCCCCTCATCAAAAAGTGAACTTATGACAGTATTTTCTTCATCTAATGAATAGATATTAATAGATGTTTGTATTTCTGGAGTATAATAAACAATATCTCCTGTATAAAACCCATGATCTGTTATTGAAGTAATTTTAAATATATTTGTTGATCCAACTCCAACCAATGGAAATGTTCCAGAAAATGTTGTAGATTTATTGTTTATATTTAAAGGTTGATTGTAATATGTGGGTAAGGAAGGAGAAGCAATAAGTAATTTTTCATTCAATTTATATAAATTTTGAACATTTGAATTTATATTATATAAATTTTGAAATGTGTTTGAATTTACTTTTAATAAATTTTTTCTTATAATATATTGATCGTTTGAAAGAACTCCTTGTCCAGATATTGAAAAAGATGTTGACGAAATAACATTACTAATTGTTGAAAATTTTTCAGATCCACTAGAACTTATAATTTTAACAGAATCTCCAATTTTAAAAGTGTGCGGAGTTTTAACTGCAATATTATAGGTATAATCAAAAGTATTTTCTAAAGATATTGTAGAAATTTCATATGATGAAATAATATTTAAAAACCAATTATTAAAAAGATAATTATCAACATCAACACCAAGAGTTCTTATTTGTGCAGTATCTCCAGGATGATAATAACGAGTATCATTACCAATTGAACACGATTTTATAACAGAATTAATTCTTACTTTAATTGTTTTATTTGATACATTTGCATATGCATAAGTATTAATTCCAATTTGAGATCTATCTTCAATAATTCCAACTATTCCAGAACAATTGAAAAATTGATTTATGTTTTTTGAAGAGTATGATATGGTTCCACTTGTAGAATCATTATATGTAACAGATAAATCGCCACTATTTGGAAATCCTACTGTTGAATCAACGTCAATAACAAGAAGTCCATCAGCAGGATTAGTGGTTATGATAATATTTGCGCCCATTCCATTGTGGTTTGAACAATTGTATTTTATTGTTTCATTTGGAGCATTTGGTGCAATGGTTAAATTAACAAAGGATCTAGATTGCCCTGAAATTTCATTATTTGATATAAAATAATATTCTAAAGAAAGTTCATCTCCAAGTAATGTTTGAAATATGATTGGATGTCCACTATTAGAAGAATCTGATGTATCAAATCTATATGTTTTTCCTTTTTGTAAAGTTATTTCTTTTTGTAATATACCATCAATTGCATAAACATTATTGGGTGGTGGTGTTCCTGAATTAGATACTGCGGTCACCACAAAAGATTGTGAAGCATATCTACCAATTACTCTGGTCTTTGGATGGACTGTAAAATTTCCATAAATCGCATTATTTACACCAATATCACGACTATACCCAGAATCTAAACTTAGTTTATAATAAGTGGTTCCAAGTTCGGAAGTTATAATCTCTACATCTCCAATTGATGCATACGCTTTTGAAATATTTTGATATTCATTTTGAAATAATGTTGCATTTAGTAAATTTAATGGATTACCTTCAATTTTTTCTACAACTAAATCGTCAGTGATTTTATAATTTGCATCTGATGGTCTAAACAAATATTCTTTTGGTCTAATAATAGTTGCACTTTCACCATATAGTGCATTAAATAAAATTTTAAATGATTCGTCAGTCCCTTTACTTAGATAAAAATCCTTTGCTTGCTTTATAAAAAGAGATTGATTTATATTTGATCTTAGAGTTCTATTTTCAAATCCGGGTAATAATTGATATTTTGTTTTGAGTAAAAATTCCTTCATAAACAAGGAACTTAAATTTTTAATTACTGCTCCATAGTTATGTTCTGCAGATTCACTTTCTGAGAAAACTAATTGGTCCGGATAATTTTGTTTTGTAAAAGAAGTGATTCCAACAAATCCTCTAATACATCCAGTAAAAGAATTTGATGTTTTTCCAGTGTATGTAATAATTTCATTATCAATCTGTAAAACACCGTAAGAATCTGGAAAGTCCTCTATTCCAACACCAGATTGATTTATAGATATAATTGTGTCAAAAGATGAAACATTTTGATCAAGAATTGTAGAATCTGTTTGATCAGTCAATTCATCAATTTTTATGTACCTATCAATGTTTTGAATTAGATCCGCAGGAGCACCCTTAAATTCTTGAGAAATATAGTATTGAGATAAAAATTCAGAAATTAGTGGAAATTCCTCTACCACATAATTTGGAAGTTGATTTTTGACAATGTTACTAAATTGAACTCTTTTTTCTTTCATTTGATTATGTTATTAATACGATGAACTGGAGGAACTTGGTGAACTTGATGAACTGGAGGAACTTGGTGAACTTGATGAACTGGAGGAACTTGGTGAACTTGATGATCCAGAATATTGTGTATTGGATGAAGTAAACAAATTATTGTTTTGGTAGGAAGAATCCTCTCCAATATTGTTTGTTGGTCTAACTAAAATTCCATTTAAATAACTTGAAGATTGAATATAATTTGATGCTGCTGGATCACTTCCAGAAGAAATGCTATCAATAACCATTTCAAATATGCTATTATTAATATCTAGTTGCAAATATAAATCTTGCAATCCAATTACGTCATTTGATTGTGGAACTACAGAAATTTCAATTATTGATTGCCCATCTTTGATTTTTGAAGATGTAATATTAATAGGATTTAGTGTAATAATTCCTTTTATATAATCAATTCTTCCAATTCCTCTTTTTACAATCGTTGGATTTGCAGAAGAAACATTTGGAACAGAAAAAATGAAAATAGAACCTGTACTTCGATTTGTATCTGGAACATCAGAAATATATACCTGTCCAGAAATTCCAGACACTGTAAATGCTGTAGATTTGATATTATACCCATTCATACTACTAATATGAAATTGATTTCCAAATCCAATTGAATATTCTGCGAAAGAATTCAAGACTACACGTAAGTCTCTCCTCATTTGAATTTTTGTAATATTTGATGTTACTGCATCGTGACTATCATCAATAATTTTTAAGAATTTACTATATTTAAATCGAGCACCATACTTGTTAAGTTCTGTCGATTCTGCATACTTAAGAGTGTTTGATTGAACTATACTCGATACATTAGATGAACTTGGTGCCAAATTAGAATTATAGTAAATATTTGAAATTACTTCTAAGTAGAGGTACTTTAGATCTAAGATTTCAGGAACTATTCCTGCAACCGCATATTGTTTCAATTTTAATTTAATATTTTCCTTAATTAAGTTTGGTAAAAAGTCGCCAGTTCTTGGTTTAATACTAATAAAAACTTTTCCATATTGTGGAGGAATAAGTTCTTCTCCACCAAAAACAGAAATAGATTCTGTCTCTGGATAAATTTTTGAAGGAATTAAAGTTTCATAATCATTAGATGTGAGTGCTCTATTTTGAGATGCATAAATTCTAGGTGCAAATTTGCGAATTGATTCTACAGGTTCAATAGATTCTCCACCTGATGATATTAATATTGTTGTAAGTAGAGAAATTCCTGAAGTGATAGTGTAAGTGTTTGAATTTCGAGTGTATGAAAGTCTTCCTGAAAATGTGAATTGACTTACTCCATTTCCACCATCACCATTTGACAAAATATAAGAAACTTGAATATAATTTCCATCTTCAAGTGCTTTTCCAAAAGTACCGTCACCAAAAATTAATTCATATCTTTCGTCTTCAATTTCTTGAATATAATAAACTTCTGATTCTGAATTTACATTGAACAAACTGTCTTGAAGATTGTACTTAACTGATATTGTAGAGGTCTCATTCGGTCTTACAATTGTAGAAATTAAGTCAGTATCAATTCCAGAATTTGGAAGAACATATTTTTGATTTGGATTTCTTGGACTATATGTAAAATTATTGGTTAAAAGAACTCCCTCATAAATCTTAACATCATCAAATGATGCAATATTATTAAAAACAGGAACTGTAATATCTTGTAGTATTGAAAATACAAATGATTGGTTGCCAAATGACCCAGAAGTGCTAGCAATTGATCCTTTGTGTAATGTAAGTGTTACCGGAGGTGGAGTGATACTCGAAGTATCTACGAAAAAACTAACTGTTGCTGTTGCTGCTTTTCTTGATTTTGGAACATATCCAATATTTCTTGCAAGTGAAACAACATTTTCTCTAAGTGTTGCACTATCAATAAAAACTTCATTAGCAACCATATTTGCATTATATGAAGTAATATAGGTATTGTATGCCAAAACATCAAGAATTGTCGAGAGATTAGATCCCTCAAAGTCATAATCCGTAAAATTCGAATTGGCTTTTAAGTAGTTTTTAAGAGTTGTTTTAATCTGGTCAAAATCCAGATTTGCAAAATTGACTAATGGCATTTACCTAATTACCGAGTAGGTTGCAAAACAAATTCAAGTTGCTGAGGCAACACATCTGCACCAATAATTCGATATTGAATTAAAA
>Ga0181348_1001253_pt1 | contig 11172 bp, 2 predicted proteins | sample Su13VDMM110DN_FD_130092 | JGI IMG/M metagenome (GOLD analysis project Ga0181348, IMG submission 130092) | Freshwater viral communities from Lake Michigan, USA - Su13.VD.MM110.D.N | ecosystem: Environmental > Aquatic > Freshwater > Lake | place: USA: Michigan | collected 2013-07-16
CGCTCTTGCATATTACTGCCACCAATGCCAAACCATTTCAGCAATATGTCAGCGTCTGATTTAGACAATGCACTTGCGGCTGGATCGGTTGCCGTTCTAAATAAATCTATTACAAACCAATGCATTAATTCATGCAAAACAGTAAGTGAATTAGGATTCTTTATAGTAATTAGATTTCTAACTGGATCAATCTCGCCGCGAGCGCCGCCTGTGGCTGCTTGGAATAGCGGAAGACCCTGGCTTACTTGCTCGGCAAGGGCGGGAGTGACGGTGAAGCCTTGTTGATACATTATAAACATTGACTGATAGCCAAACAACTCTGCTCCAGTCAAGTTTGCGCTATACGCATCGTCTTCAGGACGGCGCGTATCAATTTCAACTTCCCTAACCTTGTCACCGCCTAATTTCTTAAGCATTTTGTTAAGTGTTTGCGGAACAATCGTATCGTAAAATGCTTTCATACCTTCGCCACCAACTTTTAGATCAAGTCCGCGCAAAGTAAAAAATGCTGGATTTATTTTTTGAGATTTTGGCCACGGTTTGTCTTTTGCTAAGTTTGCTCCCTCAATTAATTTATTTGCAAGATCTTTTCCAACCGTGTCTTCAATTTCTTGCGTAGTAACTTTTTTACCACTTCCAGAAAATTCTTTTAATTCGTTTCCAGTTTTGTCTTCAATTACAAGATTGTAAGTTCCATCTTTATTGGCAATTGCAGATGCCATGTTAATTTGCTTGCTTAAATCATAGCGTTCAACACTTTGTTCACCATTAATAAAAGCAACTTTGTCATATCCGCCATTGACGGCTTCAAGCATAATTTGTTTTAAGCCAAGAGTTACCCATGCTTCGGTGTTTGAAAACGGAAAATTTTTATCAAGAAACTCAAATCTTTCAATGTCAAATTCTGTTGCAGTTTTGTTATTAATTTTTTCTTTAAGGTTTCTATGTTCTTGAAAAATATCACTTTGTATTTCTTCAACAAAATAAACCTTTTTCCCATCTACATCAACGCGATCATTTTTTCTAATATGTAAAATCCTGTTTACATCGGCTTTGCCTCTTGATTGCATTTGATGTTGGCCAGGTACTTCATATTTTCCTCCAAACGGCTTTTCTGGAAGTTCGTATGCTTCTCCCTGTTTGACAAGTTTTTCAAATTTTAAATTGCTTAATTCAATTTTTGTTTTTTGCCATAAATTAATTTTTTTCTTGTTTTGGCTTAATTCAATTAATTTTTCTTTTAACAAAGAAATTTTAGGATCATATTCATTTGCTATTTCTTGTCTTTTTGCCAATCCTTCTTTAGTTGGTTTTCCTAAAGTCATATTAAAATCTGGCAAAATAACAGCAATTTCTTGATAATTTGTTCCTGCTGGTATTTGTAGTCTAGAAAATGTTGTTTTTCGATTTAATCCAATTCCACGCAAATCTAATGCTTCTGCGCGTGATTGCAACAATTCGTGTATTTTAAATAATCTTTGAGCATTGGCATCATCGTTTTTTGATTGCGCTATTTGCGCCCAATCCATAACTTTTTCTGCTTCTGCATATAAAGATTCTGTAGTGCTTTGATCTCTAATATTTTGCAAACCCATCATTTCTAAATATTTTTCTTCTCCAAAAGATTCAGCATCAATTGGATGTTCTGTTAAAAGATTATATTCAAACTCTAATTGTTTAAGTCTTTCAACATCAAGTTTTTCGTATCCACCAAATCTAATTGCTTCAACTTTCACGCCGCCAGCGTCTAAGAACGCCTGAACCTGTTCTTTGGTGATCTTGCCCTCTTGCAAGTCAAGCCAATTGTCAAGGCCTGACCAGTAGACTTCTTTTTCCTTGACAACACCCTTAGCGATCAAGCCCTTGATCTGCTGCTTCCAACTGTCGGCGCTGGCTGACTTGGTTGTTGACTTGCCTACTTCAACGCCTAGAGCGGAGTAGAAGGTGGCTGGGACTGCGGACTGGCTAAGGACTTGGCTGCTTCCAACTCCTCCATCATATCTGCCACTATCAAGAGATCGTCCTGGTCGTCTTGATCCTCTCTCGGCAATAATATCTCTGTCAACTTGGGCTGTGACTTCGTCAAGTTGCTCTTTGGTGACTCCAAGTTCGAGGGCAAGTTTTTGGGCTGCGTTGTCGAAGTCTGGGGCTTTGTCTTCTTCATAAGTTGATTCTACTCCTTCATCTGCTTTTGCTGTGTCATATAAGTTCTTTTCAGGATACCACAAAACAGCCTGTAAATCTGCCATCGTTAAATCAGGAAACCGTTGTTGAATAACGGCAAGAGCGGCAGCAAATACATCCCGCATTCTACCGCGTTCCACAGCGCCTTCTGGTTGTTCTTTTTGACCATCAAGATAACCCCACAAAGAATTACCAGTCTTGCGTATTTCGTCTCCAATGCCAATGCGTTTTGCATTTGCTTTTGGCTCTCCAAGAATGCCAACAATTTTGTTTAACTTTTCGCCAGATGCAATTTGAATTATTTTAATTCTGACCGCTTCTTTTGATGATGCCTTTTTAATCGCTGTTGCAATAGTGTTTGCACTACTAGTGTTTATGTTTACACCAATGATGTCAGACAATTTGGCGCTATCACTTTTTGAAAGCAATGCAATCAAAGACTTCAATTGCTTTTGCTTGATCGCAACATTCTTTGGAGAATATTCAACAAGATTTCCTGACCATCGACCCCATGTTCGCATCAGCCATCGATCAATTGTGAGTTGCTCAAAATGACCGTACAGATTAGAAAAGAATCCGTTGCCAACCTTTGCCCCAAGCGCTGCTGATCCGTACACAATTGTGGTTTGATTCTCTCCACTAACTCCTCGGCCAGTAAACGCATCAACTTCCTTGACGGTGTGCTTTGTTGTAAAAAACGCTTCAAGTTCCTCAAACGAATACTTTTCACTTAACTTGTTGAACAGTTGCAATCCAGCATTGATTGCCGCGCTCGATGTTCCCATGCCAATATTTGTTGGCAACTTGCCTGATTTTTTATAGTAGCGATACGCCTCTTCTGCTAGGCGAAAGTTTTTATCTACCTTTATTCCGTTTGATGTCGTGGCTAGCGCCCAGATAAAAACAAATTTAGCCTGTGGATCAGTAAGAATTTCAGGATGTATTAGTCCAATTTTTCTAAGTGCCTTTGTAACTTTTTCGTTGTACCAGCCGACAGCCTTGGCAGCAGATCCTCCAGCATCAAGCGCCGCAATGGCGTCAGATACCGCCATTGAAATTAGATATTGCCGAACTTCTGGCGTGTACACGGACAGATCTATCCCAGCAGTAGCAGCCGCGTCTAGAACGCGCTTCTGAATTCCTAATTTGAATTCGCGTCCAGTCTTTGTCTTGCTGCCCATTGCGGCTTTAGTGTTTGCTTTAATGCCAGCAGCAGCAGCAATCTTGGCAAATCCTTTTGGCGTAGTAGATTTTTCAATCGCATCCTGCCTCAATATGTTCGGATCTTGCTGACCAAATGTGCCGACATTGGCTATGGCTGATTTAATTTGAGTGGGTTTAAAGGCGACAAAATATGATTCAACTACTGGCCCTTCTGGAATGCCACCTTTATCCTGATTGCGATTTTGAAATTGTACTTCAACTCCATCAAACCCCGCTTCTTGCATAAGTTCTGTATATGCAAGCGCCCTTGGAGAATCAGTGTCTAGAAGTTCGTTTCTTTTTATTATTTCTTCAGTACGAATATCTATGTCTTGTGATGTTAAATTAATTGCATTTAACATATCTTCAACAAAAGAATTTTGATTTGTTTTAAGGGGGTTTTGTATAGATAAAAATGAAGGAATTATTCTTTCACTACCGTAATTATTTTGAACTAATTCATTTGTGCTTTCAATACTTGTTGAAAAGTAAATTCCTTTACCAAATAACCCAGTACCTCCAGCCTTGAATTCTAGAAAATCTGCTTTGGCGCGTGTGGCGTGATAAACCATTATTGGCTTACCTTCAGCGTCAACAACCTTGCTGTTGCCAAACCATTCCGTAAAGTTCTGCCACACGCTTGATCCGTCAGGCGCTGTGCGGTCACCAAACTTTTCCTTTGCCCATGTGACAACTTCAGGTCGTTGGCTTGCCTCGTTAAACGCGGCCTGTTCACCAAGCCCTAAGTCAGCGCGTGACGCTTGCTCAAACGAGACTTGCGCTGGCGCCTGTTGCGCGGCTTGCATTGCCTGTCGCTGCGACTGAATCGTGGGAACAGGATGTCTGGCAACCCATTGCGCTGGCGTGATACCAGCAGCAGCAGCGGCTGTGACAGCGCGAGCCTGAACCAACTTGGCAGCAAACGCAGCCTCGGTCGGTGGTCTGCCAGCCGCAACTAGTTGATCGTTGACTACCTTCTCAATCTCCTTAGCCTCGCGCACGAACTGGGCGTTAGTCTTTTCTTGCACGGCCATCTCGGCTTGCGCGTCTTTAATGTCTTGTTGCATCGACTCTTGTCGTACGATTGCTTGCTTTGCGCTAAGAGCACCGCTAGCAAGACCAGACTCAGACCCAATTTTAACATGTTGTTCTAGCGCGCTATATAAAACAGGAGTCTTGCCAACATTGGTCATGTATTCACCAATTGATATTTTGACATCTCCTCCAGTTTCAATTGCTATTTTCATTTGCGCCCGAACGCCAGGAAGAACACTATCAATTTGCTCATCAGGTATTTGCAATTGATTTAAAACCCCAGCCAACTCTTCTCCGTCTATGTAAACAGTGCTTGCGTTAGTTCCTTCAGCAGACTTAGCAATAAATTGCTGCATGGTTATTGGAGATCTTTTTGTCAATGGAATTGAATCAACCTTTTCTTTAAGATTGCCCATCCATTTACTTCGCAATTTTTGTTGTTGAATAGATTTGTTTGTGTTGTAAATATGAATCATTGAGCCAGGCAATTGCAAAGGCAAAGTCATCTGCATTGTTTGCACGGCTGTTTCAACAAGTTGGCTTGCAAACTCTTGTAGCCCATCTGGAGATTGCAGTTTCTTTTGATTTTCTTCTGATTGTAAATGGTAAGTAATTGTTTCTGACAAGTACTGAACTGCGTCTTGACTCATTTCGCCAGTTATTTCAGAAGCAGTTCCCTTAACACTTTCAAACGCCGCCTGTCCAACCGCCCTTGTTATAGATGGCTTAATTAATGCCGCAGCAGTCTTTGGAACAACCGCTCCCGCAACCGCCGCTACGGCTTCTGTAATTGGCTTGGTTGCAATCCGCGCAATGACCTCGTTCTGAATTAGTTTGGATAATGCCTTTCCAGCAAACGCTGATGCAAACCCAAATGATACGACATCAATGCTTGCCATTACCGTACCGCCAAGATTGGCTGCTAGCATTGCGGTTGGTCTGTCATATCCTTTCTTTCGCAAATCAAAATAGAATTCTCCAGCGTTGCTTTCAAACGAATCATTTGCAAAGCCAAACACGCTTGCAACAGCGCCTCCACCCAGAGCCGCCACTCCTGTTGCTAATGGATTTGCACCAGTAAAAAGTGCGGCCGCGCCGCCAGCGGCAACGGCTCCCTTCCAACCAGCAGACCATACATTTTCAGCGGAGTTAATAAATTGAGCAACGCCGTAGGCTGGGCCAGCAATAAATCCAGATGTAATTGGCTGAATATCTTCTGATTCTTTGTCAAGTTTAAATTTTTGCGTTTCAATTCTATTTGCTTCTTCTTCGGTTGTTGCCTTTGCAATATCTCGAAACAGTTGCTTGGTTTCGGCTTGTATTTCTCCTCTTGCAAATCCGCCAATTAGTCTTTGCTTTGTGTAGGCAGGAATAAAGTAATCAACAAACGGATAGCCAGTAACTTCTACATCTTTCCAATTCTCTGTCAATTTCATTAATTCCGATGCATCTGTATGAGCAACTGAAGCAAACTCTGGATCTGATGCAAACATCTGCGCTAATTTGGGAGCATGTTTTGGTAAATTTAAATCAATTATTTCTTGGATCTGTGCTTTGCGTTTTACCTCGTCCATATTCCGCATGACAAGATCTTGACCAAGACCAGTCTTCTGACCAAGTTGTTGCGCTTGCGCGGCAGAATCTGGATTTATTTTAGAAGCAATTGATATTGCAGAATTTAAAGATTGCTCTTGATCGTTTTGCTTTGCAACTGCGTCAATAGCCCTATTAATATTTATTTGTTCATTACCAGAAAGTTCAACAACTGGTGCTTGAATAGTTTGTCTTGCTGCAATTTTGTCCAGTATTGACTCCATAGATCTTTCTTCTGGTCGAGCAAGTCCCGTCTCCGTTAATTGCTTAAATGGAGTCACAGGCGCAAACTCTGCAATGTCATTAACTTGCGGAATTGCGGATGGCAAAGAATTATCAGAAATATCTATTTGGGTTGGTTCCATGTTTATTTAGTTTGATTTTGGTATTCGTTCCAAGCCTTGGCTACATCTTTGACCGTGGTTGGCATTCCTCTGTTCTTCATTAAAGTAATCATGTGTTGCCGTTGTGCTTGCGGAATATCTTTTAAATAAACCTTTGTTTTTCCAAGCGTGTAAAATGCTTTTTCCCATTGAGGTTGAGTCATATTTTCTACAAACATGTCTTCATTAATAAATCCATAAACAGTTGCTCGCTTTGGAAGTTGTTCCATAATGTAGTCATCAATTGCTTTTCTTGTTTGATTTCTATCAAGTTGCACATTTCCGTTTGCTTTTTGTTGCGTATCCATGTAATCCCTAAATCCAACTCGGAATTCCATTGCTGCCTGTTTCTCTGATTCAACCGTCATATCTGGAAACGCCAATTTTGAATTCTTATTTGCAATCAATGCTGATTGCAACATTTCATTTTCAAATTCAATTTTTTCGTTTGGTGAAGACAATTGCTTTAATAGTTCAAGCCTGTACTTTGGAGAAATACCTTGCTGTGTTTCAATCCAAGATGTTGCATTTCCATTGTCGTCAATGACTGGTCTAGTCAATAGACCTGGATCAAGAATAAGTTTTTCCTTTGTTTCCATATCTTTATTCTCTTGAAAATCTTGATTGATTTGTTTTAGGAATGCTGGCGGAAGATTCTTGCGTAGTTGCGGTGGAATGTTTGCGGCAGTTGCTCCATCCTTTGCAAGTATTGAATATGCCAACCCAACCGCTCTTTGCGTGTCAAGCGATTGAAGGTGTCGAATATTTCCATAATCGTTCCTAACCTTGTTTTTGATATCTTCGCGCTTGGTTGGATCTTCCACCTGATCAGTAACTGCTTGAAGCGCCTCCTTCTCGTCAGATGGTGGTCGAACTGTTTCGGGGTCAATGCTTCGGTTTGCGTAGTTGGACGCTCTTGGGTCGAAGTACTTTCCATTTTCCTTCATTTTCCAAGTAACAATTCCTTCTCCATTGTTTGCCAATACTTCTCCAGCGCTTACAACTTGACCAACCTTTGGTTGGAATTCGCCCCTAAAATTTTTGAATTCAACTACATCTGTTCCGTTTGCCATAGCAATTGAAATGTCTATTCCATCTTCTCCATTTTCAACACTTGTGACTTTGCCGTCTCCAGGCGACTTGAGCGGAGAGCCTGGTTCAGGATTGGCGTAAATCGCATAATCATCGCGCTTTGTCAGACGAATATCTTTTGCTTCGGTTGATACATAGTTTGTTGGCTCAGATTCCGTATGGTTCCGAAGCGGCGCATCTTCAAATGGAAGTTTATAATTGCCTCCAAACGAAATGCCTTGTACGGCTCCTGTCTGAATTACATTTTGGGCGCCTTCAACAATTTCTTGACTGTACCGCCCAGACCGAACTTGTTTAAGAAGGCTGTCTCTGGTTTTCTCGTCAAGCAATCCTTTTTCATTTTGAGAAACAACATATTTTTCTGCGGCAGTAAATTGATGCTGCAATGAAAGATCATCAACAACTCCGCTAGTGACCCTGCCCCATACATTGTTCTTCATCGTTTGATATTGGAATGAATCTCTTGGTATTCCTTCCTGTCTAGCAATACGATCAACTTCAACAAGCGCGGTCTCCACCGCTAAATTAAATGGCCCACTTGGATTTCCGTTGCTATCAACATCATTTCTTGTGTTTGCAACATTTACCGCTTGCGGAATTAGCAACTCAATTCGTGCAGATGATTCTTTTAGAAAATATGTTTTTGCTTGGTCATTTCTGTGATTGTTTGTAAGACCTCTATAAGTAAACAAATCTCTTGAAGCAGCCTGTCGAAATAGTGTTTTCTGTGTTTCGTTAGGCAAACTATCAAGTACATTGTTTGCAACTTGAGTAAGGGCATCATCAGTTGCTTGAAAAGAAACTTCAGCATCCTTTCCTTGTGTATTTAAATATCCATTTTTGCCTCGCAACAGTTCTTGCGAACTATTCATTGCTTGCGAGTGTGCCTCTTTGGCTCCTGCCTCATCAATAGAATCTTGAATATTGCTACCCACATTCCAAGCGACATTGCCAGCACGAGTCATTGCCTGACCTAATTGCACTTGTTGGTCTGCTGCTAAATTGCGAACTGGCTCAACGCCTGGCGCCTGTAGCGGAACCTCGCCTCCGTCTTGCAAATTAGCCTGTGGGACAAACGATGAAGGTACTGTTGGCATTAGAATGTTCTCTTGCTCATTTGTGCGGCTAGAAATTGATCAACGCGATTGTTTCGCGCCCAGTTCTGTCCAATGTCGGCGGCGCTGGTCAACAGACTGGTTGACATTCCCATGCCAGGACTAATCGTTCCAGCCGTGGTGTTTAGGTTGTCGGCGCTTAATCCAGACATCACAGACTGGTTGCGGTAGTTCATGGCTTGGTTCCTGATCGACTCAGCCTGTCGTACGCTGTTCGCAGACATAGTCATCCTGTCGATCTCTTTAATCAAATCCATGCTTCCAATGACTTCTGCGGCGCTTCCTACGCCAGCCTGAATGCCACGCGCAGCCATCGACGCCTTGGCTGACGATTTAGCCTGACCAGCGCCCATTGTGTAGCGACCGATCTGCTTGGCGCTTGACAGCATCGATTGTTGCGCGCTGAACTCCGCGCTCTTGGCGTTAATCGCAGACATCTCTGACTGAAACTGTTGGTTAAGCGCTTGGCTCTTGAGTTGGTTTTGCGCGCTCTTGGCTTGGTAGAAGGTTCCGATTGCGCTGTTGGCGGCGCCAAAGATTGACATGATAGGGCCAAGCGTTTGCAAGCCTTCGGCAAGACCTTCGACAAATCCGCCACCCTGCATAGGGCCGACAAACCCAGCACTGCCTGGCGATAATGGATCATATGTTGTATTAAACGCTGACATATTTATGCTCCTACCACCGCTTCAATTGTGATGCCGACTATCGTCAATGGCAGTGGATCAGCCTGACGAATGTAGATTTGACCGCCTTGCGCCCATGTAGGCGTGATGTTGACATTGATCTCGTCTGAACGCAGCGCTGGCGGTGATCCGTACGGCTCGTTGGTTCGCATCTTGGCTTCGATCAACTTGTCTGCGGTAGGGCCAACAAACAAACCGCTTGACTGAAACACGCGCACCCAAGCCTGATTAATGTTCTTGACTCGACCCTGACCAAATGCGTCAATGTTGAGTGTCAGCGGCAATGTCTGCAAATCGCTAAAGTATTGCAAGCCAACATGTATCTTGACTGCCGCTCGATCAATTGAGATTGAGCCGCCGACAACGACCTCGCTTGGCAATACGGCGCCGTCCGCCAATATAGAAACGGTCTTGCCTTCCAAGTGTGACAGTCCTGCAACAGAATTCCGTGCGAACGCGCCATCCGATATAGGCACATTGCGGAACGCCACCGCCAGAACTTTGTCGGATCGAGCCTGAACCACGGTGGTCGATGAGCATCCTTCGATTGTCAATCTGTACTGTGTTCCGTCAGTTGCCGTGAATACAAACGCATCCCCAATATCTGTCAGCGCGGGGAACGCAAAGATTGGGGTTGACGCTGTGATTGTCAGCAATTCAGTTGGCCCCCAAAGTGTTCCACCAGACACGGTCACAGTTGTCGCTGTTGTGTTGTTGCCGTCATAAGTCAACCCTGAGTCCACAAAGAAACAATCCTCAAGAGAGTCAAATGCGTTAGACGACATGCGCTCGACATACCGAACTGAGTTGCCGTTAACTGTGCGCTTTACAATGACATACAAATGATCTTCATTACCTTCGGCGACACAGGCGCAACTTTCAAACACGCCGTCAGTATCGTGCTGGTGCCAAGCGCCAACCTGTTGCTCAGGCACATAGGTCAAACCCAACAGCAAGCCAGTTGACGAAACAAACCAAAGCAATGGATGAGGCGACTTGCCGTAGCACATGTCCACAATGTCGTAGTTGTCAAACAAGTGTGCGGCGCGCAGCGACAGATCGCCTGTGATGTATCCGTTGGACTGCCACGAGTATCCCAGTTCACGGATGTGTCCGCCACGCGCAGCACAGTAAACCATGCTGTTGTTGACAATTGATGGCTGCACATTGTTAGCGCCAATGTAGGACTGTGGTCGTACTGAGATTGTGGTTGGCGTAATCGCATCGCTGTTGACTGGTGACACACGCCACTCAGCCGCGCTGGTCAACAGCATCAACTGTTGCAACGGAACAATGTGTCGAATGGTGTTGGCTTCTCGCGCCGCAACTTTGAATGAGACGCGGTCGTCGTCATTGACAGGCAAGCGGTACGACATGTCGCTCTCAGTGCCTGACCGTGTCATCCACAATTGTTGCGGATAATTTGTTGTTCCTGCAAATACACGGCGTTGCTCAAAGTACGAGACGGCGCCAGGGTAATTGCCAGCACTGTTAAACACCGTCTCAACAATTGGAGGCGTGATTCCCATGTCTGGCGCAATGTTGTTGTCTGTGAATGACAAAGCCTCAGTCTGTCCAATGTATCCATACAGACCAGACTGAATTTTGTAGATGTTGTATCGGATGGCGCCAGACACAGCAGACCAAGTAATTGTGTTAAACGCGCCATTGACATACAGGTTGTTGGTTGCGCTCGCGCTCGCAGATGGAAGACTTTCATCAATTCCGTTGGCGCCAACAGCGGTAATTTGATATGAGTTTACTATGTCAAATATCTTTGTTCCATATTCAACTGTGCCGCCACTTGTGTATGCGGTGTATGCGGTCGTATTTACAGGAACGCCAGTCGTGTAGTTTTTAAGAGATATTGCACTTGCTGGA
>Ga0181348_1001254_pt1 | contig 11171 bp, 22 predicted proteins | sample Su13VDMM110DN_FD_130092 | JGI IMG/M metagenome (GOLD analysis project Ga0181348, IMG submission 130092) | Freshwater viral communities from Lake Michigan, USA - Su13.VD.MM110.D.N | ecosystem: Environmental > Aquatic > Freshwater > Lake | place: USA: Michigan | collected 2013-07-16
GATCGTGATCGGCCACCTGTCCGCCGACATGGCCCGTTCGTGGGCCACTGGTTTAAGCCGAGACGTGAAGTCCGGCGCGAAGAGCGTGACACTCCCCGACCGCGAGTACAACATATGATGAATGTCAAGATATTTCGTGGTCCTGTTGGCGCTGTGTTTACCCTTGATGGCGCTGTTGTTGCCACTGCCCGTGTGTGGGGTAGTGTGTGGGGTCTTAGCATTCCCGGTCATATCTGGCCCGTCGCCCCCAACACCGGCACTGCTCGCCTCAATGATATCCCTGGTGACAAGATCACTGAAACTCCCATCAAGGCTTTCCCATCACGTGCTGCAGCCCTGGCTGAAGTAATCCGCATCCTAACTCCTTGATATCATTAGATAATCATATCTCTTGACTTATTTGTTTTTATAACGTATACTGGTTGTATGATAAAGAAGGAAGAAGTGATGATTGACGGGAATTCCACTAGCTACATCGATGGCTATAACGACGCGATTCAAGGTAAACGGGATATGTCTGAGCGATATGCCATCGATGATGGTTTTGTGTCTGGTAGCAACTACGCTGCTGGCTATAGGCTGGGGGACCATCATGGCGCAATATATCGGATGATGGACTAAACCTATGAATATCCTTAAGATCCTGATGAATACACAGTTTACCCCTTTCGCTGAGTTTGACTATGAGACCTATGGTGGCGCTTCGGAGCATGCCAAGATCGGTGAGTATAAGGATATGGTCGTTGTCATCGATGGAAGTGCCCTGGACCCAAGTTCCATTGAAGTGTTCGAACAGTCCGGTGAGTGCATCTATGCGGGATACATGACTAAGGATGGTCTTGGCATCCGCCAGTACGATGCGCGTGGTCTTAGGAGCTAACTCCTTGATATCATTGTATGATTGTGTCAGGTGACCGAATTGATACACCCGCATGTGTATCAAACGCCATTGCGGTGGCGTAGTGGAGGTTCGAGTCCTCCAACACTCACTAACTCCTTGATTTCATTACTAAATTTATTTGCTTGACTTATTTGTTTTTATAACGTATACTGGTTGTATGATGAAAACTGAGAAAGCTACTATGACCTACACCTACGACGAAGCTATCGTTTCGGACCTCCATAAAGAAGCCTTTGGGTATCGCCCCAGCGAAGGCTTCTGGTTCAACTGGAACTTCGCCAGTGATGATGCCAAGCAGACCGTCTGGGATGCGCTGCTCCTGGCGCAGGACCAGACCGTGGCTAATCAGAAGGCTGAGTACGATGATGCCAAGTCTGAGTACGAAGTGCGGCTGGCTGAATATATCAGTATCGGTGCCAAGGATCGCGCCACAGCCATTCGCTGGCTCGTGCAATCTCTTGAGCTCACCGAAACTGACAAGTGGTATGGCGCTGAGTATATCTGCTATACCCTTGGTCTTCCCGACTCTATGAAGTCTGAATTCAAGGGAGTGGTCTGATGAGCGCTGGAAAGGGTATCTGCCCTGTTTGCACGGGCACTCTTAGGGTTCCAGCTGGCGACGACAAGTATAAGAAGATGTATGCTGGCTATGATCCAGCCACGGATACTCAGCGCTGCTATAACTGTGGCGGTCAGACCATGTCAGGGATATCATCTGGTGTGGTGAACCTTCGTTCTGATGGCACTCCCTGCACTCACGAATACACCAGTAAGAACATCGGAAGATGCTTTACTGATTATACATGCACCCATTGCGGGCATAACTACTCTATTGACTCAGGAGATTAAGAATGTTTAGTGTATATGATTATAATGCTGAGGGTGGTACCACAGGCTTTAAGATCGAGTTCCCTAACAAACATATCGTGTCAGTGATCTGGGGGAAGGGTGCTAGTGCTGACTTGCACACGGCTGAGGTCGCTATCATTAAGCCTGATGGCTCCTTCTATCCTCTTGGCGGTCAGGACACTTGGTCTTGGAGAAATCCCCAGGAAGTCTCCCAGCTGATCTTCTTCGCGTCGATGCTATGATTACCAGAGAAGACATCGAAGAGTACTATGACAGGGTCGTGCAGGACTTTAACCAACGCATCATAAAAGAGCGCACGCCGACTCCTGAGGAGCTTGCAGAGGAGGATCCTAAGATAGCGTACTTCTATGAGCGCCAGTTTCTGAAACACGCCTGGGTGCCTCCTGAGGTCGCCCTAGAGATGATGGAGCAGGAGTATAACCCCTTCGATGAAAATGACGTGGATGAGTTCTATTCAGAGATCGTGAAGCAGTATGTCCTTGATATCGTTAAGGAAAAGAAGAAAAACTCCAAGAAGAACATCATCAAGTTCCCTAAGAGGTCTGTAACCCCTTGATTTCATTACTATAATTATTTGCTTGACTTATTTGTTATTATATGCTATTATGGTTGTATGATAAATGATGGAGTTGAAATGATTAAGGTTTTCCACTATACCTCGCCTGGGGTTCGTACTCACGTTGCCAATGTATATACAAGCAGCCTGGAGGAAGCTTTCCGCTTGACCCAGAATATCGATGGTTCCTGGTCGCGTTCCCAGTTCTTCGAAGATGGCGAAGAAAATAGTGACTTTGACAATCGCGTTGAGCTTTTGGTCCCTCTTATCCAAGATGATAATGGTAAGATTTTCGGTCTCCGCTCTACCATGATGTTTGATGAGATGGAGCTGAATGACAAGATCTATGTGGTAAGAGCTGCTGGTTTTGCTCTGAAGTCGATTACCCCTTTCGAAAATATCAATCCAATTGGAGTCGCTTAATATGACTGTCGGTGTTGTTAAGATGAGAATTTTCAATCATGGTATTGATGCCCTGATGGAAAAGATCGAAGAATACTCTGAGTGGATGTTTGATGACGCTGAGGAAATCGGCTCTTCGGATATATCTGCCTGTGTTCGTGCTGTCCTGAACGAATACTATCCAGGCGATCCGGCACAGGCTTCGAAGAGCGAAGCTGCTCTGGTCCGCAATTACGTTCATAATTGTATCCGTATGAACTCTGAACGGAAGGCTGCTTAACATGTTTCTTAATGCTAAGATCGTATACAATAAGTTGCTGGGTGGCTGGTACATCGTTCGTGGTAAGCATCAGACCCCCATCAGTGGTCGCTTTGAAAGCAAGGAAGCTGCCATGAACTGGGTATTGTCACGGAGGACTGCTTAATATGTTGAAATTTGATGAAGACAATCTTCGCGATGTCGCTGAGGTTCTGATTAAGATTAATCCTAGTCTTGATGGATTTTATGTTGACTATGTGATGGATAGGATGCGTGCCAATGCCGAACAATGCTATGCGGAAGATCCCAACTTTGGGTATTTCTCGATTTATGGTTATGTCCTGACCCTCTATAATGGGAGTGGTGATAAGCCTAGCATCAAGGCGAGTATTTGTGCTTACACTGTCATGACATTCCTCAAGGATAATCGTCTCCGTTTGAACAAGAAGGCTGCTTAATATGAAAAAGATTATGAACTGCTTTGGTACCATTATGATGCTAGTTGGTGTACCCATCTTCGCCTATTTTGGCACCAAGATGTTACAGATGGGCTACACCTTTGATGCTGTCCTAATCTATGGATGTGCCTTGACTGCTTTTTACAGCAGCTACCTGATGTTTAATATCGCCATGGATGAAAAATGAGTAATCAACGTCCAGGCAAGTTTCACAAGACCGCTGCCTCTAGCAATATCTCTGATGCCAGCGACCGATCATTATATGCCTTCTTTCGTCGAGCTGCTGATGTACTAAAGGAATTTGGCCACGAAGATGCTGCATTCTACTTCGAACAGGTAGAAGATCATCTTAAGGGTGGTGGCAAGCTCAATGATCCTATTGGTAAGGTGCTTGGTGTATGACCGGGAAAGTTACAATTCATGAAGCTGTAAAAATACTAATAGATTCTTGTAAAGAGCGTAATGCTGGGGATCCTTTTGCTGCAGGAAGGATTCGAGAGATTATTCTTGCTGATCTTCTCGGGCACAACATTGCCGCCGATTTGCATGGCCATGATGCGATTGTGAAGGTAAATCAAAATAATTTTAAGGTGGAGTATAAGACTGCATTTATTGAATATGGGCTTAGAGGTAGATACGATGTTTCTTGGTATCCGACATGGGAAGAACAGGAAAAGTATCTTTTGACTGAGAAGATTGGATCCAGTAAGTATCATTACTTTGCCACATTTGATTCATCATATGTTATCCAGGAAGTTATGGAGTTGACTGGTGAAAGAGTGTGCGACTTATTGATTCCTGCCTTTAAATCAGTATATCTCTCAAGAGATAGTAGACAGGATAAGAGGAACTCCGGTTTGTATGCATCACTTGGCTCACCTGATATTCGTGCATATGGTAAGCTAGTATATGAGGTGCCTGTTGCAGGACTCCACCAGTGGCTCGAAGAATGACAGATCTAATTGAAAAGTATGCTATCATTATGGCATTAGGTAATAATGGTGGTTCATGGGCGAATCACTATACTGAGAGTCAGAAAGATGTTTGGCGAGGGAGAGCACAAAAGCTTATTGAGGATATTAAGATGGAATTAACTCCAGCTCTATAAGTATTCCTAAATGGAGCATCTGTGGCATATCTCATAACCAATCTACCAGCCCAGCATGTCTGGGTCCGCAAAGAGTACTTGCGCGATTTAGAAGACGGACACGGCGAGTTCGTCAAAGGCATCTGGGTTAGCGCCAAGAGCATACCGGGCAGGGCATTGTACTTTGAGACATACCTACCCCACTATGGTGCGATGTTTGATAAGCTGCCGTTATCGGCTTTCGTAGCATCACCAAAAACGCCGGACCTGGATTTGCCATTGACCGACCTGCAATTTTGGAACTGTATGGACTATGGCATTGTGTCTGTAATCAAACAGTTTACAGCCTCTATGGTATATGAGGCTAGGATAAAATCCGGCGTCTCGCTGCGTGGCACATATGTATGCACCTTGGATAACTATCATCCTGCACCCGACACCATTGACTACTCGACCAGCGAGACGCCAAGCGAACACAAAAGCATGAACATTATAGAAATGGAAAATGGCCAATATTGTGCCTATCCAAACAACAGGCTGCGGATCATAGACACATCGCTATCGCCCAAGAAGCTACTGGTGCCTGATTTTAAATGCTCAACCAAGTTCTTTGCCGTTGAAAATGAAACAGATGCAAAGACCTATGGTGACACAGATGCATATCATTATTAATATGACATGACTAAAACTGATTGACTTAATTACCATTTGACCTTATACTATTGTTATGACCGAATCAGAGATTATGCATATCCTAGCACGTGTCGCGGAGGCTTCAGAGCCTTTCGCGCAAGCACGTGTTGCAGCTGCACTCATTTATAAGAATGAGATACTGGCTATTGGCACCAATAAGAACAAGACTCATCCCTTTCAGAAAAGATTCTCTCCCAATGAAGATGCTATCTTTATTCATGCTGAGAATGATGCCATATACAATGCACTCAGGAAGTATGATACTGAGACAGTAGCCAAGTCTAAGCTCTATATATCCAGGATGAAATGGGTAAATAGCAGTAAGCTGTTGTTCGTTCAGGGTCTGGCCAAGCCTTGTGCTGGTTGCTCACGTGCTATTGCCACCTTTAATATTAAACATGTATGCTACACCATCGAAGAGAAAGGTTATGACTACCTATGAATATTTTCTTTTTAGATTATTGTCCTAAACAGGCTGCTGAGTATATGGTAGATAAGCATGTAGTCAAGATGATACTAGAGTCAGCTCAGCTACTATCCACGGCTCATAGAGTTATCGATGGTATAGAGTATGAAGGCAAGACTCAGACCGGTCGTAAAGCCAGGAGATGGAAACTGGAGGATGGTCGCGAAGAAATTATGTACTCTGCCACTCATATCAATCATCCTAGTGCTGTATGGTGTCGTAAGTCTGTTGAGAACTATGTCTGGCTGGTAGATCATATGTTTTCTCTAATGGATGAATATACTCATCGCTATGGTAAGATACACAAGGTTCGCTCTAGTGGTATGAGCTTCCACCTACAGTCACCACCATTTAACCTAAAGGACTGGAACTTCACTATTCCTCCCTCTGCCATGGCTACTGAATATGTTCTAGGTGATGATACTATTGCCAATTATAAAAATTATTATATAAAGGGCAAGTCTCACCTACACAAGTGGACTAAGCGAGACATGCCTTACTGGATGGAGAATCCTATTCTCGCTTAATATAAATAGTTGATGAATCAAAGCTTCAGGACTATTATGATATCTCTATCCCAGTATCTCTTCGAGTCTGTAAAAACTCCTGCTGGGGGGATTCAGCACATCGAGCATCCCTCAGATAGAACCTTTGATGGTGAAGAAGCTACTAAACATGCTATTGATAGTATAAGGGGGGCTAATGCAGGATCTGCACCTCTATCACGCAAGATTGATGATAAACTGTCTTACCAAGTTAAAAGAGATGCTAGTGGTAAGGTTGGAGTAAAGTATAAGGGTGCTGGGTCACATTATAACTATTCAAATGAAGATATCGATACTCAGCATGGGCATAAGCCATATCTAGCCCATCCTCTAAAGCAGCTCCTAGAACATCTACCTAAAGTGTTACCCAAGCGTGCTGGTGAATACCAGGGCGGATATATGTCATCATCTGCTGATCGTAAGATTGTCAATGGTCGCATCAGTCATAAGCCAAACACCATTGAATATTCTGTGCCTACTGATACCGAAGAAGGTAAGAAGCTTCAGAACTCTAAAGTAAGCACTGTCATTCATAGTGAACTCAAGGGTCCGGATAGAGAAGCTTCGTCAATTACGGATACCTCTGAGTTCAGACAGCACCCAGACGTTCATCAAGTAAGTCCAATTGTTTCACATGATGAACAGCATAGTGTCAGTCCAATAACAAAGCGTCAGGTTGATGGTCATTTAGATCAAGCTGAAAAGCTTATGAAGAGTCATACCTATGAGCATCTAGCTGGTCATGAACACACTCTACGCACCTATATCAATTCAACAGTAAGAAGTGGTGAGACTCCTTCTACTGAAGGATATATGGGGCATTTAAACAATCATCATCAAAAAAGAATTGAAGGTGTAAAGACTGAAAAGTCAAAGTCTACTAAGAGAGCAGAAATGCAAGCAGCTCTTACTCATCTCAAGGGCAATAAGAAATCATTTGATCGTACCTTTAAGATTCATGGTCATGCACAGGCTGCAACTAATCTTCTAGCAAGAGGGTTAAGTAAGACGGCACATGGTGGTTATCATCATACTATAGATGGTGAAGAAACTGGACCAGAAGGTTTTGTTGCTAATGGACTAAAGATTGTTGATCGCTCAGACTTTAGTGCAAAAAATTTGAAAGCTAATGACAAATTTAAAAATAAAGCACCTAATTACCCAGGAATAAATAGAGCAGCTAGAGCAATTAAAGCAGTATCGCCCAAATTAGGTAAGAAGGTATAACATGGGAAGCTTCCTAGAAAAAATCGCGAAAAGAATCGCTAATGCTAAAGGCGGTCACAGCGCAGTAGTTGATGGTCTTACCATGACAGGTGATACACCAAACGCAGTTGTTATCAATCCTGATATTCAGATGAGGACTGAAGGCTTCAAAAGGTTTTTATCATTAGTATTAGAATCTAAAAAAAAAGATCTAGCAGCTGAACCTGCAGATCAAGAAGAAGGCACTCAAAATAAAGCTGGTGTTCTTCACGAAGCTCTAGTACATAGAGCATTAGTCAATAATCATGGTGCCGGAGCTATCACTTTTAATGATGGTAGAGAAACTGTCGATCAAGCTCATGATAGAATTGCTTCTGATCTTTTCGGTGCAGATTATGCAAGTCATCCAAAATACAAAGACATGGCCAGTAAAGCTGCTGGAACTGCAGAAACCATCGTAAAAAATGAAGGTCCTCGCTATAAACCTACTTCATCTAAAGTTGCTTGGTCATCAAAACACGGTGATGTTGAAAGGGTTACTGGTAAGAAAACAACACAAAGCGGTGATGCTTCAGACTTATATATTGATCATACACATCTAACTGATCCCAAAGAGAGATACAGTGGAATAAGTCTTAAAACTGTCAACAAGAAAAAAGGTACAGCTCCTGTAAGTGCAGGTGGTCTTGGTAGTCATGATAAAACTTTTGGTATTGATAGCAGTGCTCATATTGATAATGCTAAAAAAGAAGTTATGGATCTACATAAAGATAAATTTGAAGCAGCAAAAGATAAAAATGGAAAATTGACAAGCAGTGCTGCTAAAGCATTGATGAAGAATCATCCAGAAATAGCAAAAGCAGAAAGAGCATCTAGAACTAAAGCACTACAAAGTATAGCATCTGGTTATGTTGGTGCCTTTGAACAAATGGATCCAAAAAAGCGCGGAGAAGTTCTTAGAGAATCTATGCGTGCTAATGATACCGGTTTTAGACACAGTCGTATTACTAGTGGTGGTTCTAATAATGATTATGACCATAAAGTTCAACAGCCAGTAACAGAACACAATCAATATCTAAATGATCCAGATAATCTTCATGCTGAAATTCATGGCGGAAATGGAATACATACATTCCACCTAGATCCTAAAACTGGTGTTAAAACTTATCTTCATAAAATAAGATTTAAAGCTGCTGGCAGTGCAGGAATTTTTGGATCAACAAAAACTTCTGGTGAAGGATATATGAAACAACCTAAGTCTATTGATAAAGCTACCGGTAGACATTCTGATCCGGATCATCCTGTTCAGGTTGAAACGGAAACAAGTCCTGCTCCGGCAGCTTCTGAAAATAAACCAGCTGCATCGTCTTCAGAACCAGAACGCCACCACACGTTATTCTGGGGTCGGGCTAATCCTCCTCATGCTGGTCATGAGCAAGCATATAATGTTGTAAAGAAGGTTGCTCGTAAAAATGGTGGCACTTCAAGTATGGTTCTTTCGCGTACACATGATACCAAAAGAAATCCACTTACTCCTGAGCAAAAAGAAAAGCATGCTAAGAGAGCCTTCCCTGATGTAAACACTTCTGTTGCTGATGAACAACATAATGGTCTCTTACAACAGGCATCAAAGCTTCATGAGCAAGGTGTCACTCATTTACACATGGTTGCTGGTTCTGATCGTCATAAAGAATATAGTGCTTTAATTAACAGATATAATGGTGTTAAGGGATCGCATGGTTATTATAACTTTAAAAATGTAACTTTGCATTCAGCGGGTGAAAGAGATGCAGATGCTGAAGGTACAGAAGGTGCAAGTGCTACTACGCAAAGAATGCATGCTGCTGCTGGTCGCCATAAAGAATTCGCTAAGAATGCTCCTAGCACAATGAAGTCTGGTCATGCAAAGGAACTATATAATGATGTGCGTTCTGGCATGAGTGGACCTTCTGCTACTGTTAAGAAAATTATAAAGAAAGCTAATTGATATGGCTGAGAAAATTGTAATTAATGTAAACCCAAAGGCAACTTATCGCAGACCAGGGCAGATCAGCAGAAGATTTGCTGTTTTGTCTAAGCCAAATGCACCATTAAGTTACAGACCTAAAGTAACATCAAGAACTAAAGCTGTGTTAACAAAAAGAAAAACCAGCGCTCGTCAAAGAGTAAACACTAAGATGATTGGTAAACATCGTAGGGTTTGGAGCAAACACAGGAAGAATGTCAGCCAAAGTCAATTAGATGACAAAATTAAAATTTATAAAGAAGAAATTCAGATTAAGAAAAAGATATTCAAGAAGTCCAATTATGCTAACAAGCAGATTATGGGTCTTAATGCTACATTTGATAAGAATACGCAAACTCCAGGCACACAGTTCCCTTCTAACCCATATGAAAGCGTTGCTGGATCTGGCAGCATGATGGTTGGATTTGGTGGAGGAATTCCAGGTCCTTCTATTGTTGCTCCAAATGAAAAGGAAAAAAATTACATGCCTAAGAAAACTTTTAGTAAATTCAAAAAAGAATTAGTTAAAGAAGGTGGATTTGTAGATGCTCCTGGTTATGATGGTTCACCAACTCAGGATGGTCCTAGCATGGGCACTGTATCCGCCATGGTAACTATGGATTCGCCAAAAAAGAAAAAGATGAAGAAGGTTGTTGAAGCCAGAATGACTGGTCGTGATAAGTTAGCAAAACTTATGAAGCCAACTTTAAATGCTATGGGCAATACAGCGGCAAAGCTACAGAAGAACGCTGATGATTATGCTGCTGTTGTAAAGAAATATCCTGCCAAGCCAGCTAATGAAGAACATACTAAGTGTGATACTGATGATTGCTGTGGTGAATGTAAGTAATGAAGACGTTTATATCATATGTTAAAGAAGATACTTCAGTGGAAGCAATGCCAGCTGGTGGAAGTGGTAAGGCACAGGATCCACTAAAGAACCCCTCTCTAATGCATAATAGCTATAATGATTCTTTGCTAGCTGCTAGGAAAATGTCATCTAATCAAACTGACATTAATGATAGAGCTTATATTATATCTAATAAATATTATGAACAACAAGGTGTCAAACAGTTTACCGTTGTGTATAATAAAACATTAATATCATTGGCTCCTGATTGGGAACAAAGAGGATATAGCATTGTAGGTTGGGTTTCTCAAGCAGATGGTTTGGTCACTAAAACTGAAAATGGAAAATTTGTAAAGGATACTAGTCAATGAGTCAATTAGGTGATGCAGTAAGAGTAGCCATGGCTGATACATTCGCGATGTATCTAAAGACGCACAACTACCACTGGAACGTTGAAGGTGAAAATTTTTATCAGTATCATGAGTTCTTCAAAAATCTCTATGAAGAGTTATTTGCAGCTGTTGATGTTCTAGCTGAGGAGATCCGGGGTCTTAATGAATATGCTCCAGGATCCTTTAGTCGGTTCTCAGAGCTAAGTTCAATTGAAGATGCTACCACTGTTCCCGATGGTGTAACCATGGCAGCTAATCTCCTAAAGGATAATGATACGGTAATTGCCTCTTTAATGAATGCCTTCAAGTTAGCCGAGGCTGCTGATAAGGTCGGTCTAAGCAATAAGCTTCAGGACAGGATTGACATTCACACCAAGCATGGTTGGATGCTTCGGTCTACCACAAAAAATAGATAATATAAATATAGAAGAAATATAAGAGGTTTATTGCTATGACTGATGTTATTAAAGAAGAAGTCGAA